>Ga0307430_1000948_pt1 | contig 22963 bp, 26 predicted proteins | sample SalMarWE160130MG_FD_202159 | JGI IMG/M metagenome (GOLD analysis project Ga0307430, IMG submission 202159) | Salt marsh sediment microbial communities from the Plum Island Ecosystem LTER, Massachusetts, United States - WE1603-130 | ecosystem: Environmental > Aquatic > Marine > Intertidal zone >...
CGATGAACTAGAATACGGCGATTTTTAACCCCTTCCCACAATTATGACTAAAAAAACTACCTCTTATGATGACCCTTCGTTTGACTACCAAAGGTATTGGCAAACAAGGAAGTATGAAGACCAATCAGAGAAAATTGCCTTAGTTAAACTTTTAAGATTAATTCCCAATAAAAAAAATAAAAAGATTGTTGATATTTCCGCCGGTTTTGGTCGTCTAGCCACCCAATATGCTCCTTTATTCAAAAAATGCCTCCTTCTTGAACCCTCAGAAAAACTTCTTCAGGAAGCCAAAAGGCTTAAAACAAAACATAAGAACCTTCGCTTTGAAAAAGGTTTTTTAGAAAAATCGCCCCTCAAAGAGGGGAGTTTTGATGTTGCTCTTTTAATTAGAGTCCTCCATCACCTTAAAGACCCTGAAAATATAATTAAAGAGATAAACAAAATTTTAAAACCTAAAGGTTTTTTAATTCTAGAATTTGCTAATAAGTTTCACCTTAAGAATAGAATAAAGGCTTTCTTTAAAATGAATTTTGGCTTTTTTACTGAGCACCAGCCAGAAGATATTCATAAAAAAAGAAAAGGGCCTCTCTTTATTAACTACCATCCAAATCAAATTAAGACCCTTCTTTTAAGTAACGGGTTCAGAATTAACAAGTGTTTTTCTGTCTCCAATCTACGCCATTCAGTCTTTAAAAAAATCTTTCCCCTAAAAATCCTTCTTCTACTAGAGAAAAGTCAGCAGTTTTTAAGTGAAGTATTCAATAATTACACAGGACCCTCTTTGTTTATCTTGGCCCAGAAAAAGTAGTTTTTAAGTATAAATTTACTATTTCCAAACATCTTTTTTTATGATAGAATCAAAAAAATGACTAAGAAAAATATTCTGAAAAAAATATTTTGTTTTAAAAAGAAAAAGGGAAAGAAGGGAAAAATTAACCTTCGTACCTATTTTAAAAACTCAGTAAAAGGACAAAATCTCTATCTACTCATCTTTGTAATTGTCCTCTTAGGGGTTTTTATCTTTCTAAGAAACTGGTTTATTGTGGCCACTGTTAACTACCGACCAATTACTCGCTTCACTTTAGATAGGGAACTAGAAAAACAACTAGGGGAGCAGATTTTAGAGATGAAAGTTACGGAAATTCTAATTCAACAAGAAGCTAAAAAACAAGGAGTAAAAGTCAGTAAGGAAGAAATTAACGAAAAAATTAAAGAGATCGAAGATCAACTAGCTCTACAATCCCAAAATCTAGATGACATCTTGGCCCTTCAGAAGCAAACTAGAAAAGACCTAGAAAATGACTTAAAAAACCAGATTCTAGCCGAAAGACTTGTCAGTAAGAATATTGAAATTTCTGATGAAGAAATAGAGGCCTATTTCAATACTAACAAGGACTTCTATCCCGAAGGGACAACTTCAGAAGAAAAGAAAGAAGAAATTAAAGAAATTCTCTCTCAGCAAGAACTTAATGAAAAATTTCAATCGTGGTTGGACGATATTAAAAAAGAGGCCAAGATTAAATACTTCGTCGCCTTTTAAACAATTCCTCTTCTTATAATTCCCAATTGTGGAAAACTTGACAAATTAAAATCCATCTGTTAAAATATCCTCAGATCCTAAGGTATAGGTTAATTCCGGTACTTTAGGGTTTTTTCATTGGACAAAAAATCCAATTTATGAAAAAATTATTTTTAATCTTTTTTACGGCCTTCTTTGCCGTAATTTTCCTAGCTAAACCAGCCTTTGCTGCCGACAGCAAAATTCTTATGGCTGGTACTTCTGCTGTCTTAAAAAACGAATTTCTATTGATGACAAAAGACTGTAGAAAAGAAAAATTAGAAAATTTCTTAAAGTCCTATAATTCACCATTTTCTTCTCAAGCTCCTGAACTAGTTAAGGTCGCTGATAAATATAAGATCGACTGGAAACTTATCCCAGCTATCTCAGGGATCGAATCTAGCTTTGGAAGAGAAATGCCAGCCAGCTCTTTTAACGCTTATGGCTGGGTAAATGGAAACTATAAATTTGATTCCTGGGAAAGTTCTTTCGAAGAGGTAGCTAAAACCTTAAAAGAAAAATATATTGACCGTGGCCTAGATACTCCGGAAAAGATAGGCCCTGTTTACGCTCCTCCTTCAAAAAGCTGGGCGAGCAAGGTACGCTACTTCATGAATGAAATTACCAACTACAAAACTGAAGGATGTTTTGATTCTTTGACTTTGACTATCTAAATTTTTCTTTTTATACTAATTGTAATACAATAAACCAATGGAAGAAAAAACTATCTTTTCTGAAGAGACAAATCACTTCTCGCCCGAACAGGAGGCGACTTCTTCAAAAGAAATCTCTTCAAATATCCAAAAACTAATCAGGGGTTATAAAAATTACAAAGAAAGCTTAGAACCTAAGGAGAAAATTCCTGTTATCCATGTTGATGAGATTGCCTCCAAGGTGGCCGCTGCCTATGAAACTGTTATTAAAGTTATTAATTGGAAAGAAGAGCAACTAGTCAGGAGAACAGCCATTGAAAGGAAACTTAAAAGAAGATTAATTACCGAAATTTCAGGGATAAAACTCGTCAGTGATATTAAGCCCGACAGAACTGCTGAAAGTCTAGTTCTAGAATCTATTAGGGGAGGCCATTTACCTAATGATCAAATCCCACAGAATAAAATAGCCACTGTACAGCAAATTCTAGAAAAATATATCCATATTCTGAGAAATAATTTTAATTCTAAAGATCATAAAAACAGAGTTCAATTTTATAATTGGATTTTAGAAATTGCCGCTTGTGAAATAGAGGAGACTTTAGCTCCACCAATCAGAGAAAACGCTTTGATTTCTTCTATGGCCAATATTATGGAAGAGAGAATTCAAATGAATCCTTCAGATATCATTAATGATGAAGACAAAAGAATTCAGATCTTTATTGCCGTCCACCGAACCTTATTCCACCTGGATGACCCTATTATTAGTTATCGCTTGTTAAAATATCGCTATCCAGACTGGATTAAGGCTTCTGCTGAAATGATAGAAAATATTGCCAGTAATATCAACAATATTCGCCAAAATCTTGACAAGGATCTTCGCCATCCGCTTTCAGGTAAGTTCTTTAAACTTGGTGAGAGATACGAAACTTTATGGCTTTTACTTGGTGATATTCTAAACATTCTTATCAAAAATCCAGGTAATATCGAGGAAAAGTTCACCAATCCTAAAGCTCTAAAAAATCTTATCAGAGACACCTATGAAAAAAGACTTAAAACCCTAAGAAGGCGTTTGCTTAAAATGGCCATTTTCTCTACTTTATCAATCTTTATCGCCAATGGCTTTTCTTTATTTGTTGTCGAAGTCCCTTTAGCCAGATGGCTTTATGGCCAATTTAACCCTAAGGCTATGGTTGCCGATATTGTCGGACCAACGATGCTAATGCTCTTCTTAACCATCACTACCAAAAAACCACCTAAAAATAATCTAGAAGTTATCACCAAGGAAATTGGTAAAATTGTCTACTCTAAGGGAGAAAATGATGTTTATGAAATTAAGGTCTCCAAAAGAAGAAACTATATCTTTAATTTCTTTTTCGGTCTACTTTACCTTGTTGCTTGTACCATTTCTCTAGGGGGCATTATCTGGATCCTACGTTTCTTCGGGCTACCACCAACCTCTATCTTTATTAACACAATGATTGTCGCCGTAATTATCTTTTCTGGTCTAGTCATTAGACAGAGAGCTAAAGAAATTACTGTTGATGAAAAGGTGACTTTCTGGGAATTTATTCTCGATATTCTTTCTATCCCAGTGGCCAAACTAGGTCAATGGCTGTCAACCAAATGGAAAAAATATAATGTGGTCAGTGTCTTTGTTACAACCCTCATCGACATGCCCTTCCTGGGCTTTATCAACTTCATTGAAAACTGGAGTTCCTTCCTCAAAGAAAAGAAGGCTGAACTTCACTAAGAATTCAAATCTCTCTTAAAATTTGATAAAATAACAACAGGCCGTGGTGGCGGAACTGGTAGACGCGCAGGATTTAGGATCCTGTGGGGTAAAACCCGTGAGAGTTCGAGTCTCTCCTACGGCACAATTAATAGAAGAAAAATATCTTTTATAGAAAAGACCTTTAAGGTAAAATTTTCCTTAATTTAAGATAAATTTTTTTTATTTCTTTTTTAACTGGCAAATTGGTTTCGATAATCGGTCGCAACTTGGCAATTGCTTGAAAAATTTTTTTGTCGTAACTAATTCTTCCTAATAACTTCTTCCCGGCCCACTTCTCTATTTTTTCACTCCACTCAGGATTAATATCCCACTTATTGATAACTAAACCATATGGAATACCAAAATGATCAACTACAGGCAAAACTCTCTTTATATCAGAAAACCCCGATGGGGTTGGTTCAGTAACTAAAAGAGCAAAATCGGCTCCATTTAAGGCTGCAATAACTGGACAACCCGATCCTCCTGGCGCATCTAAAATCATTACTTCATAGTCAAACTTTTCTGCTTTCTCTTTAATCTGATCAACAATTTTACCCGAACCAGTTTCACCTGGATAAAGTTGGGCTGAAATCAAGGGAAAGCCATTAATTTCTTTCTTAATCCTAATCTCGGCATTCTTAACTTTTTTCATACTAATGGCCTTAGATGGACAAATTATCTCGCAGGCTCCACATCCCTCACAAAAAAATTTATTTAAAACAGGTTTTCCTTTTTTTAATTTAAAGGCTCCGAAAGCACAAATTTTAATACACTGGCCACAGCCAGTACATTTTTTAAAATCAATCACTGGTCTCTCTGAGACAGAAATTTTCTCGATCTTATCCCATCTTCCATTTTGACCCAACCATAAATGAAAATTGGGAGCATCAACATCACAATCAACCGCAATTATTTTTTTTGATTTTGCTAAAAGCATGCTTAAACTTGAAGCGAGCATTGACTTTCCAACACCACCTTTTCCAGAAGCAATTACAATTTTAAATTTTGTTTTTTTCATCCTAATTTTATTTTTTAGATAAAGAACAACTTCCACTTGGACAAGTCAACATTATTTTTTATAAAAGAATTAATTCTCCTAATTTCCCTCGAGAATAAAAATCAACCACTTTTTTAGAGTGGGGGATTTTGTATTTAATATCAATATTATTTTCCCGAGCAATTTTCTCGATAAAATGATTTTTACCTAAACCGTATTGGTTTAAAACAATCTTTGTCGGCAACTTGAGAATCTTCAGCAACTTAAGCATTAACTCTAAATCGTGAGCTCCCAAAGGGGTCGGTTCAGTCACCGCATAAGCCAAATCAACTCCAATCAAAGCTCGTATAACACCGCAATGCATTCCTACCGCTGTATCGGTTAATAAGTAATCAGCTTTCAATTTTTTAGCCAAACTCCAAACATATTGCTTTGCTTTACTCACAATTGGACCAGTTTCATCGACAATACCGACTGAACGACTTGTTACTAAATAAAAATCTTTATCAATTTTATTCTTAAAAACTTCACCAATTATTTTTTTCTCAATTTTTATGGCCTGTTGGGGACATAAATGCCAACACAAACCACAACCAGAACAAAGTTCATGAAGAAAAATCGGGAATTCACCTGGAGCTTGAAAAATGGCATTTGAGCGACAATTTCTAACACATATACCACACTTGAGACACTTCTTTTTATCAATTTTTGGGAATCGGGCATAGATTTTAGTCTTAGAAAATTCTAATCTTTGACCCAATAATAAATAATCATTTGGGCATTCAACATCAGCATCAAAAAGAATAACTCTTTTCCCCGCTTCTCTAAGTTTATTGGCTAGAAGAATGGAAAAAGTTGATTTTCCCGTCCCTCCCTTACCACCAGTAATGCCGATTTGAACCATTTCTTAATTAATCCTTTTTTCTTGTTGCCTCTACAAGTTGAGGTAATTTATCTTCAATAAACTGATTAATAATCTTTCTGGCCTTTTCATTTTTAACTTGATAAACGTCAATTAAATTATCTTTCAAGACATGAAAGGATATTTCACCGATTTCAACAGTTAACAAAATATCGCTCTTCTGCTTGACAATCATTTTAGAAACTGATAATCCAGCCCTAACTGATTTATTCTTATAGGGATTTTTAAGAAAATAAAAACCCTTGATTTTTTTACCCTTTAAATTAATAAACAAAAAATAGGGGGCACGACCAAAATAACCACTAAGAAATGAATCGAGTCCTTTTTTATCCCTAACGGGAATTACTAAATGATGAAAGTCACTTCGAAAAGGCTCAACGTGAATACTGAAAGAGTCTATTTTAGGAATTTTTTTCTTAATATTTTTCTCTATTTTTTCCGAGATTTCATGAGCACGCTTAACATCAATAGATTTTCTAATTCCCACTTTTGTCTCTCCAAAAACAAAAGGCCCTGATTGTCTCAAACGGAGGTCAAAAAACTCTTCCACTCCTGGAACTGATTCTATCGCTTCTCCCACCTTATCTTTAAACGGCTCACTAGGACTAACATCCATTAAGGCAAAAACTGAATTCTTTGTCGCCATTAAACCAATTTTAAAAATTAGTAAAGAAATCCCAATAATAATTAATCCCTCTAGATAAGGAATTCGGTAATAGGCTGCTAAAATACCAATTAAAACAGCCGTTGAGGAAAAAAGATGAGTTCTATTTTCTTCACCCATAGCAGTTAAACTTTGAGCTCCAATTTGTTTTCCTACTCGAATTTCATACTTACCGAAAAAAAATAAAACTAAAGCGTCAAGAAAAGAAATTCCTATTGCCAAAAGAGGCATCTTTATCTGGGAAAAAGAAAACAATCTATCATACCCTTTGGTAAACATCTCCCAAGAAGCATAAATAATTAAAAAGGAGATAAGTAAAGCACCTAAACTTTCCGCCTTGTAAAAACCATAAGGAAATCGTTGGCTCGCTTTTCTTTGGGCTATTTTTAAACCAAACCAAGAAGTAATAATAGAAACAACGTCAGAAGCACTATGAATCGCATCGGAAATAAGCACCAAGCTTCCTGATAACAAACCAACAATAAACTTTAAAAGCACTAAAAAACCTTCTAGCCAAATAGCTTTTCCCGCAACTTTCTGTCCTTTTTTAAGTTTTTCTTCTCTCTCTTTTATCATTTTTCACTTCTCCCTTTAAAGCTTCTAAAATCTCTGTTAGGAAAAGTTCCAAAATTTCCACTATTTACTTTCAATTTCCCTCTCTTATACTTTTCCAAAATTTCACTAATAGTTACGCTGGAAACTCCACCAAAAATTTCAACTTCGCTACTACTCAAAACATTCACAGCATTAGGACCGAAATTACCAGCGATTGCTACTTTAACTCCTTTGTTAACAATCGCTTGAGCAGCAGAAATACCAGCACCCCGAAATTCTTGTCCAGATACATTTTTAATCACTTCAAATTTCTCCGTTTTTGAATCAATAATCAAAAAATATGGACAACGGCCAAAACGAGCATCCACTAAACTATCCAAACTTTTGCCTGAAGAGGCAACTGCAATTTTCATTTTTCACCTCCTATCTCTGCCTAACCATGGGCGAACCACATTTAGGACATTTTATTTGATAACAAGGAACGCCAACTGAATGAGTAATTTCGTTTTTGCATTTCGGATTTGTACATAAACAAACTCCACCTGGGCCAGCAGCAAATGGGCCAGACATACGCCCCCTTCCTCTTCCACGACCAGCCCCAAAACCAACACCTCTACCAAACCTTGGCATAATTATCTCACCTCCTTCTGTAATAATTCCACCTTTTTATTGTAACAAAAAAATTAAATTAAACAAAAATATAAACCACTTAATTAATAATTGACAAAATATATTGATATTATATAATGAATATATATTCATAATCAAGTATTGAAAGGGGGTGTAAAAAATGCCTGGATTTGATAGAACTGGTCCTTCAGGCCAAGGCCCTTTAACTGGTCGTGGACTTGGTCCTTGTGGAGCTGGTCGAGCTTACGGTCGAGGATATGGCCGAGCTTGGTCAAGACCACGTTTTGGTTTTTCCTGGGGGAGGCGTTCCGGGGGAATTCCCTATCAAGAGAATACCCAAACAGAGAAAGACGCTCTTAAAGAAGACGCTAAGGCCCTAGAAGATGAACTTAAGACAATTAAAAAAAGACTTGAAGAGATCGAAAACAAATAAAAAACCCTAAAGCCACTTACTTTTACAGTAGGTGGTTTTAGGTTAAAATAATATTATGCCTAGACCAAGAAAGACACGATGGATTGCCTTCAGTCCTGGGGTGACCTATTTTAAACCCCAAGGGATACCTCTTTTTTCCTTAGAAGAAGTCATTTTAACAATGGATGAGATAGAAGCGTTGAGGTTAAGATATGGACAAAAACTGAATCAAACTAAAGCCGCTAAAAAAATGAAAGTTTCTCAAAGTACTTTTCAGCGAATATTAACTTCGGCCTGTCAAAAAATAACTGAAGCCCTAACCGAAGGGAAAGCTTTAAGAATAGAAGGAGGTGATTTTAAAATGGTCAAACTAACTATAAGAAAATTCAAATGTGAGGATTGTAAACACACCTGGGATGTTCCTTTTGGCACGGGCCAAAAGGGTGTGGAAATGAAGTGCCCCAAATGCAAATCTGCCAATATTCACCGTATTGATTATGGTGGACATGGCTTTGGCAGACAACCTTGGGGCTATAAAAGTAAATAAAAATCACTTGCAAAAAGAAAGACAATCTTTTATCCTAAAAAGAATAAAATGAAAAAGCTATTTATTTTTTTTATTTTTTTAATCAGTCTTTTTTTAATTCCTTTTTCTAGAATTTATGCTCAAGAAAAAGAACCCTTTTCTTTTATTTATTTCACCGGTGTGGGCTGCTCACATTGTGCAAAAACAGATCCCTTTGTTTTAGAACAATTACCACAAAAATATCCTCAGCTTATCATCTTTGAATATGAAATATATCAGAAACAAGAAAACGCCCCATTACTTTACCAATATAATCAAGAATATGGGTCTGGCATGGGTGTTCCTCTGGCCATCTTTGGCCAAAACGACTTTCTTATTGGCGACTCTCCGATATTAGAAAACATCGAAGGAGTAATAGATAAAAAAACCAATAAATTACCTTCACTCCAAGGGACTGTATCTTTTAATAATCTATCTCTCTCCTCACTCCCAGGAAAACCAACCATCTGGAGCAGAGGGAGAGTCTTGACGAAAATCCAAGACAGTCAAATAGAGAATGGTTTCTTAAAAGACCTCTTACTTAAAGAAGATCTTGCCTCAGTCTTAGAAAAGATCAATTACGAAATTGTTGAGCCGCAAGAAATTGCCCTTTCTGGAAAAAGTCTAAGCTTTGAAAAGGCCATTAAAATAGACGACTGGCTTTTTCAATGGAAGGGAGAACCTAACTTGGAAGAGGGTAAAACAGCCATTATCCCTATTGAGAGAGAGATAAACAGCCAAGAATGTCGTTCTTTTACTCTAACTAAAATCCTTTCCTTAGCCGCCGTTGATGCCATTAACCCCTGTGCTTTGGCTGTTTTAACCTTAATTCTTTTGGCTATTCTAACTTACTCTCCTAAAAAGAGAAAAGATGTTCTTCTCGCCGGATTATTCTTTAGCTTGGCCGTCTTTATTATGTATCTCTTCTATGGTCTGGTGATTATTAAATTCTTTCAACTCATTCAGGCTCTAGCAAACATTAAAATCTGGCTTTATAAAATTCTTGGGGGGGTAGCCATTATTTTAGGTCTTCTGAATATTAAAGACTTTATTCGTTATAAACCAGGCAGTTTTCTAACAGAGATGCCTCTTTCCTTAAGACCCAAGATGCAGAATTTCTTATTTAAGATCACCTCTCCCAAAGGAGCTTTTCTAATTGGCGCCTTGGTAACTATATTCTTACTTCCTTGTACCATTGGACCTTATGTCATCTGTGGAGGGATTCTCTCCTCATTAGCCTTACTGAAAACTATTCCTTGGCTTTTACTTTACAATCTTGTCTTCATTATTCCGATGGTGGGCATCACCATCATCTGTTTTATTGGTTTTACGACGGTGGAAAATATCTCGGGCTGGAAAGATAAAAATATCAGATATCTCCATCTCATTTCAGGCATTATCATCTTTTCTTTAGGTCTAGCTATATTGATGGGGTGGGTCTAACAACTATGATTAAAAAACTCATTCTCTTTGCCATCCTTATTTTTACTTTCTTATTTCTTCCCATGAGGATTTTTGCTCAAGAAGAATCGCCAGCAAATCAAGAAACTTTAGAAGGAAAGGTGATTGAGGTAATTAGAGAAGACATCAAACTGGTTGGAGAACAACAAAACCTAATACAGGACTTGGAAATTTTAATTACCAAAGGCTCTCTAAAAGATCAAAAAATAGTCATTCAAGCGGGGAGTATGCCTTTAGCTGGTCAGGCAAAATATAAGGTTGGTAATCGGCTTTTGATCACGAAGAGTTTTGACTTTGAGGGAAATGACGTTTTTTATATCTCTGACTTTATTCGTCGGAGGGCTTTACTTTTGGTTTTTATTATCTTCTTCATCCTCGCTACTGTTATTGGAAAATGGCGGGGGATTACCTCTTTAATCGGCTTATTAATTTCTTTTATTGTCATCTTTAAATTTATCCTGCCACAAATTTACAATGGCCAAGATCCTGTTCTTATTGCTATTGCGGCTTCTTTTATCATTCTGCCTGTTAATTTTTTTCTTTCTCATGGTTTTAACAGAAAAACAACCATCGCCTTAATATCAACCTTCATCGCCCTTATTATTACTGGCATCTTGGCTAAATTCTTTGTTGACTTTGCCCATCTAACCGGCTTTACGTCTGAAGAGGCAGGCTTTCTTCAAATAACCAAAAAAGGCTTCTTTAATATTAAGGGGATCCTTTTGGCAGGAATCATTATCGGAACCTTGGGAGTTTTGGACGATGTTACCGTTTCTCAATCAGCCATTGTTCAACAGCTTAAAGAAAGCCGTCCTAAAATAGGTAAAAAAGAGCTCTTTACTCGCTCAATGAATGTCGGTAAAGATCATATCGCCTCAATGATTAATACCTTAATCTTGGTTTACACTGGAGCCGCTCTCCCATTGCTACTTCTTTTTATTGACAATCCCCAGCCTTTCCAAGAGGTTATTAACTATGAACTTATCAGTGAAGAAATCGTCCGGGCTTTAGTAGGCAGCTCGGGTTTAATTCTGGCTGTTCCGATTACTACTTTTTTAGCCACCTTAATTTTTGTAAACTATAAGAGGAGTCAAAAAACAAAATGAACGTTGCTATCTTTTTCTTAGCCATTATCATCATTGGCTTTGCCTGGTACTTCCTAAGAAAGAAAAGGTAATCTTTTTAGTTCATCCCTTTTCTGTTATAATTTAAGAGATCTATGGGTAAAATTATTGCCTTTTTTAAAAAACATAAAAAATTAAGTTTTATCTCTCTTGGTCTAATTGGGGTTCTTCTTCTCTTCATTACCCTTAAAAAAACTGTCTTTTATAATCCTGTTGCTGCTTATGAAACAACTCAAGTTAAAAAATATGATCTTACTGAAACAGTCATGGCTTCAGGAGTTATCAGGTCGAAAAACCAAGTCGATTTAAAATTCCAGACTTCTGGTCTTCTATCTTGGGTAGGTGTCAAAGAAGGGGATTATGTTAAAAAATGGCAGGCTATTGCTTCTTTGGATAAAAGAGAATTGCAAAAAAAACTTGAGAAAGAAATGCTAGATTATATGAATGAACGTTGGGATTTTGAACAAATCCATGATGATTATCAAGAAACAAAAGAAAGATATCTTGTCACCGACGAAATAAAAAGAATTTTAGAAAAAGCCCAATTTGATCTTGATTCTGTCGTCTTAGATTACGAAATCGCCGATTTGACAGTAAAGTTAGCTACTCTCACTTCCCCCATCGAAGGTATTGTGACTAATATTGATACTCCTGTGGCTGGTGTTAATATTACCCCGGCGACAGCTGTTTTTACCATTGCCGATCCAAATCAGATGAAATGTGTTACCAATATTGATGAAGTCGATATTGGGAAGATTAGATTAGGGCAAAAGGCAGAAATCATCTTAGATGCTTATCCTGAAGAAACAATTGAAGGAAAAATCGATAAGATTTCTTTTTCTTCGGTGAAGACGACTGGCGGTGGCACTGCTTATCCGGTGGAAATATCTCTTCCCCAGGATGATAATTTTAAATTTAAAGTTGGCATGAATGGCGATGTAGAAATAATTATTGATAGTAAAGAAGATATCCTAGCTGTTCCAATTGAGGCTATTAAGGAAAAAGATGATAAAAGCTATGTTCAGATCGTCGAAGGTAAAAAGATTAAAGATATCGAGGTAGAAACGGGTCTTGAAACAGACACCAAGACGGAAATTACCAAAGGCATTGAAGAAGGGCAAACAATCATTCTTCGTAAAAAAACTAAAAAATGAAAATTCTTCAGCTAGATAATGTCTCGAAAACATATAATGCTGGTTCTCAACCGCTTCATGTCTTAAAAAAAGTTAATCTGGAGATAGAAAAAGGTGATTTTATCGCCATCATGGGACCTTCAGGAAGTGGCAAATCAACCCTGATGCATATTGCCGGTTGTTTGGATGTTCCTACATCTGGAAAAGTCATCTTTGAAAATAAAGATGTTTCTAAGCTTTCGGAGGCAGAACTAGCCCAAATCAGAAACAAGAAAATTGGTTTTGTCTTTCAAACTTTTAATCTTATCCCCAGAACAACAACTTTAGACAATGTTCAACTCCCTCTCATTTATGCCGGTGTCGAGGCTGAGAAAAGAAGAACCAGGGCCAGAGAAACCCTCGAACAATTAGGTCTCAAAGAAAGAGCCTTTCATTTTCCCAACCAACTTTCTGGAGGAGAACAACAAAGGACAGCCATTGCGCGAGCACTGATTAATAAACCAAGTATTATTTTAGCTGATGAACCAACAGGGAATTTAGACTCTAAAACAGGCAAGGAAATAATTGATATCTTTAAAAAATTAAACAAAGAGGGGAATACCGTTGTTTTAGTTACTCACGATGAGCAAATTGCCAAAAACGCTAGAAAGATAATTAGAATCTATGATGGAGAAATTGTTTGAAACACTAAAGTTAGCCTTTATTACTCTTAAATCGAACAAGATGCGTTCGTTATTAACAATGCTCGGGGTTATCATCGGAGTCACCTCGGTTATTCTTCTGATCGCCATCGGCTCAGGTTTGAAAGTATATATCACCGCTCAATTTGAAAGTATTGGTGCTAACATTTTATATATTATGCCAGGCGAATTTGAACTTGGTTCAGGCGAAGAAGGAGGCGGTATACAAGGAGCAGGGATGGCGGCGTCAAAATTAACCATCGAGCAAGGAAGAGATTTAGTCCAAAGAAGCACGGCTATTAAAGCGGTTATGCCCTATACGGAAAACAACGCCACCGTCTCTTATAAAGGAAAAAGTCAAACCACTCAGGCAGCAGGGGTTACTTATGAATATACAAAAATCAGAGATCAATATCCCGAAAGTGGCAGTTTTTTTACTCTCTCTCAGCAAGAAGCCGGCAAAAAAGTTGTCATCTTAGGAAAAACGGTAGCCGAAAAACTCTTTGGCGAAAATGATCCTCTAGGGAAAAAAGTTACCATTTCTGAAAATAAATTTACTGTTTTAGGAGTTCTCCCCTCTCAAGGAGCACTCGCGGGGGTTGACACTGATAACCAAATTTTTATTCCTGTAACGACTGCCTTAACTACTTTTGACATGGAAAATATCATCGGCTTCTGGCTTCAAGCTAAAGATCAAGAATCTATAGAACAAGCGAAAATTGAAGCTGAAGAGATCATGCTAAGAACTCTTGATGATGATGACTTTTCTGTTGTCGATACCGAAAGTCTTTTATCTGTCGTTGGGCAAGTTCTCGGTGCTTTAACCGTCGCCTTAGCAGGTATTGCCGCCATTTCTCTTATCGTCGGTGGCATCGGTATTATGAACATCATGTTAGTTTCCATTGCTGAAAGAACTAAGGAAATCGGCTTAAGAAAGGCTATCGGGGCAACCCCCAAGATAATCCTCATCCAATTTCTGATTGAATCAGTCGTCCTTTCTGTAGGGGGAGGAATAACGGGAATTATCATCGGCGTTCTTGGGGCGGCTCTGATTAACCAATTTTTCCCTGCCGTTATAACCTTTTGGTCTATCTTACTGGCCTTTTTTGTCTCTGTCATTATTGGCGTTATTTTTGGCGTCGTCCCAGCTGGAAAAGCAGCCAAGCTCAACCCCATTCAGGCCTTGCGCTACGAATAAATAGACAAACAACTTTTTAAAGATTAAAATAAGCCTATGAAGAAACTGCCCGTTTTTATTCTCTTTTTACTCTTAAGTGTTTCTTTTACTTACGCCCAGGAGTTTAATTTCCAAAAAGCTCATGAAGATTATCTCTTCAACTTTAACAAATATCGTCAGTCATATAGTGAATATCTTACTGCCCGAGAAGCTTATCTAAGTTATAACACTCTTACCAGTAAAAATAACGCTCAAGAAAAAACCCTTAAATTACTCCAAGATGAAAATGAAGTTATTCGCACTTACCTAACCGCCTTAAGGTTAAAATTAGCTGAAACAACGGGCATTTCTAATTACGAAGAGAATGTTATCTATCTTAAACTAGATAAAGAAGTCTCCTGGTATCTAAATCAGCGAGATAAACTTATGGTTGCCATTAATCTAGAGGATTTAGTAGCTCTCAGCAAGGAAAGTAAAGAAAATTACCAAGCAACAGATGTTCTAAGTTACCAAGCCTTAGGAAGTGTTCTTGCTGGTAAAGAAATCAATTTTAGAAATAGATTAAATGAACAGATAATTTTAATTAAAGAAAAACTGGGAGAAATCAGGCAAAAAGGGGACAAACAGACTGTCAAAGTAGAACGCTGGCTACTCGAGACTGAAAATCTCCTTATAAAAAGTCAAGAAAAAGAATTTGAGGCTCAACAAAAATTAGCTCAATTAAAGACCAACGATAGATATAAAAATAAAACCTATAATGAGGCTCAATATCTTTTCGAACAATCACATCAATATTTAAAAGAGGCTACTAATCAACTACAAGAAATTATAAGGGAAATTAAAACAAATGATTAAAATAAAAATTGGTAAAAAATTTCTAATTCTCTTTAGCAGCATTTTTGGAGGAACATTAATCGCCCTTCTGGCTATAGCCATTATTTTTGGTTTTAGGCAAACTCAAGTTGATCTCCTAAAAAAAGAAATAGAAAAACCTGTAACTCCTCCTGAAGTTACTCAAGAAATCAGCAATCCTTCTCCATATGCTCATGATCCAATCATTCTCAAGATTGAAGAGGAGATAAAAGAAATTGATAAAAAGCTCCAAGAGACTGATCTAAAAGAAGCAAGCCTTAATCCACCTTTATTAGAAATGGATATCGAATTCAAGATAGAAGAATAGACCTTGACAATATTTCTAAAAATAGCCTAGTATAAACAGATAAAGAAAGGATTAAAAAATGGAAAGCATAAATCAAATTCTAAATACCAATGATCCTCGTTTTGTCCTTCTTTTACTCTGGAGTCTTTTTTGGAAAGGTTGGGCTCTTTGGAGAGCCGCTCAAAACAAACAGAAAGCTTGGTTTATCGCCATTTTAGTTATCAATCTTCTTGGTATTCTAGAGATTGCTTATTTGCTTTTCTTCCAAAAAGAAGGAAAGTTATGGAGAAAACTTTTCTTAAAGACCTCTAGCAAAAAGAAATAATTTTTACTAAAAATATCAATTCTCACTTTTCGGGGCTAATTATTTTTGTTATAATAAGGTTTACTTATGAATAAAAAGCTAACTAATTTACCAAAACCTAAAAAGGAAATTTTTCTCGGTCAGTTAAAAAAGCCAAAGGAAATTGTTTCCAAAAATCGGACTGTTTCACAAAGAGTAAGAAGTCTTGGAGGGCACCGATGATTTCTGCCCTCAACAGACTCTCCGACGGAACAATTGAGTTAACTATTAATATTCCATGGAAAAGGGTTAGTCAAGTCTATCAACAAAAACTAGAACAACTTTCTAAGGTAATTGATGTCAAAGGTTTCAGAAAAGGTAAGGCACCAAAAAAAATGGTGGAAAAACAGGTTAATAAAACAACTCTCTATCAAGAAATATTAAAAGAGATTATCCCTGATCTTTACCTGGAGGCAATAAAAGAACACCAGCTTAAACCAATTGTTAACCCGCAAATAAATGTTCTTTCTTTACAAGAAAAGAAAGACTGGCAGATCAAAGCCGTCACTTGTGAAATTCCAGAAATAAAACTGGGTAGTTATAAAGAAGAAATAAGAAAAGCGCTCGCCTCAGATAAGATCTGGACCCCTGGTAAAGATAAAGAAAAACAAAGCCCAGAAAGTGAAAGCAAAAAACTTGATAAAATCTTTAGAACATTACTTGGAATAATTAAACTTGAGGTCCCTAAAATCCTTGTTCAAGAAGAAGCCAATAAGATGCTTTCCAAGCTAATTGATCAGACTAATCAATTAGGACTAACCCTAGAACAATACTTAGCCTCGAGTGGGAAGACAGCTGATGGAATTAAGGAAGAATATCAAAAACAGGCCGAACAAACGATTAAGTTAGAACTAATCTTGTCTAAAATTGCTGATGAGGAACAAATCAAAGTGACTGATGATCAGGTAGAAAAGATGATTAAGTCCATCCCAGAAAAAGAAACCCAGAAATCATTTGAAAACAAAGCTCAAAAAGCCTACATCAGGCAAATTTTAAGAAAAAGGCAAGTCATTGACAATTTAGCTAAATTATAATATATTAAGACCGACCTGCCCCTAAAGATGGCCAAAAAAACTTCTAAAAGAAATGGGGGAGCATTTAACCAAAGCATCCTAGAGATTATTCGCGAGGAAGGCGATAATCATTTGGATCTTCTAAAAGAAAACGATAAAGAAAAAGAGAATCTCCAAAAGAAATTAGAACAGTTTCAATTTGTTAAAAACCAAGAAAAGCTTATTTATGCCCAAAAGCATCAGGAAGAAAAAGAAAAGATAAAAGAAATCCTGGAAGAAATTAAAGCTCTTAAAAAAGGAATTCAAAACGTCGATCAAGAAATTGACAAAGCTACGGAACAAATTCCTGTAGTTGCTGGTACTTATCATCTTAATTTCTTTGAGAAAATAAAAGAGATTCTCATTCTATTAAGAAAAAATATCGAGGAAGCTAATAGTTGGCTAGAGGTTTTTAACAAAAGAATGACTAAAAAGAATTATTGGGCTCAACTCCAAAAAACTGGAACTCAGTGGTCAATGTCCGGAGAAAGATATATTACCACTTCTGTTGGTTAATCTTGCTTAAATTTTTCCTTTTTAGTAAAATATTTAAGATGGGTGGTTAGCTCAGCTGGTTAGAGCGTCACATTGACATTGTGGAGGTCACAGGTTCGACTCCTGTACCACCCACACAGGCTTATGAAAGCAAAAAGATATAGCAAACATTTTCTAAAATACTTCTCAGCGGGTTTATTCTGGGCTATTGGGGCCACTCTTGGATTCGCTCTCTTTTTTACCGTCTTCGGGATAATTCTTAAGTGGCTCGGCGGGTTACCAGTCGTTGGTAATTTCTTTGCCCATCTTATTGAAGTCACCAACAAGGCTCTAGAACTCAGGAGCACAAGTTTATCAAACTAAAATGGCTAAGAACAATCAATTAGAAAACATAAGACATAGTTGTAGTCATCTTTTAGCCATGGCTGTCATCAGGCTTTTCCCTAAAGCTAAACTTGGTATTGGACCAGCAATTGAGAATGGTTTCTATTATGATTTTGAATTTAAAAAGGCAATTGTCGAAGAAGACCTTAAGAAAATAGAAAAGGAAATGAAAAAAATCCAAAAAGAAAAGATTAAATTTGAGAAAAAAGAAATTACTCCTAAAGAAGCCAAAGAACTTTTTAAAAACCAGCCTTATAAACTAGAACTAATAAAAGATCTTGAAAAAGAAGGAAACAAAAAAATCTCCCTTTATAAAAGCGGGGATTTTATTGATCTCTGCAAGGGTCCCCATGTCGGCAATAGCTCAAAGATAGGTCCTTTTAAACTTCTCTCTTTAGCTGGAGCCTATTGGAAGGGGAGTGAAAAGAATAAAATGCTTACTCGCATCTATGGGACCTGTTTTGAAGATAAAAAAGAATTAGATGAATATTTAAAGATGCTTGAAGAGGCCAAGAAAAGAGATCATCGGGAATTAAATAAAACCCTAAAGCTCTATCTTCTTTCAGACGAGATAGGCCAAGGTTTACCTATTTTGCTCCCTAATGGAGCTATTATTGCTGAAGAATTAGAAAAATGGGCTAAAAAAACAGAAGAAAAATGGGGCTACGTAAGAGTTCTAACGCCTCATATCGCCAAAGAGGAATTATTTAAAAAGACTGGTCATATTCCTTATTATTTAGAATCAATGTTCCCCTCAATGAAGATGGAAGAGAAAACAAATGAAGAGAATGATATCTATTACTTAAAGCCAATGAACTGTTCAATGCATAATCTTGTTTATAAATCAGAAATTAGGAGCTATCGTGATCTGCCTTTAAGGATTGCCGAATATGGAGCTGTCTATCGTTATGAAAAATCAGGTGAGCTCCACGGCTTAATGAGGGTCCGTGGACCAATTCATCAAAACGACGCTCATATTTTCTGTGCAGAAGAACAGGCTGAAGAAGAATTTGGAAAAGTTATGGAACTCCATCAATATTATTATAACGCTCTAGGTTTAACTAAGGAAGATTATTTTCTTTCTTTCGCCACCAGAGGAAAGAATAATAAAAATAAATTTATTGGTGATGAAAAAATGTGGAAAAGGGCAGAAAAGATTACCCTGGGTTTCATTAAAAAATCAAAGATACCTTACGAAATAGAGGAAGGCGGTGCCGTCTTCTATGGCCCTAAAATAGACTTTAATATTAGAACGATTACTGGTAAAGTTTTTTCTGCCTCTACTAACCAAATTGACTTTTTTATTCCTAAAATCTTTGGTTTAAAATATATTGATAAAGATGGAAAAGAAAAAACTCCTGTCTGTATTCATCGAGCTCCTCTAGGTGCCCATGTAAGATTTATTGCCTTCCTGGCAGAACATTTTGCTGGGGCTTTCCCCCTTTGGTTATCACCTATCCAGGTTATCGTTATCCCCATCACCGATAAACAGAAAGATTATGCCCAAAAAATAACTGGTCGACTTAAAGAAGAAGGAATCCGTGTCAAACTAGAGAGTCGCAACCAAACGGCCAGTCTAAAAATCAGAGAAGCTGAGATTCAAAAAACGCCTTATATGATTATCGTTGGCGAAAAAGAAGTTAAGGCTAAAAACATTAATATTAGAGCAAGAGGTGGTAAAGTTATAGGAAACATGAAGCTCGATAAATTCATTAGCCTTCTTAGAGAAAAGATTGATAAAAAGAGGCAAATTTGATAAACTAACTAAAACTTTGTCTAAGAAATTCAAGCAATTCTATCGTCTAAATCAATATATAAACGCTAAAAAGGTTCGTGTCATTGATGAAAAAGGGAAACAAATTGGGATTATAGATCTAAATCAAGCTCTAAAAAAGGCTCAACAAGCAGGATTAGACTTGGTTGAGATTGCTCCAAAAGCTGATCCACCGGTTTGTAAAATTATCGATTTTAAAAAATTTAAGTATCTTGAGTCCAAAAAGAGGCAAGAAGAAAAGAAAAAAAGTAAGAAGTCTGACCTAAAAGAAGTAAGACTAACTCTCTTTATCGCTGAAAATGATCTCAGTTTTAGAATGAAAAAGATTGAGGAATTTCTTAAAGAGGGACATAAAGTAAAAGTAAACTTGATGCTCAGAGGCAGACAAGTAACTAAAAAAGACCTTGCTTATGATCTTTTTAAAAAAGTTATTAAAAGAGTAGGTTCCTTTTGTAAAGTCGAAATCGAACCTAGAATTACGGGTAGAAGATTAGAAATGACTCTAGTCTCAGAAAAGGTGAAAAAGGATGAAAAAAAAGAAACTAAAAATTAAAAAGTCAATTAAAAGAAGGTTTAAAGTTACGAGAACTGGGAAGGTTCTCTTTAGAGGCTCTCATGTTAAACATCTTCGAAGAAAGAAAAGTAAAGGGCAGGTGAGAAGCCAAAAAATTCCCAAGCAAATGAAAGGGAAAATGAAAAGGAAAGTTAAGAAAGTATTAGGAAAATAAATGAGAGTAAAAACAAGTAATACCAGATCTAAAAGACATAAAAAAGTTCTCCAACGCACCAAGGGCTTTAGAATGACCAAAGGCAGACTTTATAAGGTCTCCAAAGAAGCCGACCTCCATGCTGGGCAATATGCTTTTGTGGGACGAAAACTTAAAAAAAGAAATTTCAGAAGACTCTGGATCACAAAAATTAAAGCCGCTTTAAGTGACAAAGATCTTTCTTATTCTCAATTCATTAACCTTTTAAAAACTAATAAAATTGAGCTTAACCGCAAAATGCTTGCCGAAATAATTAATTCCGACCCACAAACTTTTGAAAGCATTTATAAAAAGATAGAGAAAGCCTCTTGACAGTAAATTAAGCCTTCTCTTATAATTATCCTCAATGCAAGTTCCAACCATTACCTGGACAGTAAATAAAGGGTTCTTTTTTACCTAGAACTGTCTTAAGGGAGGTTGGATTTTGCTTTTATAGACCCAAAAAACGATAAACCTCCGCAAGGAGGCTTTTTTAAGCAAATATTGTTTATTAACCCCTTTTATGGGAACATTAAATTATGGATTTAAATAAAATTCAAAATCTCAAAAACCAAGCCTTATCAAACATCATCGAGGCCAAAACAAAAGAAGAATTAGAAGAAATAAGGATCAGCTTTTTAGGCCGTAAAGGGGAGATTACAAATTTACTTAAAGAGGTTCCGAAATTGGATATTGAAGAAAGAAAAGAAACTGGTAAATTTATCAATGAGGTTAAAAAAGTCATTGAAGAAGGAATTAAACGGCAGATAAAAAGTCTCTCAAAAGAAAAAGAAAAAGAGGAAGAAAAATGGTTTGATGTAAGCATCCCCGGTAAAAAACTCCGCTTCGGCCATCTTCACCCTCTCACTCTTGCTTCTGACGAGATAAGGAATATCTTTAGAAAAATCGGTTTTAAACAGGTTTCTTATCCGGAAATTGAATGGGACTGGTATGCCTTTGAAGGTCTTAATATGCCTAAGAACCACTTCGCCAGAGATGAATGGGAAACATTCTTTATTAAAGATCTAAAAAACAAAAAATATGGAGAGGCTGTTTTAACCCCTCACACTTCTTCAGGACAATTAAGGGAGATGAAAAAGAACAAGCCTCCCATAAGGATGTTGAACATCGCCAAGTGCTACCGCCGGCAGATTGACGCCTCACATGTACCAATGTTTTATCAATTTGAAACTTTAGTTATTGATAAAGGTGTTAATATTACTCACCTCAAAGGAACCTTAGATTATTTTGTCAAAGAATATTTTGGCAAGGCAGTTAAAACAAGAATCAGACCCTTTCATTTTCAGTTTACCGAGCCCTCATTTGAAGTAGATATTAGTTGTTTAGTTTGTGGTGGCAAGGGCTGCAAAATATGTAAAGAAGGCTGGTTGGAAATTGGTGGAGCGGGTATGGTCCACCCTCAAGTTTTAAAAAATGGGGGTGTTGACCCCGAAGAATATACCGGTTTTGCCTCAGGTTTTGGTTTAGAAAGAGTCTTAATGATGAAATATGGCATTGACGATATTCGATTATTATTTAATAACGATTTCCGTTTTCTAAACCAATTCTAATTAATAAAATGAATATTTTAATTCCCGATTCCTGGCTCAGAGATTTTATAAAAACAAAGGCAACGGTTAAGGAAATTGCTGAATATCTTTCTTTGTGCAGCCAGTCAGTTGAAAAAGTCATTCCTTCAAAAAACGATTCTATTTATGAAATAGAAATAACAAGTAATCGAGTTGATTGCCTATCTGTTTATGGCGTTGCTAGAGAATTAAAGACTATTTTGCCCCGTTTTAATATCGAGGCAGAAATTAAGGAACCAGCTGAAGCCAAAGATAATCTTTCAGCAATTAAAGAGCCTATTCCCTTAAAAGTAAAAATCACTAAAGATGATCTTTGTCCTCGCTTTACGACTTTAATTTTTGACAATATTAAGATAAAACCTTCTCCTAAGACTATCCAGGAAAGACTAGAGAAGGTAGGTATTAGGGCTTTAAATAATGTTATTGATATTTCTAACTACCTCATGGTTGAGCTTGGGCAACCGATGCATACTTTCGATTATGATAAAATAAAAAAAGAGCAGATGATTTTAAGAGAGGCCAAGAAAGGAGAAAGTATAACCACCATTGACGGCCAAAAAAGAAACCTGCCTAAAGGAGCGATTGTTATTGAAGATGGAGGAAAGAGACTTATTGATCTTTGTGGGATTATGGGCGGAAAAAATTCAGAGGTGGACGAAAAAACCAAAAGAGTTCTTCTCTTTATACAAACTTATAATCCAGTTAAAATCCGCCAGGTTTGCCAAAAATTAGCCTTTAGAACAGAAGCATCCTCCCGATTTGAAAAAGGCATTGATCCTGATGGGGTAATGCCAGCCATGAAGAGAGCTATTAAAATGTTTAAAGATAACTGTCGGGCTTCTATCGCCAGCAATCTTATCGATCTTTATCCGAATCCAGTCAAATTAAAGACAGTTTCTCTCTCCAAAGACAGACTAAAAGAGGTCACTGGCATTGAAATCCGCCTTGAAGAAGCGCAGAAAATTCTCGACAATTTAGGTTTTAAAAACAAGCTAAAACAAAATCAAATAAAGGCTCTTGTCCCTCATTGGCGATACGAAGATATAAATATCCCCGAAGACCTAATTGAAGAAGTTATCCGTATTTATGGTTATGATAATATTCCTAACCGCCTTTTTA
>Ga0307430_1000949_pt1 | contig 22889 bp, 19 predicted proteins | sample SalMarWE160130MG_FD_202159 | JGI IMG/M metagenome (GOLD analysis project Ga0307430, IMG submission 202159) | Salt marsh sediment microbial communities from the Plum Island Ecosystem LTER, Massachusetts, United States - WE1603-130 | ecosystem: Environmental > Aquatic > Marine > Intertidal zone >...
GGAAGAGAAGAGAAAAATACAATGAAGATAAACATATGGCTGCGGTTCAAAGGCACAAGATTAGAAATAGATTAGCTCGGAAATCGGCATAATTAAATTAGGGGGTTGACATAGTAATTCTAAATCCTAATATTGACTCGTGACTCAAGACTGGTTTACCTTGCTCTTCGCAACCCCAGTTCCTTTGCCTTATTGACAACTTTCATATACTCTTCCTGAGTCACCCCCCTCGAAAGCTCTTGATAATCTGATGCCTTAAAGTATGGAGTATATTGCTTCATAATATTTACGTATGAATCTTTCGATATTTCCTCTGCTATAAATTTCAAAACTTCATCCGACCCGGCAATATTATTCGGTAAAACAAGATGACGAATCAGCAAACCTCTTTTTGTTATCCCGGAAGGCTCAATTAGTAAATCTCCTACCTGCGAATGCATTTTTTTAACTGAAACTCTTACTATATCCCAGTAATTTTTGACTCCTGAATATTTACTCGCGTTTTCATTACTCCCATACTTGATATCCGGCATATATATATCTATTATACCGGAAAGCATTTCTATCAATCCAGGAGAATCGTATCCTCCGGTATTGTATACAACAGGGAGCTTAAGACCATTTTCTCTGGCGATAAAAAGAGATTTGACCATCTGAGGTGCAAAATGTGTCGGACTTACCCAATTTATATTATGACAACCGATATCCTGCAGATAAATCATCTTTCGGGCAATTTCCTCCTCCGCTAACTCTTCGCCCTTACCAAGATGAGATATATCGAAATTCTGACAATACACACATTTGCAGTTGCAATTACTTAAAAATATCGTACCGGAACCATGAGTCCCTACAAGAGGTTTTTCTTCTCCAAAGTGAGGAAAAACCGAAGAAATTTTTGGATTTATACCCGCATTACAGATACCGATATTATGGTTACGGTCAACTTTACACTTATGACCACAAAGAGTACAAGCGTTCAGTATATTATATAATTTTTCTATTCTATCCTTGAATTCCTTGTCAGATAACTGAAGACAAATAGGAAAATCAGACAATTTTATAATATTATTAATCAACTTTTTGTTTTTTTTTGCAAAAAAAATTTAAAAACTCTCGAAATTTTAAACTCATTATTCACTCCAACAGGCATCACGCCATGATTGAAGCGAGGGCTGACCGTTCAGAAGGACGTCTCGGAAGCTGAGCGGCCACGGTCTCTTGAAATCCCTGGATTTCAAGAGGAGCGAGGCTGAGAACGAGAGGCAATTTCTTCGGCGGGGAAATTGACCGCGTTCCTGATGAATGGTTAGCCCTCGCTTTTCTTTCAATTTAAAAATGTCTTAAGCGCCGATAGGCGCGCTAGGTTCTCTGCGTCTCTGTGGCGAAATAAATTTTTTAACTTTGATTTATCATTTTTCATTTTGATATTTAATTTTTACATTTTAGCGGCTATGCCGCGTTAGAAAAAATCCGACCACCTTTTAAATGGTCGGTCATGTATACGTCGAAAATTACGAACCTCCGATTGATACTAAAAGTATACCGAACAGGACACCGGCTATATCGAATACAAGATCTTTTGAGGAAGCAGTCCCTCCCGCGTCTTTACTATCTTTTATTTCTTTAGATAAACCGATCAATGAAGAAATCGAAAATGAGATATAAAAAGATGTATTATCATCCGTTTTTGCTATATTATTTGCGATAAGATATATTGAGGAAGAAATTGCGGCAGAGTGTGCGAAATGATGGAATTTATCCTCCGAAAACCACTCATCTTTCCTTGGAATCATTAACGAATCCAATCTTGCTTCAGGGTAAAACCCTACTAAAAGATTAAAGACCAAGAACATCGGTTATACTCCTCATACCCACTTCCAACCCCTGAAGAATGGGACGCAGATGAACGCCCTTACCAGGGTGCCCATCCATGGTTAATTTAGGTGTTGTGGGTTGTGTTTTAAACAAACATAATAAAAAGGGGGGGTGTGGTGTGGCTATGTGTTCTCTGTGTGTTCTGTTTTTCTCTGTGTACTCTGTGGTAAATTTTTTTAATTTATTTATGTTATTCGCCTGCCCCGTAAGGAAGAATGACTGTATCGGGATGCAATTCGTTATTTCTTTATTTTTTAGATTCATTTCTTTCCATTTCTGACTTCCCTTAATATTGCAATTGTTTTGTTTTTCATCTCAGGAAATCTTTTTTGCATCTCAAAAAGAGCTTTTTTTAGAAATTTCTGATTTCCGCTTAGCGCCAGCGTTCTGATCAAACGAAGTAATATATAGGGAGCGTCGTTTTTTTCTCTGTTCGCCTTGTAAGCGCTAGCGAGAACTTTTGCGGCTTCTTTATACTGTTCTCTCTTTCCATACATTTGTGAAATGAAATAAAAATCATAAGGGCTAAAACTTGAAATGAGTTCCCTTTCTTCTAATACCCCTTCATAAAAATTTAAAATGATTGAAGGTTCCTTCTTCTCCATTCGAAGCATTCTAAACGTTTCCTTTGCAACCAACGCCGCTTCTTTTTTCTTGCCCTCCTTAATATAAATATCTATCAATTCCTCAGTTGCATCCAGATTAGAAGGCTCCCTCAGTAATATTTGCTTAAGATGCTTTTCAGCATCTCCTGTATTACCTGCACTTCTTGCTTCAACAGCCTTACCAAAATCCAGATCCATCAAGTTTAAAGTGTCTTCAACAAGCGGAGTTAAATATTTCTTTTTAAGACCACTGTATCGGAGAAACACTACAACGAGAACTCCAAAACCAAAACCCCCTACATGCGCCCAGAAAGCGACTGGTGAATAATCAGACAAATATATAGCTTGAAATAATTCCATTAAAAACCACAGAGGAAGATAAAACCAGGCATAAAGCGGAAATAATTTAAAAACAAAGGGAAAAAGCATAAAATATATCTTAGTTTTGTAATACTGGATTGCAAATGCGCCCATAATCCCTGCAATCGCTCCGGAAGCTCCGATTAAAGGAAGCTGTGAGTGAGTCATTGACGCAAATAGAAGCGAAGCAAAAATTCCGGAAATTAGGTAGAAACCAAGAAAAAAAGGTCTTCCCCAATCATCTTCTACGTTTACTCCTACCAGCCATAAAAACCAGAGGTTTCCAAAGAGATGTATGAACCCCGCATGAAGAAACATAGAAGTTATCAACGTAGAAAAATCAAAATCATGTGAAACGAAACCATATTTTCTTACAAGCCTTTGATTCATTGCTTGCTCGAAATCATCGTAAGCTTTTTCCCATTCTTCCCACAACTCATTAGACATCGCAATTTCTTTATTTTTCATTTTTTCTCTTAGAGCTTCCGGGTCCTTTGCGTACTCAAGTATGGCAGAAGGATCCTCGGGTGACAATGTTCTTATTTCGACTTCCTGAAGTTTAATAGCTTTTTCCATTATAATTTTATTTTGCCTGTTCATAGCGGGATAACTAAAAAGAAAAACAAGGATATTTAATCCTATAAGAGATATAGTTACAACAGGGAATCGCCTGATCTGGCTTTCAGACCTGATCGGGAATAAGAAGAACATCTACGTCACCACTATTTTGAAAGTTTGTAAGATTTAATTCTTTTCCGGAAAGATAGAAAATATCCTGAAATTTAATACCAAATTTTCCCGGAAAATAGAAGTTCAACTGGGGATAAAGAACGGTACCTTCTTTTATTATAAAATTACTCGTTTTTGTGATTTTTATTCCTTTACCGCTAAGTGTTAATGGAGCGTTAATAGGCGGAATAAAGTTTTTCTCATAGCCTTTTTCTTCTATAAGTTCAAGTACGTATTTATAAATTTCCTTAGCTATTTTTCCATATGATATGAATGATAAAAACTTTTTATATATTTCGGTTATATCATCGTAAGTTCTCTTTAAAAATTTGTCTGTGGTTTTCCATAAATATGTTCTCGCGATCTCTATACCGACACCCGAACGTATAATACCGAAATTGATTATTATAGCGTCGCCTTTTTTTAATTTCCTGTCATTACTCAAAGCAAAAGGATTAGAAGTGTTTTTACCAAAAATCACCTTTGTCGGAAAAGCTCTTCTTTCTCCGCCAGACCTATATATTTCCTCATCAATGATATTTCTTATAGAAATCTCAGATGAATCATTTTTTATTTCCCGGAGAGATTCTCGCAGAACTTTTTCGCAAATCAAAGCGTTTTCTTTAAGGACCGAAACTCTTTTCTCGTCCGGTATCAAGAAAAACTCAAGAAAAGGATCCGAAATTTTTATAATTCTATACTTTGCTAATTCTATATTTTCAAAGGACCCAATTTTTTTTACTTTTAGTTTTCCAAGAAGAGTCTTTAACACACCTAAGGAAAAAAAACCCTCTTCTTTTATATTCTTTATAGCTGTTTTCCTTGTTTTAACCCCTACGGGAACCTCTATAAGAGAAAAAGAAAAGGGATCTCCTATCAAGAACACTTCTTTTTTAGTTATAAGAAGATAGAAACCTATTTCAATTATATTAAAGGATAAGTTAATACCTAACAGGTTAAGAATTTTATAGATATCAGTTACAATAACAGCATCAAGTTTTTTTTCAGTGATATTCTTTCTTATTTTCTTGATTATAGTCTCATTCATTAATTTCTCTTTGAACCTGGATTAATTTTAATTTTTTTTCTGCTTCCCCAAGAATTTTGGCATCTTCGGAAATATCGAGTATCTCCTCAAGAACATCTTCCGCTTCATCCATTTTCTGCAAAGCAAGATAAAGGCGGGCGAGGCTCAAAAGGCAGTCCGATTTACCAACATTGTCTTTAAATTTATCCGTAGCTATTTTATAATTCTCTATAGCTCCCTGCAGATCCCCTTTCTGCTCGTAGCATTGTCCGATTCCCTGATACGCGCTTGGTGTAAAAAATTCATCGTACTTCTCATTGATAAAAGCCTGAAATTTTTCCAGAGCATCATCTACATTGCCTTCCTTATAACTCATGTTAGCCAGCATAAATGTCGAGCGGTTAGCAAAAATTGTACCCCAATAATTATCGGTTACAGTTTCAAATTTTTCCCGTGCCTGATCGAAGTCAGCATTACTGTATAAAATTACACCGATATTATATACCTCCTTTGATTTTTTAAATTTTGTTATCTTATTATTTCTGTAAACAAAAAAAAGTATTAATAGTACCATCACCCCTGTAGTTGCCCACAAAACAGTCTTTTTGTGATGTTCGTAGAAAATTATTACATTTTCGATAGTCTCCTTAAATTCATCGTGCTTTAAATCTTTTTTCCTGTGTTTAGACATCAACCCCCCTAATTATTATAATATATTATCGTAAAACAAGCCAACCTGACACGGCTGGTTCCTTTCCCACATGGCAGGTAAAAAACACTCTTGAGTTCCTGATTCAACATCTAAGTTCGCCGTGTATTTCTTTTCCCAATCAACCTTTCAACACTTCAATTTGTTATTATATACCCCTGGTAAGACTCGAACTTACGACTTCCGGTTTAGGAAACCGGTGCTCTATCCACTGAGCTACAGGGGCATCTATATATTTTTATCAAAAAATTAGTATTTGTCAATGCCACTAAAATTCAAAAATCAAATATCAAAATGGAAAATTACAAATCAAAGTTCAAAAATAAATTAAAAAACAACAAATAAAAAATCCTTTTAAATCCGTGTAAATCTGCGTGCCATTCTTTTTTTGTTTTTACATTTTCATTTGTCATTTTGCTTTTTAATTTTTTATATTTAATTTCTGAAAAAATTAGTATCTCCATTCGAAATTAAGGAGAAATCTGGTTTTTCCAAGAAAATCCTTCTCGGCTGTTATATACCCCCACTTTTTTAACTTATATTCTGCCTGAACTTCTGAAATTCCATAGGATTGAACATCCGTTCTGGCTTTCACGAAAAGTTTATCCGTTACATATTTACCTACCACAAATTCATAGTGACCGCTAACACCCTGCATTTCCAAAACGTCTATACCGAACTCATCCTTCAATCTGCGATTCAGCGTTTGTCTTACCCAGTAATTGAAAGCTGTTTCAGTAACTGATTGCTCAATAGATTTAACAGACGTCAGATCTTCCCATCCAAGATTTAAGGAAAGCAGGGTCATTATTTCAGCTTTTGATAGAGAAGATTTGGAATACAAATCAAACTCGGGAGTTTTCATAGTTCCTGTGACTACAAGGAATACAGTATCCTGTTCATTTCTTTCGCCTGACCTCGAAGAAATAAGAGTTATCGCTTTAATATTAATGTTAGGGTTTATTTCCGGAGACTCATTGAAATTGAACTTTCCCTCTGTAACTTCGAAACTTTTATAAAGATAATAAAACATTCCTTGTCTTACTTCTAAGTTACCGGAAACCAAGAATGGACCACCTTTATAACTTACCCCTACTTTCCCGGTCAGTTCAATATTGGCAAGGTCATTTCTTACCCAAACATTACCCTGGGTCGCAGAAAAATTCAAATTTAAAAATAAATTCGGAGGGCGTCTGCCGCCTTTCCCTTCCTGCTGCTTAAATTGCATTGTAATCGTCGCTCTCTTAAGCTCAACATCTCCTTCTATGCGAACATTTTCCTTATCTTTTATTACTGACAAATCTCCATCTATCAGAGAATTAACATATTGCCAGGTAATTGGAGTATTTCTTAACTTTACGTTTACATTAAATCCTTTATCTCTTAGTTTAAATTTCCCTTCCGCTTTTATCTTTCCTTCCTCCAAATAGGCAGAAAGAGCGTTCAACTCTCCCTCGTATCCGTCAAACACAGCTTTAGCTTCTAACTTGTTTATAATTATTCCTGAATTTTTCACCAATAAATCCGTTTCTCGAAGATTTATTCCACCGTAAACCAATGGTTCTTCAAAACTACCCCTAATTTTCAGTTTCCCGGTTGCGAAAGCCATGGTAGCAGTTAGATGTTTCATCAAAGGATAGAATATCCATGGCCCGGCTTCCTGCAATTTAATATCCAGATTTATGGAACGTTTTTTTGTATTAATCGTTCCTTTAAAATTCGAAAGATTACCGCTTTCAATTATCGATAAATCGTTAACAAAAAAACTATTATTCTTAAACCCGAGATTAAAATTTAATGAATCTCCTATACTTCCCTCTCCGGTTTTTATCTTCCCCCCACCTTCAAAGGTAAACACAGGAGCGTTTAACATACCCTTAATAGAAATCTTGCTTGATAAATTACCCGAAAAAGGATGCGACACAATACCAAACTCACTTAAGATTTCAGGCCTGAACCCTATAAAATCCAAATCTCCTCTAATTTCAGTATCGGACAACGATATACTGTTAATTTGTAAATCTTCCCCTCTATTACTTAAAAATCTAACATCTTTTAAATGGAAGGCATGTTTATATGTAAAAGAAAATGGGGCCATTAAAGAAAGCCATCCCCCGGAATATTCGAACCTAAGAACCTTAACTTCTACCGTATCGGCATTTAAAGAAAAATGACTGTTCACTTTCCTTTTCTTACTCTTAAAGATTCCTTTTATGTCTAATTTGCCGTCGGTAATTTCTAAAGCAGATTCTCCCAGCTCAAATATCTTCCTGTCTTTAAAGGCAATATCCTTTAATACGAAAGTTATCACTCCGGGGAATTTTCCTTTTTCCTGGGATAGATTTACATTGCCTTCTATAGATTTAAAATTTATGCTTCTATAAATAAGATCTTTTAATGAAAAAGCTCCATATATCTTTTCGTTTATGGACAATCCTATATTTAATACCGCGGAAGTTTCTATACTCAAAAATTTAGCAATAGGAGAGATATCTAAATTCTCGATTTCCAAATTGCCATCTATTTTATCTCCATAAACCCCTTCGAAGAAAAATTTCCCATTATTAAAACGTCCCTCGCAGCTATCCACAAATATCTTTTTCCCTTTTTTAGTTATTCTGAGCTTTAAATCTTCGAGCGGATGGGAAAGTACCTCTCCGTTGAGCCGGGAAGTAATCTGCAGGGTATCTCTACTCATATAAGAGAAACCAATCAATCCGGACACTTCTGAGTTGGGATATTTCACGTTTATTTGTTGTATATCAAAATCAACCAATTCAATCTGCCCGTAGATCTCCTTACCAAAATTAAGATAACCGGAAAACTTCTCCCCTTTAATGCTAACGGAATCTTTCTCTCCCGAAAATGTAAATAGTGGCAAGCCAAACTCCTTTATACTCACTATTTTGCTTTCACCTTTAAAAGTAATCGTAGAATCGTAAGTGAAAATTACGTCTAAGAAACCTTCTCCGACAACTCCAAACATCCGCTGCAAATCAGACATGTATATTCTACCACTTCCCATTATCGAACCATCAATATCACTTCTAATCTCGAATTTGGAATTCCCAACTTTAAGGTTTTGGACATTCATACTTGATATTCTATCCGATACAGATAAACTAATCTCCTCTATATTGAAAGGAGTATCATCTATACTACCCCAGAGCTTTGGAACATCAAGAACAATTTCACCTCTACCTGTAGAAAAAACCCTTCCGTTTCCGTTTACAAGATATTTATGACCTTTATATTCTACAGAACCATCTAAAACCTCAAATTCTTCAACGTAAAACAGCGCTGAGATACTGCCTCTTTCGCCGCCTTCTTTTCCTTCGGTTATTGTTAATGAAGGAGAAGAAACCGATATTTTTTTTACCCTGCGACGCACAATTCCTAAAGGAGAATACGTTACTTCCACCTTAGGAAAGGAACCAATATCTTTAATATAGATTGAATCGACAGATACTCCGGTCAATCCTTCAAGCTTTATTTCTTTTATATGGCTCCCTTCAGGAAGTACCGAAAGTACTTTCCTCTCCAACAAATTCTGAGCTTTAACGATTACGAAATCTGACAGAAAATTTAGAAATATTAGAAACAGTAACAGGGAAACTACAATAACGAGTTTTTTTTTCATTAGCTAAACAAATCTTCCATAAGTTCTTTCCCATCGATCCCTTCAAGCGAAGGGACCTTCCCCGGGTACTTTTTTTTCAATTCTTTTTTTAATTTTAATACAAGTTTTTCTGATAAGACTCTAATCGATCCCAATAAAGCTTCTTCTTTAAATATGACAACCAATAGAAATTTAGAACTTATATTATAATAAAACAAGTTCCATGCTTTACCTTTAAGAAAAAATTGTTTGAACTGGTGTTCTTCAACAATTTGAGCCAGCTCCTCCGTTACGTTAAAAACACTCGCGAGAAGAGCCGTTATTGAAGCAATCTTCTTTCCTGGTTCAGAACCGGAATAAACGAGTACTTCACCGCTCTTCGCGGCAAAAAAAATGTGCCGTGCTCCCGTTTTAACAAGAAAGTTTTCAAGGAAACGCTCTATTTTTTTCTGACTCTCGCATAAAAGTATAATAGTTGACACTTATAATTCTTCAGAAATAGCTTTTACACTCTTCCGGAGTTCAAACCGAATCTTTCCTGTATCAATTTTAGGGTTAGTGAAAACAGCTAAAATAAAGTTACTCTGAGTAATAATAAAAAGATTGTTTTCTTCCGCCATAATAATTATCGAGAAATTATCCTTTATATTCATCTGCGTAGAAAGTTCTTGAGATATACCGGCAATTATAGCGGATGCTACCGATTCATCCAGCTTATTTTCATCAACATATTCAACAATTTCACCCTCCCTATCGACCAAATAGCACGATAGTATACCATCCATTGAGACAATTCCCTGTATTATTTTTTTAATCATTCAACACCTAAAAACGCAATTGTTTTAGAAAAAGCTTCCATTACAGTATCTTCAAGCCCACCAAGCAAAACATTTTTTGTTGTCAGAACAATGAATCTTAAGGACTTAGAACCTAACACGACAATATTCCCTCCCGGTAATTCAAAAAAGACTTTACTGACCCTCCCTGTTTTGAGATCCGACGCGGAATATCCAATTTTATCATAAATTGATGAAATTATTGCCCCGGTAGATTCTTGTTCAACAGGTAATTCCAATCGCGCGTCAATTAATGCTCCTATGTCATCAACAACTATAGCCCCTATAATTCCTTTTATCTTTAGTAAGTTTTTCAAGATTTCACCCAGTGCGCTACCGGGTTCCAACTTAATTGCCTTTTCTTTCTTTCGCCCCTTTTCTTCTTTCTTTTTCTCTATTTTATCTGTTTTCTCTATTTCTTTTTCTTCTTCTACTACTTCCACTTCTCTTACTTTCAAAGAATTAAGCAATTGATTTACTTCCTTGTTTTCAGGGCTTATCTTAAGCGCCGCTTTTAAAACTGCGAAAGCCTCATCCTCCTCTCCCTGACTTATATAAACTTTACCCAATTTGCAATAAGGTTTGATCATTTCATTGTTTTCTTTTATAGCAGTCTTTAAAAGATCTTTAGCTTCGTCAAATAAACCATTCTCAATGTAGAGATCAGCCAGCGAAATCAATACGTCTAAGGAATTAACATCGGGTCGGAGCCCTTCTTCATTCAACTAAAACCTCCCAATTTACAATATTTTTTTGAATCTTTTTAATCAATTCAAGCGTTTCTCCGACCTCCGTCTTTTTCTTTTTATCTGAAGATAAAATCAGAAAGGAATTCCACTCTGAGATAGCTTCCTTAAATCTACCTTCGGCTAAGTAAAAATACCCCATATTGTAAGGTATCCGCGGATCCTCAGGGTAGAGCTCTTTTAGTTTAAAAAGTTCTTTGAGTCCATCAATATACTTACCTTTATTCCATAATTTAGGTAATTCTTTCATCTTCTTGTCCGTGATTTTCCCGACAGATGTTTCGTTTTTTTTGATTATATCATCCACAGGAATCTTTGTTTCTGTTATTATCCCGGTCATGGTCATCCCATACAGAGATTTCATAACCGCGAACTTATCTCCTATTTTATCTATAAGGGCACCTATGGTCAAATTCCCATTGATAAGAGAAAGCAATTTCCAGTCCATAGGAGATAGATTTATCTGCTCCTTTTCTATTAGATCAGCCGATACTTCAAGAACGATATCGGTATTGGGCAGGATCTCTTCCATTTTAGAGATTTCGTCAATTCTTCTCGCGGCTTCCATTATTATATTTTCAATCTTCATGTTCAGGGTAAGGTTTTCAATAATTTCAAAATCCGTCTCCCGGAAATTAAAATGACCATTTTCAATAAGAAATAGAGAATAAATTATATCAATTGCAGCCTGTTTAAATATGGTTCTAAAAGTACTGAGAGGAATAATTTTATTTTCAATCAAGTGGTTGACGAATTTATCATCAGCTATTTCAACAATCTGCTCCTTCGTCAAAAAGCCTCTTTCCAACATTTCCTTTTTTAACCTTTCCGGAAAATCAATCGAAATAAGCATGCCATTATCAAAATAAAGGATATAGGACTTAATAAATTCTTCTCCAGTTATCGTTAAAATTCCCTTCTTTCCGGCTAAGGAAATTAGCTGGAAAAGTTCAAAAAGCCCCAATTCTTTTATCGGACCTTCAATAGGCATTACATTTCTCCTGTAATCTTTTTAAGCCGGAGGAGACTCTCGATTGCTTCTCTTGCTTTTTGTAATATTTTTTCATCCTCTGCCTTATCTACTATATTATACCATAAATTTTCTGCTTCTTTATATCTTCCCTTCCTGAAATATAAAGAAGCGAGAAGATGATAAGCTTCAAAGTTTTTATCATCAAAACTCATCGATTGCTTATAACTATTAATAGCTTTATCAATCTCACCTTTATTATATAGAGCTTTTCCTTCCCACAGAGCCAAATCGCCATCTGCCTTTATAATTTTTTTTGCTTCCTTTACACTTTTTATAACTCCCTCGTAATTCTTTGATCTCAAATAAGTCCTAACCAACGTTTTCAAAACCCTCTTATCCCCTGGCGCTCTTTTCTTTGCCTTTAAAAGGCTCCCTATTGCTCCTTTAAAATCTTTTTCTCCTATTTTTTGTAGTGAAACTCGGTAGTAACCTTCCACCGAAGGAGAGATGGAAAGACTTTTTTCAATTAAAAAAACCGCTGTTTTCTTTTTCCCTAATCTCAAATTAAGAGATGCAAGCTCCAGTAAAATTTGCGCTTCTTTCTTCCAGGCGGAAAAGGTCTTAAGCAGTTTAATCGCTTTTTTATATTGTTTTTTTCTTTTTAAGTATTGGGCGTAAGCAATATAAGAAAAAGCCTCCTCCGGGTGTTTCTTGTTAAGTTCTTTAGCAAGCGCGAGCGCCTTTTCCCATTCTCCATTTTTTTGATATACTTGCGTTAAAAGCTTCGAAGCCTCAAAGTTCTCCGGAACCAAACCACGAAGAACATCTTTTGCTTCACCAAGCAATTCTTTTTTCTCATATATCTTACCCATAAGAAGTAATACTTCTTCGTTTGTCGGTTCTACATTTCTCATTTCACTCAATAATTTTAAGGCATCATTAAACTTGTTAGCCTTGAACAAAGCAGTTGCTTCCTGTATTTTCTTCTTGTTATCTATCTTCGGTTTAATTTCTTCTTCCGAAACATCAAAGAGATCTTCAAAGAAATCCTCCGCGGTTTCTTCCCCGGCTACTCTTCCCACCTCCATATCCTTTGTCAATTCTCTTGCTACAAGTATACCCAATCTCTCAGAGTAAATATCTACACTCAATTTAAATCTATTACTTGAATAATACGGGTCTATTTCCATTGCTCTTTTTGTGGCTTCCAGCGCCTCATCATATTTTCCTATTCTTGACAAAGCAAAGCCAAGATTATAAAAAGCTTCAGCAAAACCACCATCTCTTTCAATTGCCATTCTGAAAAAGTATATTGCGTCTTCAAAACGCTCAAGACCCAGGTAAACCGCCCCAAGATAATTAAAAGGAAGTGGATTCTCTCCTTTCATTTCAATTACTTTTTTGAAAAATTTCTCGGCTGTTTCGTGATTACCTCTTGTCATGTAAATAAGACCGATATTTAAATACGAATCAGGGTATTCCGGATTTACTTCTTTTGCCCTTTTTAAACAATTAAAAGCTTCTTTTGGAGCTCCCGAGTGATAATAAGCTACTCCAAGGTTATTCCATGAAACAGCGTAATTAAGGTCTTTTGAAATTGCTCTTTTATACCAGGAAATAGCATCTTCGAGCTTACCCAATCGGTGATAAGCAATACCGATATTATTAGCCAACTTGGGCAAATCGGGATCCTGTTTAAGCGCTTCCAAATAAGATTTTATTGCCTCTTCATTATTACCCATAAAGAGGTAGACTTCTCCTATTTGTTCCCTTACAAGAGAGTTCGAAGAATCAGCTTTTACAGCTTTTTCAAGTTCCGAAAGAGCTTCCTTGAACAATCCTTTATTCTTATAAGCAAGCCCCATAGCATAAAAACCAAACGAAGGATTTGCCTCAATCTTATCCTTTGAAACAGAAAGAAAATCCTCGTAGCCTTTTCGTTTATAAAAACCTAAGCTTAAATTGGCTTCTGTTTTCGCAAAACGGGGATTTAAATTTATTGCTTTCTTTGCTGCTTTAGTAGCTTCGTCGAATTTTCCCTCCTCGCCATATGTAAAGGATAATAAGTAATAAGATTCAGCATCTTTAGGATCAAGCTGAATTGCTGTTTTTAACTCCTCTATAGCTCTGGGAAATATTCCTAAATTATAATAGACTTCGCCCAGGTATTTATGAGCAGTACCATTATTCTTATCTATACGTATAACCTTTTTAAACTGCTCAACTGACGGCTCATAGAATCCACTGGCTTTACAAGCAACACCCATCTCCAACAGCGCCTGAACATCAGCAGGTTTTAGTCGTAAATATTTGCTGTATTGATTGATAGCTTCGTAATAGTCACCTATACTCTTGTGTGCTTTTGCTAATTCCAGTCTTGATTCGTAGTCATCCGGGTCTTCTTCTATTCTATTTTTTAAATGTTCAATTTGTTCATCATAGTATCCCGTACTTCTATAAATATAATCGAGATTGTTTTTTGCCAGGGTGAAGTGCGGGTCTATTTCAAGGGCATTTTTCAACTCTTCCACCGCTTCCTTTACCAAACCCTTATTATAGTAAACAACGGCTAGATTATTGTGTGAGCCTGAATCTGTAGGCTCAATTTTTTTGGAAAATAATCTTAAGAGATTTTTTTCTTGTTCAGATATTTCCATTTCAAATAGTTATAAGAGATTCATCGCTTTTAAAATACTACTCAAACTTTCAGAATCCGGTATTAATAAAAGGTAAGCTTCCAATCGCTTATCCGTATCTTTAAAATAAAAGATACTTTTTACACAGAAAACGAATTCTTCTCCGGCAGTAAATTCGAGATAAGCACTTGAAATTATTACTCTAAAGTCGTCCCACACAATTACCGGTACGGAAGGCAGTAACATCAGACCGAGGAATTCAGAGATTGCGCTAAGGTAAGAACTGCAAAGGATATTAGCTACTTCTTTGAGCGAAGAAATTCCCATTTCGTCAATTTCAGAATAGTCCGTTATCTCTCTGTCAAGCAATATACCAACAAGAAGCTTTGCGTCTTTATCGTCTAACACTACAAGATTTCTGCCCGTAGCATCACCGAAAAATTTCGTGAGAGAAGCAACAGCAATACTTCCTTTTAAATTTAATATTTCAGACGTCTTCTCAATCGGAAAGATTTCGATCTCCGGCACTTTAACTTCGACTTCCTTATGTAACATTTGGCTTAAAGCTGTTGCAGCATGCCCACCACCAATATTGGCAGCCTCTTTTATTCCATCTAATTGCAACTCTTTAAGATCCTGTATTTTCATAACTCCTCCTATATCTTAGAGCGGGTAAGTCCAATATTAAACAAGGTTTCCCGTTTCCAATCATAGTGATTCCTATGTATCCTTTAATTTTATCGATTGGGGAAGGCAAAGGTTTAACAAGTGCTTCCGTACTCCCTCTAAAAGTACCCCCAACGATAGCGAAACGGTCATTTTCAACTTCCACAACAACGCATGGCGCACCTTGATTTCCATTACTTGAAGAATTTTGCTTGAGAATGTCGACAAGATGATAAACCGGAAGAATTTCTCTCCTGAGCAGCATCACTTCCTTTCCCATAAGTTGTGACATAGAATCCTTTGTTACTGTTAACGTCTCATCAACAAAAGTCATTGGTAAGGCGAACAATTGATTATTCAAACCTAATAGATAAACTTTAATTATTGACATCGAAAGAGGCAATTTCATTGATATAGTAGTTCCTCCATCTTTTTCCGTAGTGATATTAACACTGCCTCCTACAGAACGTACAAGTTTTCTGACTACATCCAGTCCTACTCCTCGCCCGGAAACTTTATCCGCTTTTTCTTTTGTCGTAAAACCAGGCATAAATAAGAATCTAAGAATTTCTGCTTTTGAAAGGGACTCAATTTCTTCTTCTTCGACCAATCCTCTCTTGAATGCGGCAAGGAGAACTTCTTTTTTATCTATTCCCTTTCCGTCATCACTTATCTGTATTAAGATATCTCCCCTTATACTTTTGGCTGAAACAGTTATTTTCCCCACTCTATACTTGTTCAACTTCTCTCTTTCTTCCGGAGTTTCAATTCCATGAGAAATTGAATTTCGAATAAGGTGAATCAAGGGGTCGCTTATACCTTCGAGAAGAGAACGATCAACTTCAATATCCGCTCCAAAAATTTCAATATTCACTTCTTTTCCCAACTTTCTGCCTAGATCTCTAACATAACGAGGAAACTTATTAAAAATTAATGAAAGGGGAACCAATCTGATGTTTGTAATAACCTCCTGTAATTCCTTAACACTCCTATTATGAAGTTCTAAAACCCCTTCGAACTTTTCTTCGCCAAAATTTCTGATGATCTCGGATAATTGGGATGTGGCAACAACTAACTCACCTACAAGATTTTGCATACGGTCCATCATATTTACGTTTACTCTTATTCCCTCAATACCGCCGGGCAAAGCTTTCCTATCTCTCTTTTGATCTTCTAATTTAACTACCTCAACTTCATCCATGGAAGCAATTATATCTATAATTTTTTCCGGTTCGGCGCAGCGAACCTTTAATACTCTTCCCATATTGCCGGATTTTATTTCCTCGTAAGACGGATTAATATCTTCAATTTTAGTTTTTTCCTCTATTCTTTGTATAATTACAGCGGCTCGAGCAGCAGGAAGAGTTACATCCTCTTTAAGCAAAATTTCAACATATGGAAGACTCCCACTACCTTCTGCCCCGCTCTCTGTTTCCCCTATCTTAACCGGAGTATCCAGTGACCCCAGAAGATGCTCAATTCTATCGATACCTTTAAATACTTCGTCAATAATCTCAGCATTGACTTTCTCTTTTTCTTCATCTTTAAAAATTTCCAGCTTTTCTTCAAGATCATGCGAAATTGTTTCTATTTCAGTGTAACCAAGCGAAGCAGCCATTCCTTTAAGTGTATGAAAAATCCTGTAAACCTCCGCGGTTATTTTTTTGTTATTTGGTTCTTTCTCAAGTTCAATTATTATTCTATTCAGTTTACCTAAATAATCACTGCTTTCTTCTTTAAATAGTTTTATATATTCTTTTCTCTGTTCTTCCATTATTTCAATTGAAGTTTATCTTTTGATACTTATTTACAGTTTTAAAACCCTCTGTACTGCCTCTATAACTCGAGAAGGTTGAAAAGGTTTAACCACATAGTCCTTTGCTCCAGCCTGGATAGCTTCAACCACTAAACTTTGATGTCCCATTGCGCTCACCACGACAATTTTCGCCTCGGAATCCAATTCTTTAATTTTCTTAATCGCATCTATACCACTCATATCAGGCATTATTATGTCCATTGTAACCAGATCCGGATGATTCTTTTCATATTTCTGGACGGCTTCACTGCCGTTTCCAGCTTCGTCACAGATCTCATAACCACCTTTTTGAAGTATATCTGCCAACATTTTCCGCATAAAAATCGCGTCATCCACTACTAAAATTCTTACGCTCATTTTTCCTCCTTACATCAAATTAATTCTTTTATATCAATAATTATATACTTTTCTTTCAATTTCACAATTCCTTTCATATATTTTGATTCTATTTCCCCTTTTAAACTGGAAGGTACTTTTTTCACTTGCGATTCCGGAACTTCATGTATATCAAGAACGTTATCCGGTCTTAAGCCAATTATTATATCGTCAATCAAACAAAGTATAATCTCCCTGGAGGTAGATGATCCTGTAAATCCTATTTTTTTTCTTAAATCGATTACCGTTATTGGCTCTCCACGGAGGTTCATTACCCCTTCGATATATTCACTTGAAAGCGGTACGGGTGTTATTTCTTTTTCCTCAACAATTTCTTTCACATTTTCCAATGGTATACCAAAGAACTTGTCCTCTAATGTAAAACTTAAAAAATCCATCATTCAATCCCAACCCATTCGTAATGAATACGATCCAGTAAACTCGGCTTAAATCCAAAAACCCTATCACTGACCAGCAAGTAATTAACTTCATGCATCAAAAAAACCCAGGGAGCATCTTCTACTATAATTTCTTCCGCCTCCTGACATAATCTTTTCCTTCGCATTGGATTTATTTCTCTTGCACTCTCCTTTATTTTATTATCCAAAACTTTATTAGAATAAAAAGTTAGATTCTCTCCACCAGCTGATGCAGAGTGGAAAAGACGAAACAAAAAATCGTTAGGGTCAACATTCTGCGGCATCCAGGTAGTTAAAAACAATTCTGTCTTACCTTCCCGAAGTTTCTTTATGAATTTTGCCCAGGGTTTTTGATCAATCTTTATTTTAACTCCAATACGAGAAAAAACCTCCTTTAGAAATTCCGCTCTTTTTACCTGAACAGGAGTGTCACATACCAGCATAGTATACGACTCGGGCAAACCACCCTCAAACCCTGCTTCTTCAAAAAGTTTTTTTGCTTTATTCGAATTATATTCATACCCTTCCTTTTTAGAATCATATGTACATAGCCCTGCTGGAAATATTCCTCTAACGATTTCACCAAAACCTGAAGAGGTCTCCTCTATCATAGCTTTATTATTAACCGCGTAATTTAACGCTTGACGAACTTTCTTATCCGAGAAAGGGAGATCTTTCATGTTAAAGTTGAACCCAAGGTAACTTACATTTAAATTTTTACACGGAAATAGATTCTTGCTTAAATCATCATCGCTTTTAAGTCCCGGAATGTTTTCCAAATCGACTTTTGCCATATCCAGTGCACCGCTTCTGAATTCCTCTATGGGATTGTCTCCTAACTTAAAAATCAATCTTGACAAATAGGGTTTGCCCAGAAAATACCCTGGATGTGATTCCAAAATTATTTGTTCTTCTTTCTTCCAACTTTGCAATTTAAAAGGTCCTATCCCAACGATGCCATCTTCCGCGGAATCTCTCGGGATTATAGATGAACCAATTGTAGCTAAATTAGAGAGAAAGGAATTACAATTATCATTCAATTGGACTGAAAGAGAATGCTTCCCTTTAATATCGATTTCTCCAATCGAGATTAAAGCATTTATTTTATCTTTTTCTTTCAATCTTTCAAGCGCGAATTTTACGTCTTCCGATTCGATATTTCTACCTTTATGAGCTCTGATATCCTCCCTTATCACAAAATCCCATCTCCTAACATCCTCCGATAACTCCCATCTTTCTATAAGCATTGGGTAAACCTTACCTGAAAAACCATAATCAAACAATCCCCGATGAATAAGATAAATGATTTCACCGGCTATCGGATCTTCAACTTGATATGGGTCCAAAGTATCCGGTTCTCTTTGAAGGTGAACTGTTAAAGTAGAGGCTTTTCCTTCTGCTGTAACATCTAAAAGACTTAAGTTTTTCCAATGCTGGTCCTGAGCCAGGTTATCGGTAAGGCTCTTTTCTTTATCCAGGCTTCCTTCAAGCGCTTCAACCATTTCCGTGTATTCTTCTAATGCTTCGGCCACGGAACCAAAAGAAGAACCTATCTCTCCCACCACATCCTCCTGTTTATCTATAAAAGGTCGGATACCGGAAGAAACTTCCGTCAAAGTTTCAATCTGATCTTTATTTTCCTGGAATGCCACTTCACTTTCATTAACAATATCTTTAAGTCTACTTATCGTATTCTCAAGTGTCAGAGTTGTCCTTTTTAAGTCTTCGATTTTCTCATTTACCGGGTTAAAGAATCGCCACAATTTATCCCCTAATTTTGAGTAATCACTGGAAAGTTTTCGCATCTCATCGACAATTGCCGGAAGACCAGCAATATCTCCGGGAATTCTTGACGCTTCTATTTTACCGTAAAGAGAAATGACCCTTAACTGTTCAGTAAAATCTCCTACGTTTTCAACCAATCTCCCAAGACTTGAGGAAATCCTGGATAAGTTTATCTGAATGCTCGCCACCTCAGCTATACCTTTTGACTCCTTTTCTATAAATGATTGAACATTCTCTATATTGCTTAAGCACATTTCTGCCTGATACTGTGTTTCTTTAATAATTTCTTTGACTCCTTCGATTTCACGCCCAATCATACTCAGCATTTTTTTCATGTCTTCAAGCTCAGATAAATTAATATTACTACGTGTTGGAGTCGAACTCAGGGCTGCAACGCTAAGTTGACTATAACGATCGAGATTAGAAACTTTTTTTAAAGCTAAATCTATCTGTGAAATACTTGAAGAAAGAAAGTCCGACTTTTTTTCGGCTAAATATCTGAAAACATCTATATGATTTTTAAGGATTTCTCTCATCGTTTCCTTTTGTGAAAGTAAAAGATCTATTTCCACCAACTTCATCAGGCAATCTTTGGACAAAGAAAGTAAAAAGTTGGCTGTTTCCTCAATATCTCGTCTTTTTATATCTATACTTTCAAGCAAACTCAACAATCTATCGGATGTATCCATAATAAGAGAAATTTTATCCCTCACTTCATCGGAACTTTGCTTTAACTCATCCGCATTTCCAACAAAATTAGTAAGGCTTTCTCTTATTGCCCCAAATTTCTCTGTGGCTTCTTTAGATCTCTCCTTTAAAGATTCCAGCCTACCCACCATCTCTCGTACAATTTCCAATGATTTTCCTGTCAATCTTCCTAATTCTTCGGCTACTACCTCAAACCCCTTTCCCAGAACCCCAGCCTGGTAGGCTTTGATTTCAGCGTTCCTGGCTGTATTACCCGATGCTTCGTTAAGTTCCTGTAGATTTGATACAATTGTGTTTATTTCTTCCCTTTTACTTATTAATTCCTCCAATTTTCGACTCAAAGTAATGGTACTGTCATTAAAAAAGCGAATTTTATTCATCACTTCGCTAATAAGACTAAGTCCAAAAGATAATAACTCTTCACTTTTCCTTACGGTCATCCTAAAAGAGTCCGAACCTTCATAAATAACATACATAGAAGCATATAGATTCTTCAACTTTTTCCTTATTTCCGCGAGCCCTTCTGATGACTCCATTTGTTTGGTTGATAGTCGACTCCATAAAGAAGAAGTCTCTTTGGATAAATCTTCTAATCTATCTATGTATTCTTTAACAGTATCATTTGCTTCCATATGCTTTTGTGCTATTAAATTATCAATAAACACCTTAATTGTCAAGAGTTTAATATTGTTTCACACTACCTGCCACCAGATAAAAAAACCCAAAAAACTAAAGAAATTTTTACCACAGAGAACACAGAGAGAAAAGAAACACACAGAGAACACTGAGAAACAACCACATCCCACCCATTTAAATAGTTTTTTAACAACAAATTGCACAAATATCACGAATTTTTTGAGTTTTTTTATTTTTTGACTCATGACCTTGATGTCTATTCATTCTCACTACCCTTCTTGACATTTTTATCTATAATAATATTTTAAACAAATGAAAAAAATAGGCAAAGAAATTCTAAAAATCGTAATAACAGTTATACTTTTTTATTATCTGTTTAAAAATAAAGTCCCGTTAGGCGAAGTAATACAAAACATAAAAAATATAAATCTTCTGTATTTCATGACAATCATTATTTTCCTCTTACTTTACTATTTCATTTTTTCACTACGCTGGAGGTTCCTCCTTAAAGCTCAAAAAATCGATATTTCACTTTTGAGGAGCAATCTATATATACTTGTTTCTTTTTTCTTCAACAATTTCCTGCCAAGCGGATTGGGAATGGATTTTGTGCGTTCCGCATACGCCGGGGGAAAAGAAAACTTTGAAAAAGCCTTAGGAGCATCCATAATGGAAAGAATTCTCGGAATGACGGGGATGTTGCTAATAGGTATTATAGCCATCTTCTTATGGAAACGGGAATTCGCAAAACTTTATATCTACTTCGGGCTAATTCTACTTATTTTATTCGTATATTATCTTTTAACTTCCTTAAAACTCACATGGCTAAAAGAAAAACTGCTCTCCATTAAATTCTTAAATTTAGGTGATTCCATAAGAGAGTTTTATAGGGCTTTTAAAATATATAAAAGTAAAAGAAAAACAATAGTCGCGGGGATTGGCTATTCGATTTTAATTCAGTTGGTTGTAATCCTGATCAATTATTTTATAGCTAAAGGTCTATCGCTTTCTATTCCTTTCTTTGCACTACTTGCGTATATACCAATCATCACCGTAATATCTCTGATTCCGATAACTATCAACGGATTAGGGATCAGAGAAGCAGCTTACGTCTTCTTTTTTTCTTCTCTTAACATCGCAGAAAGTGAAGCATTTTCAATATCTCTCGTTTTCTTTCTCACCTCCGTTATAGCAAGCTGCGCGGGCGGTATTGTTTTCCTTTTCTTGAAGAAACCGGAAAAAAGATGAGTGTATTGATCATTGCCGGATTTGACCCAAGCGGCGGAGCCGGTATTTGCAGAGACATCTCTGTATTCAAGTCTTTAGGAATACCCTCCGAAGCCATCCCAACGGCTCTAACAGTACAGACTTCAGAAAAAGTTTTCAGCACATCACCTATACCAATTAAAAATATAAAAGAATCACTGGAATCATTAAAGAAAATCCGCGGAGTCAAAATCGGTATGCTTTATGACGAAAAGGTAGTCAAAGTCGTTTCAGACTTCCTGAAAGAAAGAAAACCGGAATATGTAGTTCTCGACCCAATAATCAATTCCTCTTCCGGTTATCCTTTAATTTCTGAAAAAGGGCTTAAAGGAATGAAAAAGTCCTTAATCCCGGTATCCACTTTCATAACACCAAATCTTGCGGAAGGTAAATTGCTAACGGGTGAAAAAGTTCCTGCGAACATAGTAAAAAGCCTGCACTGCTTAGGCACAAAATACGTTATATTAACGGGAATAGAAAACAAAGATGACCTTTTTTACGACGGAAAGAAAATAGAGTTGATAAAAGGTTCAAAAATAGATTTCTCATTCCACGGTTCCGGATGTTTTTATTCGTCTTATCTTTTGGGAGAACTAATTTTAGGCTCGGAGCCCCTACAGGCAGCAAAAAAAGCTAAAGAAGCAATCGAGGAATATGCGGAAAGTCCAATGTCCTACATCCAAAGTCCAAAGTCAGAACCAAAAACAACTAATTAACTAATCAACCAATTTACTAATAACCAATAACGATTCTTCGAATCATTATTACCAATTATCCCAGATATTCAAGAACTATTTTCAGCATTCGCCAAATAGGTTCCGCGGCTCCCCAGAGAAGCTGATCACCCACGCTGAATGCGGCAAGGTATTCGGGACCTATGTTCATTTTCCTTATGCGTCCGATAGGAACGTTTAAATTACCCGAAACTGCAGCAGGGGTTAACTCGGCTATGGTTTCTTCATAAGTATTGGGTATGACCTTTACCCACTGGTGAGCTTCTCTGAGCATACTCTCTATCTCATCAAGAGGGATATCTTTTTTCAATTTAATGGTAAATCCCTGACTATGACATCTCATAGCGCCTATACGAACGCAGATACCGT
>Ga0307430_1000950_pt1 | contig 22877 bp, 16 predicted proteins | sample SalMarWE160130MG_FD_202159 | JGI IMG/M metagenome (GOLD analysis project Ga0307430, IMG submission 202159) | Salt marsh sediment microbial communities from the Plum Island Ecosystem LTER, Massachusetts, United States - WE1603-130 | ecosystem: Environmental > Aquatic > Marine > Intertidal zone >...
TTCGAACCGTCGATCGACTACTGCGTGGTGAAATGCCCGCGCTGGGCGTTCGAGAAATTCCCCGGCGCCGACGAGACGCTGACGATCCAGATGAAGTCGGTCGGCGAGGCGATGAGCATCGGACGCACGTTCAAGGAGGCGCTCCAAAAGGGCCTGCGGTCGCTCGAAATCGGCCGCGCCGGCCTCGGCGCCGACGGTGAAGATCCCGATCTCGACGCGCTCACGACCGACGAGATCGACCGCAAGCTGCGCGTGCCGAACCTCGAGCGCGTCTTCTATCTCAAGTACGCGCTCCAGAAAGGGTATTCGCAGGAGCGGATCTTCGAGCTGACCAAGATCGATCCCTGGTACCTCGAGAACATCGCCGAGATCATCGAGGTTGAGCAGCTCGTCGTCGAGAACCGCGACCGGCTCCTCGCTGCCGTCAAGGACGGGGCCCTCGCGACAGGATGTAGGGCGGGTCGCCCTCGGCCCGCCGCCGGCAGCCGCGAAAGCGACGACACAGCCGTCGCCCGCGACACGATCCGCACGGCGAAACGCGCCGGCTTCTCCGACGTGCAGCTCGCCTGGCTGCTCGGCCTCGGCGACGACGGTGAGGGCGACGTGCGTCGCGCGCGCGAGGCGCTCGGCGTCGAGCCGGTCTTCAAGCTCGTCGACACGTGCGCGGCCGAGTTCGAAGCGTACACGCCGTACTACTACTCGACCTACGAGCGCGAGGACGAGTGCCGTCGCTCGGACCGCACGAAGATCATGATCCTGGGCGGCGGCCCGAACCGCATCGGCCAGGGCATCGAGTTCGACTACTGCTGCGTCCACGCCTCGTTCGCGCTCAAGGCCGACGGTTTCGAGACGATCATGGTCAACTGCAACCCCGAGACGGTGTCCACCGACTACGACACGAGCGACAAGCTCTACTTCGAGCCGCTCACGACCGAGGACGTTTTGGGCATCTACCGGCGCGAGCAGTGCGACGGCGTCATCGTCCAGTTCGGCGGCCAGACGCCGCTCAACATCGCCCGCACGCTCGAAGCCGAGGGCGTCGCCATCATCGGCACCTCGCCCGACAGCATCGACCGCGCCGAGGACCGCGAACGGTTCAAGCAACTGCTGCAGAAGATCGGGCTGCGCCAGCCCGCCAACGGCACGGCCACGAACACCGAGGGCGCGAAGAAGGTCGCCGACGAGATCGGCTACCCGGTGGTGATCCGGCCCTCGTTCGTCCTCGGCGGCCGGGCGATGGAGATCGTCAACAACGAGGAGGGCCTCGTCGAGTACATGACGCACGCGGTCAAGGCCTCGCCCAAGCACCCCGTGCTCATCGACAAGTTCCTCGACAACGCCGTCGAGGTCGACATCGACGCGGTGTCCGACGGCACGCGCTGCGTCGTCGCCGCCGTCATGGAGCACATCGAGGAAGCGGGCATCCACTCGGGCGACAGCGCGTGCTCGATCCCGCCCTACAGCCTGCGCGACGAGATCATCGACGAGCTCAAGCAGCTCACCTACGCGCTCGCCACGGAGCTCGGCGTCGTCGGGCTCATGAACATCCAGTGCGCCGTGCGCGGCCGCGACATCTTCGTCCTCGAGGTGAATCCGCGCGCCTCGCGCACCGTGCCGTTCGTGAGCAAGGCGACCGGGGTCCCGTTCGCCAAGGTCGCCGCGCGCGTCATGCCCCTCACCCTCGGCAAGGGGGCCGGCAAGACGCTCGACGAGCTCGGCCTGACGACCGAGGTCGACATCGACCACTTCGCCGTCAAGGAGGCGATCTTCCCGTTCGTGCGCTTCCCCGGCGTCGACATCATCCTCGGGCCCGAGATGAAGTCCACGGGCGAGGTGATGGGCCTCGACAAGGACTTCGGCCTCGCCTACGCCAAGACCCAGTTCGGCTCGGGCGGCCGATTCCCGACGGAAGGGAACGCGTTCATCAGCGTGCGCGACGAGGACAAGCGCCACGTCATCTACATCGCCAAGAAAATGGAGCGGCTCGGCTTCCAGATCTACTCGACGCCCGGCACGGCCAAAACGCTGCGCAACTTCGGCGTCGAGGTGGTCACGCTCGAGAAACTCCAGGAAGGGCACCCAAACGTGCTCGACCTCGTGCGCGACGGCAAGATCGACCTCATCATCAACACGCCGGCCGGCCGGACGACGCGTCAGGACGAAGTCGTCATCCGCTCGACGGCCACGAGCCTCGGCATCCCGTGCTACACGACGATGAGCGGCGCCGCCACCATCGTCAACGCCATCGAGGCCACCCGCGCCTTCCCGATCGAGGTCCGCGCCCTCCAGGACTACCACGCGAAGGAATAAGATCAGACAGGATCAACAGGATTCGCAGGATCAGGAAGCATCCTGTCAATCCTGTTGATCCTGTCCAATTCTTCTCCCCGAACCCGCTCAGGTGGCCCCCCGCTTCCGCCGATAACCGAGAGCGAAGAGCTCTGTCAGGATCGCCTGCCGGACGCGGGAGGAGCAGAGCGATGATTTTCTGTTCACATTGCCAGGAGCCGGTACCCGACGGCGCGCTCATGTGCCGCAAGTGCCACACGCCCATCGACCACGGCCGAATCGTCGCCGGGCAACTCGAGGCAACCAAGACGGCTGACTACGTCGTCGGCGGCATCAACTGGGGCGCCGTCATCGTCGGGGCGCTGATCGCGATCGCCATCTGGAACGGCGGCATGTACGCGCTCGTCACACTGCTCGGCGCCGACATGATCTGGTTCGCCATCCTCGTGAAGGTGTCGGCCATCTCGGTCGGCAGCCTGTACGCGGGCTACAAGTCGTACAGCGCCGAGCTGACACACGGGCTGCTGGTGGCCGGCCTCGTCGCGGCCGCCAACGGCGCCTTCTACGTCTTCGTGCTCGGCTTCGAGCTGACCATGACGCTGATCCTCATCGACTTCATCTTCATCGACCTCGGCGCCTCACTCGTCGGCTCGTTCTTCGGCGCCAGGTGCCAACGCTGACTCGACGGGGATCGCGCAGCCGGGTCGCACAAGAGGCGTGACGCCCCTGCCTAGCCTGATCCTGGACTGCCCCGCCGCACACCTTCAACGCCTGAGCTGTCATCGGGCAGCACTGCCTCGCCGGATGCGCCGCCGCTTTGGCGTTCCTCGGGGGTTTCGGCCGGCGCGTCCGGCTCTCTCGGGCCGAACTGCTGCTTGGTCCACTGGCGGAATGAGTGCCAGACCGACTCGTAGAAGTTGCCGTAGCGCGGTCGGAAGAGCTGGAACTCCATGCCCGGATGGCCGACGTACGGCCGGAGCACCCACGCGAGCTGCGTCCCAACGAAGATGTAGAGCACGAGCGTGCCGAGGAACAGGCGTGTAAGCGACACACGCACGGCGCTCGGCGCGACCACGTTCATGCACTTGGAGAAGAAGCGCAGCCCCGAGAGCCCCGCGTACGCGAAGAACGCCACGTGCAGCAGCTTGATGAAATGGTAGCTGCGCGTCGTGAGCGCGAAGAAAAACGCGACCGTCGCCGTGCTCGCCAAGATGATGGCGGTCACGGCGACCGAGGCAAGCAGCACGGTCACGAGCTGGCGAAACCCGAGCCGCGGCCCGACGAACGTGTTCGCGACGTAGATCGGCGGGACGATGATCACCAGCGTCAACACGAACAGCGCCGGCACCTTGATGGCCGAGGTCAGGATCATCAGGAACTTGCTGCCCGTGGGCATCGCGGACGCCTGCAGCAGGTTGGTCGCGCCCATCACAGCGCCGTAGACGGCCGCCATCGCCAGCGCGATCCCCAGGAAGATCCGCGCGATCCGCCACACGTCGACGTTCTGCCGCAGCGACTCCAGAATCGATCCCGGGTGGTGGAGCATGTAGTCGAGTCGCTGCCAGAAGCCGCGCGGGAACTCGGCCGGTTCGTAGTGCTCTGGCTCGGGCTCCGGCTGCTGGTCGTCCGCCGACGCGGCTCCGAACGGCGCTCCGAACGGCGCCTGAGGCGGCAGCGTGCCCGGTGGCTGTCCGGGAGGTCGGCTGTTCTGGTCCATAATCTCTCCTCCGTCAGCAATGAATCCGGCTGCTCCGACCGCGGTCAGAACAGCATGTCCAGTATCGCTTCGATGAATGAGCCGCCGATCGGGCGGAACAGTCGGTACTCGAGCGTCCACGTGCCGATCCACGGCCGCAGCACCCACGACATCTGCGACAACACGAACGCATACAGCACCGCCCACGACGCGATCAGCGACGCGGGAACGCGCCGGCCCACCCTCGCCGCCGTGGCCCGGAAGATCAGCGCGATCTCGACGACGCTGAGCAGCGCGGCGATCGCGAACACGGCCACCTGCAGCAGCACGATGAACGGGTAGCCGGCGCGCGAGGTGGTGAACGTGAAGAAGAAGCTCACGGGCGCGAAGCTGGCGAGCGCCAGCGCGTTCGTGCTCGTCGCCACGAGCAGCAGCCGCCCGCACTGGCCCGTCGAGAGCCGTTGCCGGTGCAGGCAGTTGAGCACGTAGAAGACCGGGAAGCACACGGCGAGCGTCGTCAAATAGAGAAACGGCAGCTTGAGCGCCGAGATCACACCCGGCAGCGCACCCCGATACAGCCCCATGCTCAGGCCGTAGAAGCTGTACAGGACGGCAACCGCCAAGCCGAGACGCCGCGCAAGCGGCCTACCCCCCTCGCCGGCCAGCACGAGCTCGCCGGCACGCGCGGGCCGCACCAACGCGCCAAACCAGATCGAGATCTCGTCAGCCCATCGCCCCATCCAAGTCGTCCAGCCGCTTTGACGTGGGTACAGTTCAATCACCACGGCCATTGTCTATGACGCCGGGACCCACGGGGCCGGTTCCGCTCATGACTCATTCCGTTGGCGCGAAGCAGAGGACAGCCCCAGTCAGTCCGGTGCTTCGGTCCGGGCGACACAACAACGGGGTTGGCACGGGCGTGCCAAGTCATGGCGGTGTGTGGGGATTCTCAACAGCACGGGCCGCTCGGCGCTCATCATCGCGCCATCGGCTTCAGTCGTCGCACTGACGGTTTCAGTCGTCGGCAATCTCAAAGACGCCGTCGTGGGCGTCCTCGAGGAGGATTTCGACGCCGTCGCCATCGACGAAGACGATCGTCCAGCCGTCGTCGAGCACCCAGTCCGCCTGCGTGCCCGGCGCCATGGTGGCGCTCGCGTCGATGTCGCCGTCGGCGTGCTCGTCCACCTCGACGAACACGGTGTCGGACGAGTTGTTGATCACGATCAGGCGGGTCGAGGCCCAGCTATCGTCGTCGCAGCCGCCAATGGCGACAAGACCGATCCCGGCGAGTAGCGGCAAGACAAGAAGCCAACGTTTCATGGCGCGCGCTCCTTCGGTGACGAGCTGATTCCTTCAACAGATTCGACGTTCGCGCGAACGCCCTATTCAAGCCAGGTCGAGCAGGCTGTCTCCTTACTGAGCGCCATCGCCGAACCGGTTGTACGACACCAGGTCACACAGTTGCTTTCTGGGCTTCGGCTTCGAGGGCGCAGCATCGGGATAGCCGACGGCTAGGAGCACGACAATGTCGTGTGACCGCGGTACTTGGAGCACCTTCCGGACGCCCCGCTTGCTGTACCACCCGATGTAGCACACGCCCAGCCCGAGCTCGGTCGCACGCAGCACGAATTGCTGGCACGCGATCCCGCAGTCGATCAGGTAGTACTTCGTGCCTTGGATCGCCCGGCCTAGCCGGTTGGCGACGATGTCGGGCTTGGCCAGGACCGCAACGATCCCGGGCGCCTTGGCGGCGAAGCGCGTCGGCCGGTAGACGCCCGAGAAGGCCGCGTCCGCGAGCCGGGCCTTCACCTGCGCGTCATCGACCACCACGAACCGCCATGGCTGCGCGTTCTCGGCCGAAGGTGCAAGCCGGGCCGCCTCGAGGCACTCCTCGATCAGACCGCGTTCGACCGGCCGGTCGGCGTAGCGACGCACGCTCCGCCGCGCCCGGATCAGGTCCATCAAGGGCATCGCGCTCTCCCAGGTGCGTTCTTCCTGACGCTACCCGCCGCTAGCGCGGCTGTCAATCTGTCTTGAGGTGTGCGGCGGCTGCCCGCTCGTGGCGCGCCTTTCTTTGGTGTTCGGCTCTTGCGCTAAGGCGCAGGCGATGCTACAATAAATGAGAAGAGAACAACAGGCAACGGCCATGGAACGTCCCACGTGCCTAGTCCGAGGGAACTCACACAAACGATGGGGAAGCAGGTGCACGGCCGCTGCCGCCAATCTCGCTTGATACCCTTTCCGTGCCGCGGATGCGCAGCGTCAGCTTCTGGCGCTGAGTCCCAGCCCACACCGCATGAGGTTGTATTCCGATGACTCGCTGCTTCCGTCTCGTATCATTTGCCCTGTCCATTCTGTTCATGACCGCGAGCCAGGCGCATGCCGCGGGCCGGCTGAGAGCGGGAGACCCGCCACCCGATAGCTACAGGCGCTCGCTCAGGGACCGGGCGCCACAGGCGCCGATGGTGGTCACACCCGTCTACCGCACACCGGCCGTCCCGGACGCTGAAACCCGAGCAATTGAGCCGCGCCCGCAGGCCGGCACCCGGCGCTACTTGATCGTCGTCAACGACGACCTGTACGAGTACATCCAGGACCTTCTCGGCTTGTACATCGGCGACGTCGAGGCTGAGGGCCGCACGGTCGAACTGGTCCAGCTCAGCGGCGGCACGGCGGTCAGTCTGCGCAATCTACTCATCAGCAAGTACAACGAGGCCGACAGCCTCGAGGGCTGCTACTTCATCGGCGATCTGCCGGTCCCTTATTTCTCACCGGGCACGGACTTGTTCCCGTGTGAGCTGTTCCTCATGGACATGGATGGCGCCTGGAACGACTGGAATGCTGACGGCATCCCCAACGAGCATGCCGCCGGGTCCGGCGACGAAGGGCCCGAGATCTACTGCGGCCGAACCGTGGCGCACGATCTGTTCCTGGAGTATGGCCAGACTGAAGTGAGCCTCATCCGGCGCTACCTGTGCAAGGTGCTTGACTACCGCCGGGGCTTTATCACAGGCACAGGCCGAGCCTGTGTCTACACCGATGACGAGTGGGAGTCCCAGCACGAGCGGCAGTGCTTGCGCGTCAGCTATGCCTGGGCCGACGTCGACGGGTACTCTGACCCGCTTCAAACCAACGCGGGCCACTACAAGGCCAGGCTCCAGGAGCCCTACGAGTTCATGCGCATCGCCTGTCACTCGGGTCCGACCAGGCACACGTTCGTCAACGACGGCGGCATCGTTTGGTCGGGGGATCTCATCGACTACCCGCCCAGCCACTTGCTGTTCTACAGCCTGTACGCCTGCAAGAACGCCAGGTGGACTGCGCCCAATTGCATGGGGGTCTGGTACACGATGAACGACGGCCCGGGCCTCGGTGCGTGGGGTTCGACCAAGACCGGCGGCGTCAACGACGGCGAGGTGTTCTACCGCCGGGTCGGCGAGTACCACTGCTTCGGCTATGCGGTCCAGGAGTGGTTCGACAGCTTTGCGCCGTACGACAGCGACGAGATGTTTTGGACGTTCGGCATGCTCTGGCTCGGAGACCCGACGCTCTGGCGCTCACGGGTGGCGCCGGGCGCGTTCTCGCTCACCTCACCCAGCGACGGCGCGGAGTTCAGCAGCGCCAACGTGTGGCTCTCGTGGGGCGCCTCGGCGCCAGCCGGCGTCGACGAGACGGTCACCTACACCCTGATCATCGACGACGACACCGACTTCAGCTCGCCCGAGCTCGTCGTCGAGGACATCGCCGACACCACCTACCACGTCACGTCCGCCGACGGCCTCTGGGGGATCTGGCAGCACTGGAAGGTGATCGCCACGACCAACTTCGATAAGAGCCTCGAGTGCGACGGGCCGCGGTCGTTCTCGATCGCCTTCGACGCCGACCTTGACGACATGGGCGACGCCTGGGAGAGCGCCAACGGACTCGACCCGGCCGACCCGACCGACGCACTGCACGACAGCGACGGCGACTGGCTGCTCAACCGCGAGGAGCACGACCTGAACTCCGATCCACAAAACGGTCAATCCCCTGGCTGGCTCTACGTCGATGCGGCCAACGCGGGCGACCCGGCCCAGGACGGCACGGAGGCCCACCCGTACGAGGCGATCCAGACGGCCATCGACGCGGCGACCCCACTCGCCGTCGTCAAGGTCCTGCCGGGCAGTTATAGCGAAACCGTCGTGATGAAGGCCGGCGTCTGGGTCGTCGGCGCGGGACCGGAGTGCGCCACGATCGACGCGGGCAACGCGGGCGAAGGCGCGTCGTTGACCGGCACTGAAGACGTGCTGCTGGCCGGGTTCGCGATCACCTCCGGCGCCGACTACAACGGCATCCGCATCGAAGACTGCTCGCCGACGATCCGCACCTGCACAATCACCGCAAGCAAACACGGCATCGGCTGCGTCAACTCCGGCTCGCCCGTCTTGCTCAACTGCCTCATTGCCGGCAACCTCAACGTCGGCTACTGGCAGACGGGCACCGCGGCAGCCACCATCACCAACTGCACGGTCGCCAACAACGGGACCTACGGCATCGTGCCGTGGTGGGGCACCGTGACGATGACCAACGTGATCGTCTACAGCAACGGCGACGACGTCGGCGGCGATTTGGCGCGCTTCACGCCGACGTGCTGCAACATCGGCGACGGCGACTTCGCCGGCACCGACGGCAACATCTCGGCCAACCCGCTGTTCGCCGGCGGCCCTCTGCACGCCTACTACCTGAGTCAGACGGCCGCCGGTCAGGGCGCCGACAGCCCGTGTGTCGACACAGGCGACCCAACAACGCTCACCGGCCTTGACCGGTTCACGACGCGGACCGACGACCTGCGTGACACGGGCACGATCGACATGGGCTACCACGCCGGCTACGCGCTCCGGGTCGTGTCGATGGCCCAGGGCAGCAGCGTCACGATCGAGTGGAACGCCCAGCCCGGCCTCGACTACGTGGTCGAGTGGTCGGAAGACCGCCAGACCTGGCACGAGATCGACGTCGGCGAGACCGGCTCCTGGACCGACACCGACACGGCCGCCTACGAGCGCAAGTTCTACCGCATCCGGGAGGAATAGGCGCCCACCCGTCTTGGCTGGTCCCGCTGGCTGTAGATAGGTTCTTCCGCGCCTTTCTTTGATGTTCGGCTCTTGCGCCAAGGCGCAGACGATGGTACAATCAAGGAGAGGAGAACAACAGGCAACGGGCAGGGAATGGCCCACGTGCCTAGTCCGACGGAACTCACGCAAACGATGGGGAAGCAGGTGCACGGCCGCTGCCGCCAATCCCGCTTGATACCCTTTCCGTGCCGCGAATGCGCAGCGTCAGCTTCTGGCGCTGAGTCCCAACCCACCCTGCATGAGGTTGTCTTCTGATGAATCACTGGTTGTGTCTCGTATCCCTCGTCCTATCCGTTGTGTTCATGACCCCGTACCAGGCGCATGCCGCGGGCCGGCTGCGAGCGGGAGACCCACCACCCGATAGCTACAGGCGCTCGCTCATGGGCCGGGCGCCGCAGGCGCCGATGGTGGCCACGCCCGTCTACCGCACACCGGCCGTGCCGGGTGCTGAGAACGGAGCAATCGAGCCGCGCGAGCAGGCCGGCATCCGCCGCTACCTGATCGTCGTCAACGACGACCTGTACGAGAGCATCGACGACGTTCTCGCCACGTACATCGACGACGTCGAGGCCGAGGGCCGCACCATCGAGGTGGTCCGGCTCGGCACCAGCACGCCGGAGGGTCTGCGCAACCTGCTCATCAGCAAGTACAACGAACCCGACAGCCTCGAGGGCTGCTACTTCATTGGCCTTCTGCCGGCCGCCTTCTTCAGACACGACGATGACGACGGGGCCACTTTCCCGTGTGAGATGTTTTTCATGGATATGGACGGCACCTGGATTGACACGAACGCTGACGGCTATCCCGATGAGCATGGCGCCGGTTCCGGTGACGAAGGGCCCGAGATCTACTGCGGTCGAACCGTGGCGCACAATCTCACTCTGGAGTCAGGCGAGACTGAAGTGAGCCTCATCCGGCGCTACCTGGGCAAGGTGCACGACTACCGCCAGGGCTTGATCACGGGCACAGGCAAGGCCTGCATCTACACCGATGACGACTGGCGATGGTGGCATGACGATTTCTGCATCAACGCCCTTTATGCCTGGGACGACCTCGATGGGTATTCCGAGCCTAGTGAAACCGTCGCGGCCGACTACTTGGTCAAGCTCCAGGGGCCCTACGAGTTCATGCGCATCGCCTGCCACTCGTGGCCGGGCGGCCACTGGTTCAAGATCGGCGACGAATGGAACGGCGGCCTTGTCTACTCGGAGGACATCGTCGACAACCCGCCCAGCCACCTGCTGTTCTACAACCTCTACGCCTGCTCGAACGCCAGGTGGACTACGACAAACTGCATGGGCGTCTGGTACACGATGAACAGCGGCCCGGGCCTCGGCGCGTGGGGCTCAACCAAGTCGGGCGGCGCCAACAACGGCGAGGTGTTCTACCAGCGCGTCGGCGAGTACCACTGCTTCGGCTACGCGGTCCAGGAGTGGTTCGACGACTTCGCGCCGTACGATACCGGCGAGATCGCCTGGACGTTCGGCATGCTCTGGCTGGGCGATCCGACGCTGTGGCGCTCCCGGGTGGCGCCCAGCGAGTTCTCGCTGAGCTCCCCCAACGATGGCGCGGAACACCCGCAGCCCGACGTGTGGCTCTCGTGGGACGCCTCGGAACCGGCCGGCGTCGACGAGACGGTCACCTACACCCTGACCATCGACAACGACGACGACTTCAGCTCGCCCGAGCTCGTCGTCGAGGACATCGCCGACACCACCTACCACGTCACGTCCGCCGACGGCCTCTGGAGCATCTGGCAGCACTGGAAGGTGATCGCCACGACCAACTTCGGCAAGAGCCACGAGTGCGACGGGCCGCGGGCATTCTCGATCGCCTTCGATGTCGACCTCGACAAGATGGGCGACGCCTGGGAGAGCGCCAACGGCCTCGACCCGACCGACCCGACCGACGCATTGCACGACAGCGACGGCGACTGGCTGCTCAACCGCGAGGAGCACGACCTGAACTCCGATCCACAGAACGGTCAGTCCCCGACCTGGCTCTGCGTCGATGCGGCCAACGCGGGCGACCCGGCCCAGGACGGCACGCCGGCCCATCCCTACGAGGCGATCCAGACGGCCATCGACGCGGCGACGGCGCCCACCGTCGTCAAGGTCCTGCCGGGCCTCTACACCGAAGCGGTCGTGATGGCCGACGGCGTCTGGGTCGTCGGCGCGGGACCGGCGCAGACGACCATCGACGCGGGCAACGCGGGCGAAGGCGCGTCGTTGACCGGCACTGCCGACGTGCTGCTGGCCGGGTTCGCGATCACCTCCGGCGCCGACTACAACGGCATCCGCATCGAAGATGCCTCGCCGACGATCCGCACCTGCACGATCACCGCGAGCAAGCACGGCGTCGGCTGCGTCAGCTCCGGGTCGCCCGTCTTGCTCAACTGCCTCATCGCCGACAACCTCAACGTCGGCTACTGGCAGACGGGCACCGCGGCGGCCACCATCACCAACTGCACGGTCGCCAACAACGGGACCTACGGCATCGTGCCGTGGTGGGGCACCGTGACGATGACCAACGTGATCGTCTACGGCAACGGCGACGACGTCGGGGGCGATTTGGCGCGTTTCACGCCGACGTGCTGCAACATCGGCGACGGCGACTTTGCCGGCACCGACGGCAACATCTCGACCGACCCGCTGTTCGTCAGCGGTCCTCTGCACAGCTACTACCTGAGCCAGACGGCAGCGGGCCAGGGCGCCGACAGCCCGTGCGTCGACACGGGCGACCCGGCGATGCTCACCGGGCTCGATCGCCAAACCACGCGGACCGACAGCCTGCGTGACACCGGCACGATCGATATGGGCTACCACGCCGGCTACGCGCTCCGGGTCGTGTCGATCGCCCACGGCAGCGACGTCACGATCGAGTGGAACGCCCAGCCCGGCCTCGACTACGTGGTCGAGTGGTCGGAAGACCGCCAGACATGGCACGAGGTCGACGTGGGCGAAACCGGCGCGTGGACCGACACCGACACGGCCGCCTACGCGCGCAAGTTCTACCGCGTCCGAGAGGAATAGGCGCCCGGCCGCCAGGCCAGGATCCCGCGCGCGCCGCCAATGGGCCAGGGGATCTCTGAGCTTGCATCTGCGTGCATGCCGTGCGCCACCCACGTCAAGGCACGGGCTTCTTCCTGCAGCCCGTGCCTTGACGCTCCCGTAGGACGGTGCTAGATACCCCCAGGTGTTCCGGAGGCCGCCACGTACAAACCGTCTTTCTAATACATCTGCCTCGGGAGTGGTCTTCGGACATGGCAACCAGGGCTGCGCGATCGCTCGCGCGTCTTTCCGCACTTTTCTGGCGCCGTGTACCGATTACCCTAAGTGAGGCAGACCGGACCCGCCACTGTGGAGGGAACGATCCTATGGCACGCTGCCGACGCTTTCTTATCGCTGCTCTCGGCCTCTTCGTTGTGCTGATGCCCGTGCTCGCGCCCGCTGCCGGCGCGCGGCGCGGCGACCGACTCGCTCCGGGTAGCCCACCGGCGAGGCCCTACCACCGCTGGCTCGAAGCGCAACCGCCGACAGCGCCGCAGTCGGCCAGCATCGCCTACCGCACACCGCCGGCGCCCGAGGCAGAGGCCGCGGGAGGAATCCAAACCTCACCCACCTCGGACGTACGCAATTACCTCGTCATCATCAACTCAAACCTCTACAGCAGTGGCTCCGTGCAGAACGCCATCGCCACCTATATCAGCGACGTGGAGAGCGAGGGCCTCACGGTCGAGCTGATCGAGGTGTCCGGCGGCACACACGCCAGCCTTCGCAACACGCTTATCTCGAAGTACGGCACGCTGGACAACCTCGAGGGGTGCGTCTTCATCGGCGACCTCCCCCCGCTCTGGTTCCAGTGCGGATGGGACGACAAGTTCCCCTGTGAGCTGTACTTCATGGACTTGGACGGCTCCTGGAGCGACACGGACAGCGACGGGGTCTATGATCTGCAGGAGGCGGGCTCGGGCGACGAGGGACCCGATATCTACTGCGGCCGCATCACAGCGTTCAACCTGAGCAAGGAGCCGGGTCAGACCGAGATTTCACTGACTGTCCGCTACCTGAACAAGGTGCACGACTACCGGGAGGGCCTGGCCGTTTCCAACGGGAGATGCTGTCTGTATGTCGACGACCCGTGGCGGTGGTGGACAAATCAGTACCTGATTGAGATCTGGCAGGCGTGGCAGTTGGTGGACGTGTACGATGACCCGTACGAGACGATCGCCTCGGACTACCTGGAGAAGATCCAAATCCCGTACGAGCACCTTCGGATCAACGTCCACTTCGGCGGCTGGGGCCACGGCTTCGCCATCCCGCCCGAAGAGCACGGCGGTGATGTCCATGCGGAGGACATTATCGCCGACCCGCCGCAGGTGCTCCTGTATCACCTGTACTGCTGCGTGGCCGCCCGCTGGACTTGGCCCGACATCATCGGCGTCTGGTACATCATGACCGGTGAGGGAGTCGGCGTCCTCGGCTCGAGCAAGAGCGGCGGGATCAACAACGCCACCGAGTTCTACGGACCCGTTAGCGAGTGGAAGCCGATGGGCTACTCACTCATGTACTGGTTCGACAGCTTCGCTCCATACAGCGACGAGGAGCGGGATTGGACGATGGGCATGCTGTGGCTCGGGGACCCGACGCTGACGAAGCCGCGGCAGGCGCCGAGCGAGTTTGCGCTGACCGCGCCCGGCGACGGTGCTCAGTTCGGCAGCCCCGACCTGCTGCTGTCGTGGGAGACCTCCACGCCCGTGGCCCCCGATGAGACGGTCACCTACACGCTGATCGTTGACAACGACTGCTGGTTCAGCACGCCGGAGCTCGTCGTCGAGGACCTGACCGACACGAGTTACACGATCTCGCCCAGCGACGGGCTCACGGGCACCTGGCAGTACTGGAAGGTCATCGCCAAGACCCCGTTCCGAAGGAGCCGCGAGTGCAACCAGACGTACACCTTCTCGATCGCCTATGACGACGACCACGACAGCATGCGCGACGACTGGGAGAACGCCAACGGGCTGGACCCGGCCGACCCGATGGATGCCTGGCTCGATGCCGACGGCGACGGCCTGCTCAACATCGAGGAGCAGGACCTCGACTCGGATCCGCACAGCCCCGACTCGCCCTTGTTCATCTACGTCGATGCGGCCAACGCGGGCGATCCGGCCCAGGACGGCTCGATCGCCCATCCCTACGAGGCCATCCAGATGGGGATCGACGCGGCGACCGGGCCCGCCGTCGTCAAGGTGCTGCCGGGCCTGTACACCGAAGCGGTCGTGATGGCCGAGGGCGTCTGGGTCGTCGGCAGCGGGCCGGCGGTGACCACCATCGACGCGGGCAACGCGGGCGAGGGCGTGCTGCTCGACGGCATCAGTTCCGCTGTGCTGGCCGGCTTCACGATCACGTCGGGCGGCACCGTCTACAACGGCGTCAAGCTGGTCGACTCCGACGCGACCGTCCGCACCTGCATCGTGACAGGCAGCCTGCACGGCATCGGGTGCGGCAACTCGGGCAGGCCGCGACTGGTCAACTGCCTTGTCGTGGACAACGGCGACACCGGCGTCTGGACCAGCGGCACCGCGGCGCCCACGCTGATCAACTGCACCGTCACCGACAACCCCAGCTACGGCGTGGCGCGCTGGAGCGGCACGGTCGGCTTGATCAACACGATCGTCTACGGCAACGCCGACGACATCATCGGCACGCCGTCCGACTTCACGGTGCGCTACAGCGACGTGGGCGACAGCGCCTTCGCCGGTACCGACGGCAGCATCATGACCGACCCGTTGCTCATCGATCCCGACAACGGTGACTACCGGCTCCAGCCATGGTCGCCGTGCATCGACTCGGGCACGAGCCAGACGGCGCCCTCGGTCGACCTGCCGGGCTCGGCGCGCTACGACTTCCTGAGCCAGCTCAACACGGGCGGTGGCGCGATGCCCTACTACGACATGGGCGCCTACGAACTGCTCGACGCCGATCGCGACGGCATAGCCGACGAGTGGGAGAACGCCAACGGGCTCAACCCGGCCGACCCGGCGGATGCCTGGCTCGACGCCGACGGCGATGGCCTGCTCAACATCGAGGAGCAGCACTTCGACTCAGATCCGCACAACGGCGACTCGCCCTCGTTTGTGTTCGTCGATGCGGCCAACGCGGGCGATCCGGCCCAGGACGGCACGGCGGCGCACCCCTACGAGGCGATCCAGACGGCCATCGACGCGGCGACCCCACTCGCCGTCGTCAAGGTCCTGCCGGGCCTGTATACCGAAGCGCTCGTGATGGCCGACGGCGTCTGGGTCGTCGGCGCGGGACCGGAGTGCGCGACCATCGACGCGGGCAACGCGGCCGAGGGCGTGCTGTTCGACGGCATCAGCTCCGGCCTGCTGGCCGGCTTCACCGTCATGTCGGGCGGCACCGACTACAACGGCGTCAAGCTGGTCGACTCCTACGCGACGGTCCGCAACTGCGAGGTCACGGCCAGCAAGCACGGCATCGGCTGCGCCGACTCGGGCGCGCCGCACCTGGTCAACTGCCTCGTCGCCGACAACGACAACAGCGGCGTCTGGGCCAACGGCACGGCGGCGCCCACGCTGCTCAACTGCACTGTGGCCGATAACCCTGACTACGGCGTGGCGCGCTGGGGCGGCACGATCGCCATGACCAACACGATCTCCTACGGCAACGGCAACGACGTCGCCGGCATGCTGACCGAGTTCACGGTCCGGCACTGCGACGTCGGCGACGGCGACTTCGCCGGTACCGACGGCAACATCTCGGCCGACCCGCTGTTCGCCGGCGGCCCCCTGCACGCCTACTACCTGAGCCAGCTCGCCGCCGGCCAGGGCGCCGACAGCCCGTGTGTCGACACGGGCGACCCGGCAACGCACACCGGCCTCGATCGCCAGACCACCCGGACCGACAGCACGCGCGACACGGGCACGATCGACATGGGCTACCACGCCGGCTACACGCTCCGGGTCGTGTCGATCGCCCACGGCAGCGACGTCACGATCGAGTGGAACGCCCAGCCCGAACTCGACTACGTAGTCGAGTGGTCGGAAGACCGCGAAACCTGGCACGACATTGACGTGGGCGAAACCGGCTCGTGGACCGACACTTACACGGCCGGCTACGAGCGCAAGTTCTACCGCGTCCGAGAGAAATAGGCGCCCGCCCAAGGCTGCGAGGTTCGAGGCGAACGCCGCGCGATCTCGCGCACATCGGGGCCGCTCCGGCCGCCAAGGTACGGCCGGAGCGGCCCCGATCACGCCTCCACCCCTCAGCGCCCGGCGCTGGGTGCACCTTGACGTGCGTCCGCCAGGCAGCTAAGCTCTGGGGCCTGATTCGCGGCGGAGAGAGGAACGTGAGCAGCAAGCGACTACACGAACAGATCGTGGCGGCCGGGTTCGGCGGCCAAGGCATTATGCTGCTGGGCAAGCTGATCGCCTCGGCCGGCATGATCGAGGGGCGCCACGTCACCTACATCCCGAGCTACGGCGCCGAGGTGCGCGGCGGCACGGCCCACTGCAAGGTGATCGTCAGCGACGATGAGATCGCCTCACCTCTGGTGAGCACCCCCGACACGGCGCTCGTGATGAACCAGCCGTCGCTGACGAAATTCGAGCCGCCCCTGAGGGCCGGCGGCTTGCTCGTGGTCAACACGTCGCTGGCGCTCGCGGCGTCGACGCGCACGGACATCGAGGTCGTTCTCGTGCCGGCGACCGAGAGCGCCGACGAGCTCGGCGCGATCCAGGCAGCCAACATGATCATGCTCGGCGCCTACCTGGCGCGCAGGCCGATCGTCAGCCCGAAAACGGTTGTCAAGGTCCTGCGCCGCATCCTGCCGAAGCGGCGCCAGCACCTGATCGGCATCAACGAGCACGCGCTCGAGCGCGGCGCCGAGATCGCAGGGCAGGCATCCGCGGCCGAGGCCTCGTAGGCCGCCGGCAGGGCACGCCCGCGGTGAGCGCGGAAGGACCGCCGTGACGACTGCCACCAGGATCACGCTTGCCCGGTTTTTCTTCGTGCCGCCGCTCGTCGTGGCCGTGTGCGGGGCGACGTGGTGGCCCGAGCGGGCAGTCGCGCTGCGCCTCGGGGCGATCGCGCTCTTTGTTGTGGCGTCGGCGACGGATTTCCTCGACGGGTACGTCGCCCGCCGGTTCGGCCAGCACACGCGCCTCGGCGCCGCGCTCGACCCGCTCGCCGACAAGGTGCTGCTCGGCGCCGCGATCTGGTCGATCTGGGCGTGCCGGGCCGCGTACGACCCCGTGCCGCTGTGGTACCCGGTCGTCGTCTCGGCTAACGACGCCGTGCTCGGCCTCGGCTACCTGGCCGTGCGGTCGCGGATCGATCCCGGCCGGTTCCGCGCGATGCCCTGGGGCAAGGTGGCAACCGCCGGCCAGATGCTCGTCGTGTGCTGGCTGCTCTTGCGGCTGCCGCACGTCGGCGTTCTGATGCCGATCGCCGGCGCACTTACGGCCGCCTCGGGCGCGGCGTACGTCGTCCGCGCGGTTCGGCTCATGGGCGCGTTGAACAAGTCCCGTGTCCAAGGTTTGCTTTGACGAACAGCCCTTGTGCAGGAATGATCTCTGCACAGAGGCTGTGGCGGCTTCAGCCGCCATGCCCGCCGAAGGCTCGCCACAGGCGGGACGAAGGCGGATTGCCACCGGCTTCAGGGCCTGTTGAAAAAGCCGAAATGCCGCGTCGAACAAGGATGTCCCGAAGGGACTCCATAGGAAAGCCCAGGGTTCCGGCGCCTCCGAAGAGGCGCGCAAACACCCTGGGTGTGGTGGGCACGAAAGCTAGGTCGTAGCCTGAAAGGCTTCCATAGAAGCCCTTTTTCAACAGGCCCTTCAGCCGGTGGTCGAGAGGCTGTACTTGACTTGGCCTGAGCCCGCTTCAGCCTCGGGCCGCAGGCACGCCTTCTCGACATGCGGCTTCAGCCAGTGAGGCACGATGCCTGAAGGCTTGTGTCGAGAAGCCGGCTGAAGCCGGCTATGCGATTACTCTGGGGCGGGTCTCACCCACCGGCTGAAGCCGGCAGCACTGAAGAATGGAACGTTGAAGCAGAGCAGAGCGCAGGGCCGAAGAAGGAACCCGGCAGCCGTGAAGCCCATCGTAACCTGCACGGTTTACGCAACAGCCTCTTGTGACAAGCCCTAACAGCCAACATGCAACTGCAAACGCAGGATGCGGAAGGACCGTCGGAACCATGACGGAAGCAATCATCGTTCAATGCACGGCGCCATCGAAGGACGAGGCACGGCGGATCGCGCGCGCGCGCGTCGAGGCGAAGCTCGCCGCCTGCGCGAGCATCGCGGGCGAGGTCGAGTCGCACGACCGGTGGCAAGGCGCCATCGAGCAGGCGACCGAAACGCTGCTCGTGATCAAGACGACGCGCGAGCGCTTCGACGACGTGCGCCGCACGATCCTCGAGCACCACAGCTACGAGGTGCCCGAGATCATCGCCTTGCCCGTCGTCGCCGGCCACGAGGCGTATCTGGCGTGGCTGGCCGAGTCGGTCGGCGGCGAGGAGGCGGGCCGATGAAGGCGCATGCCGAGTGCGTGCCGTGCGTCTTCGCCCAGGTGCTGCGTGCGGCCCGGCGCTTCACCGACGACGAAGAGCAGCTTCTCCGCGTGCTGTCGCGCGCGATGGAGTTGCTCCACGACCAGATCGATTCGGGCACGCCGGCCGACCTGTCGACCATCGGGCTTCGGGCCGTCACCGACTGCTTCGGTGTCGCCGACATCTACGCCGCCGAGCGCGCGCACACGAACGAGGTGATGCTGGCGTTCGAGCCCGAGCTGCGCAAGCTGATCGACTACTCGAGCGATCCGGTGCGCACGGCGCTGCGGATCGCCGCCGCAGCGAACATGATCGACTTCGGCATCACCGACGACGTCGACGTGCACGCCGCGCTCGACAAGGCGATGAAGGCCACGTTCGCCATCGATCAAAGCGAGCAGCTTATCGCCGACCTCGCCCAGGGCAAGAAGCTGCTCTACCTCGTGGACAACTCGGGCGAGATCGTCGCCGACAAGCTCGCGCTCGAGACGATCGGCCACCCGAACGCCTGGGCCGCCGTCAAGGAGATCCCGTTGCTCAACGACGCCACGATGGCCGACGCCGAGGCGGTCGGCCTCGGCTCGGTCGCCAAGCTGATCCGCAACGGCTCGGACCGACTCGGCACCGTGCTCGAGAGCTGTAGCGCGCGGTTCCGGCGCTGCTTCGACGAGGCCGACGTGATCATCGCCAAAGGGCAGGCCAACTACGAGTCGCTCGAGCACGTCGAGGCAAACGTCTACTTCATCCTGACGGCCAAGTGCCAGCTCGTCGCCCGGCAGCTCGGCGTCGAGTGCGGCGACGTCGTGCTCGTGCGACCCAGGGGGAGTCGGACACGGAGATGACGATGGTGCGCGCGGCTCTCATACCGGTCGTGATCGTGGCGACGGCGCTCGCGCTGGGGCCCGCCGGCGCCGACCCCTCCGGCTACCTCCAGCCCGAAGGCGATGCGCAGACGATCGAGAAGGCCGCCCGGCTCTTTCGCGACGGCGTGCGGCTGCTCGAGAGGGGATCGACCGGCCCGGCGCTCGGCAAGTTCCGCCGGGCCGGCAAGCTCTGTCCCGACTTCTTCGAGGCGCGCTACAACGCGGCGAAACTCCAGGGCGAGCGGGGCGGTCGCGAGCGGGCCGTCGCTGAGCTCGAGGCGCTCTGCCGCGACTTCCCGATGAACGTGCGCGCCGACAGCGACCTGGGCCACCTCCTCGTCGAGACCAAACCCGATACCGCGGGCACGCACTTCGACACGGCCGTCACGAACGGCGAGAAGCTGCTCGAAGACGATGCGATTCTCGCGGCGGGCGCGAGCACGGTCGCTCAGCTCGAGGCCGACCTCGCCTTCGCCTACCACAACCGGGGCGCGTGGCGTCTCGGCCGGGGTGAGTTCGCGGGCGCCGAGGCGGACCTGACGCGGTCGATCGAGCTGAACGACGCGAACTTCTTCAGCCACTACGCGCTCGGCCTCACGCGGCTCCAGCAGGGCAAATATGGCGAAGCGAAAGCCGCCTTCAAACGCGCCAAGACGCTCAGGCGGCCGTTCGCCGACTGCTCGATCGGCCTCGCGCGCGCCTACCTGGGCGAGACGCCGCCGCAGCCGGCCGCCGCGCTCGCCGAGCTCAAAGAGACCGAGAAGGCTACCGGCGCCACGGCCCAGCTCGAAACGCTCTACGGCGACTGCTACAGGCTGCTCGGCCAGCTCGAGACGGCGGCGGAGCGATACGCGAAGGCGCTCGAGCTCGGCGCCGACCCCGCCACGATCGCCCTCAAGCGCGCCGTCCTCGCCCGCGACCAGAAGGACTTCGACCGGGCCCGCGAGCTGCTCGACGAATGCATTGAACGGACCGACCAGGCGCCGCTGCTCTCGCGCGCGTACCGCCATCTCGGTGAGCTCGACGAGCTCGAGGAGCGCACCGAGGCCGCCGCCGCGCACTTCGCCAGGGCCATCGAGCTCGATCCGCCCGCCTACGGCGCCAGGCTCCATCTCGGCGCCTGCCTCTATAGGCTCGGCCGGGCCAAAGAGGCCGAAGAGCACCTGGCGGCCGTCCTCGACGAGCTCGGGGACGCGCCGCCCGCCGCGCTCGCCGACGATCTGGCGTCCGCGCGGAAACTGCTCGACACCATGCACTCCAGCACAGATAATCAGACGCAAACGGATTGAGGATAGCGCACGATGTCGAGACATCCGAGCTTCGGCAAAGGAAGCAAGATCAAGCAAGAACGCAACGTGCTCAAGCGCTACGAGCGCGTCGACGTGCTCAAGAAGAAGGGCACGTGGAAAGAGGGCGACCCGGTCTTCGGCCTCCCGAAGACCAAGAGCAAGTAGCGCCCGAGCAGCTTGGGGCCGCGTCATGGAACGGCTCCAGAAGTTTCTGGCACACGCCGGCGTCGCCTCGCGCCGCACGGCCGAGAAGATGATCCGCGACGGCCGCGTCACGGTCAACGGCCGCGTCGTGAGCACGCTCGGCACGAAGATCGATCCCGCGCGCGACCGCGTCTGCGTCGACGGCGAGCCGATCCAGACCGAGCGGCCCGTGCACTTCGCGTTCTACAAGCCGCGCGACGTGCTCTGCACGAGCCGCGACACGAGCGACCGGGGCACCGTGCTCGACTACTTCGGCAACGTTGCGCAACGCGTCTATACCGTGGGCCGCCTTGACTGGGACGCCGAGGGCCTTATCTTCGTCACGAACGACGGCGCCTTTGCGCAGCGGGTGGCGCACCCGTCGAGCACGGTGTCGAAGCGTTACGTGGTCGAGGTGACCGGGCGCATCGAACGGAGCGATCTCGGCCGGCTCCGGCGCGGCGTGCGCGAGGGCGGGGAACTCCTGCGGGCGGCGCACGTCAGACTACTGGCCGTCTCGACGCGGACATCGCGGCTCGGGGTGACCCTCCACGGCGGGCGCAACCGGCACCTCAAGCGGATGTTCAAGGCGCTCGGGCACACGACCAAGGCGATCGTGCGCATCGCGATCGGCCCCGTCGAACTCGGCCGGCTCAAGCCGGGCAAGCACCGCCGGCTGACGCGCACCGAGATCGAAAGCTTTGGAGGCACGACATGAGGCACCTGGGGCTAGCGCTGGTGATCGCTCTCCTGGCCTCGACGGCGTTGGCCGGTCAGGAGGCTCGCACGGGCGAGGCGCGCACCGGCGAGGTCAACGCGTACGACGTGAACGTCCGCGCGGGGCCGCATCTGAACTACGAGGTCCTCACGCAGCTCAGCAAGGGCGACCTCGTGCTCGTCACCGGCCGGCGCGGCGACTGGACGCGCATCGCCATGCCGCCCGGGCTGCTCGCGTGGGTCTCGACCGAATACGTCGCCGACGACGGGCTGGTCGAGGGCGAGAACGTGAACGTCCGCAGCGGTCCCGCGCTCAAGTACAACCTGCTGTGCCAGCTCAAGCGCGACCAGCACGTCGTGATCAAAGAGCCAAGCGCCGACGGCGAGTGGTACGGCATCCTGCCGCCCGAGGCGGCGGGCGCCTGGATCTACGGCAAGTACGTCATCGACAAGGGCGCCGCCGCGCTCTACGCCGAGTGGGCGCCGCGCAAGACCGCCTGCAAGGCGCTGCTCGAGACCGCCGACCGCTTCCGCAACTACGAGCTGAAGCGCCCCGAGGCCAAGATCCGGTTCCAGACCATCCTGGCCAACTACCGCCGGATCGAGACCGACTACGCCGAGATGCCCGAGGCGCGGACGGCCAAGCGCCGCATCCGCGAGGTCGAGCAGATCAGGAAAGACGTCGAGGCACGGCTGCCGGCGAGCAGCGGAACAACGCCGACCGACGAGAAGCAAGAAGAGACCCACGCCGCCGATACGACGACCACATCCGACGAAAGCGACGAAACCGAGTCCGGCACCACGACCGAGCAGGAAGAGGCCACGCCGAAGCACCTAACCGCGAAGGGCGTGCTGCGCGAGATCTCGCGCGAGTCGACGGCGAAAGGCCTCTATCGAATCACGCGCGAGGACCGCTGGATCTGCATCGTCAAGAGCGCCACGCTCGACCTCGGCGCCTACGCCGGCAAGTCGATCCAGGTCTGGGGCCCCGAGGCGCCGTCGGAGGGCTGGAGCCTGCGCACGATCGACGTCTCGCGCATCAAGCTGCTTGAATGAACCGTGAACATCCTCAGGAAGATCTGGGTCTCGATCAAGACCGCCTTCCGCAAGGAGCGGTACTTGTGCGATACATGTAAGTACGACTACGGCGACACCT
>Ga0307430_1000957_pt1 | contig 22758 bp, 19 predicted proteins | sample SalMarWE160130MG_FD_202159 | JGI IMG/M metagenome (GOLD analysis project Ga0307430, IMG submission 202159) | Salt marsh sediment microbial communities from the Plum Island Ecosystem LTER, Massachusetts, United States - WE1603-130 | ecosystem: Environmental > Aquatic > Marine > Intertidal zone >...
AGCTATATCATCCAGTCTCAGTTCTTTCAGCTTCTTTTCGCTGGGCCTGGCGGTTACGGGGTCCCAGTCCATTGCCGCAACGTACTCTTTAACAAGCGTATCTGCGTCAACCGTTATGCCTGCCAGGGGGCCATCTTGGTGCGGTGGCTTGCCGAGTATCCTTCCGGGGACTTCATACTTGAGTAGATTTATCCCCTCGCGGATATTGAAAGCCTGCCGGACATTTTCGATTCTCTCTCCGGTAACCAGCAGTTCGTCGAGGGTTATATCCCATCCGGTAATCGCCCTCATGAACTCTGCGATGACCTGATAGCTGGGCAGGGCGCCGACGACGAAGAGGCACATCCCCGTGCACATGACGACATGCTGCTGGCAGGTGCCCATTCGATGCGCCTGACCTCTGCCACTGAACGACCCCTTATCGTATTCTGGCATCAGTTCCTGACTGAACCCCTCCGAGCCCTGGGTGTGGCGACCCGGCGTGGCATTGGCGATATAGGTCGCCGGCCAGTGAAATCCGCCGATAGGATTGTGCCCCGGGACCTCCTGCCCCTGGATATGTATGGCATATTTCCCGGCGTCCTTGCCGATTTTCTGCGCGGCCATTTTTACGCCGTCGGCCAATACATCCCCGAAACCTTCTCTTTTAGCCATTTTCTCCAGCATGGCCACCAGCGATTTATGGTTTCCCCAGGTCATTTCTATACCGTCGGTATCCGTCTTGTTAACGAGCCCTTTCTCATAACATTCCATGGCGAAAGCCATGATTGCTCCTGCGGAGATGGTATCGACTCCGTAGCGATTACAGATATCGTTGGCCTTCATTATTGATTCTAAATTGTTATTGAGGCAATTGCTTCCGAGCATGGCGAGCGTCTCGTATTCGGGCCGGAAAGACCCTTCCGCGTATTGATACTCTCCGGTCCCGGCTTTCATAATCGCCTCGCAGCCTATGGGACACCGGTAACATGCCTGCGACTTTAACTTGCGGGTATCAAGGGGGTCGGCTCCGAGGGGTTTGGCATCGGGGAAATCATTTACCGCCACACCTCCCCAGTTTTTTACGGGTGAGTCCCCGCTTTCGGCCGACTGTACGGTTACGAATGATGTGCCGAATTTCCTTATCCAGTCGATATGCCCCCCTAGTTCACCCAGATACTTCTTTCTTAATTCTTTCACGGCTTTTTCGTCGGCAACGGGTACCGCCATTTTGCCTTTTACAGTCACAGCTTTTAATTTTTTAGAGCCCATAACGGCCCGCGGCGCTGCCTTTGTTGTGTATGATACAGGATACCAGGGCGAGTTTTTCTCCCGATGGCCCGATGCAGGCTGTAGCTATATCCTTGCCCAGTTCGGCTTTCAGGATGTCCTCGGTTTCGTAAGTATCCTTACCCCATAGATGCGAGGCGTCCCTTAACTCTGCTTTACCGTTATCAATGAAAAGATAAACCGGCTTTTCGGATATGCCTGTGAATAATATCCCGTCGTAACCGGAGAATCTCAGGTAGGCACCTAAATAACCGCCCGAGTTGGCGTCGCCCCAGCACCCCGTCAACGGCGACTTTCCAAATACCGTAAATCTCGTGCCTGAAATCGCGTCGGTGCCGGTAAACGGGCCGGTGAGAATACCCAAAATGCTGTCCGGGCCTAACGCGTCAATACCGGCCTTCTGCCGACTGAAGAGAGTCCTGGCGCCGATGCCGTAACCGCCGATAAAGTCGCGGCACAGTCTTTCGTCCAGTACCTCGTCCTTTAACTCACGTCTTGATAAATTAACATTCAGTATTTTACCCATGTAACCTCTGGTCATGCTTTCCTCCTTGATGATGTTGCGATACAATGGCTATCGGGTTATATACAATAATGCCGTATTTTAGATAATGATTGCAACATTAATTGTCATCCGACGGTACAATCGGTTATATTTAGACTTGAATACTTTTATAAATACCGGATGAATCTAAAGGAGGGAACAGGTGTTACTTGAGAACAGGGTTGCTCTTATCACCGGAGGCGCCAAGGGAATCGGGCGAGGGATTGCCCTTAAGTTCGCCGAGGAAGGTTGTGACATCATCGTAAACGCCCTGCATATCGAAGGCGCGAGGAAAGTCGCCGATGAGGTCAGGGCTCTGGGGCGCAAGTCCCTGGCGATTGGTGCCGATGTTTCCGATAGCGCCGAGGTAAACGATATGGTGGCGCAGACCATCAAGCAATTCGGTAAAATCGACATCCTGGTAAATAATGCGGGCGGCATTTCCCTGGCGACAGGCGGGGGAATTGAGAATACAACCGATGATGACTGGGACAGGATTGTCGGAATCAACCTGAAGGGCCAGTTTTTGTGCTGCCGGGCGGTTGTGCCTTATATGAAAAATAACAAGTACGGCAAGATTATCAATGTATCTTCGATGGGTGCCATCCACCCGCCCGCGCCTATCGTTCATTACCATTCGGCTAAAGGTGGCGTCATTTCTTTAACGAGTAACCTGGCTTTTGAACTTGCCCGCCTGAATATCACGGTGAATGCAATTCTGCCGGGGCCGATTCGTTCGGAGTTTTTTAACGAGATGCTGAAGGGAATGTCGAAAGAGGAGGGAGAAGCCTTTTTTAGCATGCTGGATAAGCGCGTGCCGATGCAGAGAATGGGTACACCGGAGGAAGTCGCGGGGGTGGCCCTGTTCCTGGCATCCGGGCTTTCATCTTATGTTACCGGCGAAGCGATATGCGTCGGCGGCGGCTTGCCTCTGACGCCCATGGACGATTAACGCATTAGTAACCCGCAAGTTATTTCCCGAGGTATTTCAAAGCGTTCCTCCCGGCAATACGACCTGAATTGGCGGCAAAGCTTGATGACAGACCCGAAGAGTCTCTGATACTGTAGCTGTCTCCGTACATTCCGCCGGCGTCATAACCGGCGGCATAAAGACCGCGAATGACATTGCCTTTCTTATCTACCACTTCCGTTTTGTGGTTTATCTTGATTCCCCCCAGCGTCCCCAGAAAGACGGTGCGTGCCTTAACGGCGTAGAATTTCGGCCCTTTAATCGACCGTAGATATTTCTGGTCTTTAGCAAAAAGGTCGTCGTGACCCTTCTCACAGTATCCGTTATATTCGTCTACGGTAGCTTTCAATACCTCCGGATTCATGCCTATCTTCTCGGCCAGTTCCTCAATGGAGTCCGCTTCGAAAACATTATCGTTCGGTTTTCCGAGAGCCGCTTCCAGTTCCCGCTCCAGGTTGGTAGTCCGTGTACCCGGGGGGAAATCCATCGCCATTGCCTTCACGATTCCGTTTTCTATGAGTTCCTGTTTGATAGAACTATCGAATATGCTGTAGGAGTAGCACTCCTTTTGCCTGGCATTTGCATTACCCACGTAAGTGTCAATAAAGGCAATACTTTCGTCGCAGAACCGTTCTCCCTGATTATTGACCCACAGGTCGGGCTGGGAGGCAGCGTGCTCGATGTGCGACCCCATGGTGAATTCAAGTCCTATCGGACCGGTGCGGAATATCTCTAGGGTATCGATGCCTTCCTCGGCGGCACCGACCTCGAATGCCATGCGGATGCCGTCTCCCGTCTTATCCACGTTGCCGATAGGTATTATCTCTGTGTCCAACTCGAATCCCGTATACTTCTTAAGCCACTCTTTGTTGTTGGCAAATCCCCCGCTGGCTATGACGACTACTTTCGCCATCACAGGCACGTCTTCTTCGTCATTCTCCACGACTACGCCGGTAATACGGTCGCCCGCCTTGAGTATTTGCTTCACCGTTACCGCCGGTACGGTAATCACTCCAAGTTCCTTGACTCTGGTAGTGAGAGCCCTGATTACGGCCTCTCCTTTCCCCCTGACAAGGTGATAGGTGCGGGGCGCGTCCGGTATGTTAATCGTGGCATCGGTAAATTCCACCCCGTTCTTTTGAAGCCAGGCAATGGTGGCGCCGGATTCGTCGACGATAGCCCTCACCAGACGCGGGTTGGCGCGCCAGTGGCTGTATTCCATGATGTTTCTAAATGCTTGGTCGCGACTATACGTGATGTATCTCTCCCGCTGCATTTCGCTTTCCACGGCAAACATACCGTGAAAAAAGTTTGATGTGCCGCCGAGAGACCGTTGTTTCTCAAAAACGATTGCCCTGACGCCGCCTTCCGCCGCGGTCAGTGCCGCCGCCAGTCCGGCAACACCGGAACCTATTACAACTAAATCGGTTTCTACCGGTATCTGATTCATTGCTGCTCCTCCTTTCGCAAGTGGAAGCCTATTTAAATATTAAGCGTATCTAATAGTTCCCCCAGAACTTGACGGGGGTTATTTTAAGCCTTAAGTCGCATTGCAGGCAGCGCTTCGATTCATATTCTACACTTTTTTCATCCATATCCTGCACCACCCGGCAGAAATTTTGAAGTCGTTCTTCCGCAGGAACATACGAGTCCGGGCATCTTTCCAGGGAAGCGAATTCGTCCCAGGGGCCCAGATATTTCTTTAATTCCGCCTGAGGAGCCAGTTTTTCATCGATATTACCGCTGCCCTCCAGATATCTATCCAGGGCAATCGCCGCCTTTCTGCCGGAAGCGATTGCCTTGATTACGGAAGAAGTTCCGTTTACCGCATCGCCGGCGGCAAAGACCCCTTCCCGACTGGTCGTATAAGTAAATGAGTCCGTCTCGATGAGGTTACCGGCCGCCGTATCGAGTCCGAATCCCTCCGATATCTCCGGCTGCTGGCCTATGGCGAAAATCACGGTGTCGGCTTCAAGAACGTGCAGGGAATTTTCACGTACCTCTATCCGGGGGGTATTATCTTCATCGAAATAGAAAGACTCTACTTCCAGGCATTCCACGCCGGTAATTTTTCCATTTTCACATATAATTTGAGTAAAAGTCCGGGCGGGGTAGATGGAGATACCCTCCTCTTCCCCCTGCTCGATTTCATCATCTGACGCCGGCATGGTATCTCTGGATTCGAGGCAGGCTAGCTTTACCTGTTCCGCGCCGAGTCGGCGTGCCGCACGGGCACAGTCGAAGGCAACATTCCCACCGCCCAGTACCATGACGCTTTTGCCAATATTGACCTTTTCCCCCGAATTAATATCCCTTAAGAAACCGACACCTATCAGCACGCCGGCGCTATCGGCTCCGGGAATCGGGAGCTTCTGCCCCCTATGAGTACCAATCGCCACGATGATACCATTATAGTCCTGTTCGAGCAGCTTATCTATAGAATCGATACGTGTGCCGGTCTTAATTTCCACGCCCGTATTTTCGATTGATTTTATCTCGTTATCGAGCACCTCCCTGGGAAGACGGTATTCGGGGATTCCATAGCGTAGCATCCCTCCCGCCAGAGGCAAAACGTCGAATACGGTAACGGCGTGTCCCTGTTTGGCGAGGTAGTAAGCCGCGGTCAGGCCGGCCGGTCCGGCGCCGATTATCGCCGCCTTTTTACCGGTAGCCGGTTTCTTGACTGGATTCTCTGCCCACAATCTGGTTTCATCGTGTTCCACCGCATAACGTTTGAGATCTCTGATGGAGACCGGTTGATTTATTTGTCCCCGGCGGCAGACTTCTTCGCAGGGACGGTCGCAAACGTAACCCAGCACCCCGGGGAAGGGGACTTTTTCTCTTATCACTGCGACAGCGGCAGCATAATTATTTTCACTGATAAATCGTAAATATCCGGGGACGTCTATTTCGGCGGGGCAGGTATACGTGCAGGGGACCAGAGCGGCCTTCCTTTTTTTACCTTCGGTAAGCTCCTGCTTGTCCATGATGGCACCGGTGGGGCAGACTTCGGCGCAGGCGCCGCAAAAGCGACAGCCGGATTCGGCCAGCGGCAAATCGCCGGCCGTGCCGATGTAGGTCTCTTTACCCCTCTTTTTATAGAAGAGCACGCCCACGCCGCGTAGCTCATGGCAGGCCCTCACGCAGCGACCGCACAGGACGCATTTATTGGGGTCGACCATGAAAAGCGGATTACCGGAATTGACCTCGAAGAACCTGGAGCGCCTTCTTACGTGTAATTCGTCGCCGACGAGGTACTGCTTCAGGGACTGGAGCTCGCAGTTGAGGTATTTGATACAGGTGCCGCAGTCCGCCGGATGGCCCGCCAGCATCAATTCCATAGCCAGACGGCGCGCCTTGGTCAGCTTCTCCGTTTTCGTCCTGACCACCATGCCGTTAACCGCCGGAGTGGTACACGAAGTAGGCATTCCATCCATGCCTTCGATTTCCACTACGCATAACTGGCAGGCACCGTTGGGCGAGAGGTCGGCATGATAGCACAGATAGGGAATATATATACCCGCGTCGAGGGATGCTTCCAGGACACTCTTACCCGACTGCGTCTCGACGTCCTGCCCGTCTATATTAAGCTTGATGGTTTCCAAAGCTCGCTCCAGGTCTTAAATCATCGGTTCGCCGGGCATCTTTTTTCTTTAATATGGGCATCGTAATCATCTCGAAACAGCCGCAGGCTGCTCCGGACCGGATTGGGCGCGGTGCGACCCAGATTGCAGATACAGCCGGTTCTCATTCCTTCGCACAGCTCGTTCAGCAGGTCCAGGTCTTCGGGTCTGCCTTTGTTCCCGGCAATATCACTCAGAATATCGGACATCTGGTAGCTTCCCTCGCGGCCGAAAACGCATTTACCGCACGACTGAGACTGGATATAAGCGATGGCGTCTCTGGCTATTTCCACCGCGCAAGTGCTGCCATCGAAGACTTCTATCGTGCCCGACCCGATAATAGAATCGGCTTCTTCCATAGCCTCATAGCTGACAGGGATATCCAGAGAATCGACGTCGTAATATGCCCCGGTCGGACCGCCGAACTGCACAGCTTTGATACCTTTGCCCCCCGTAACCACGCCCCCGATGTCCTGTATCAGCGTGCTAAGAGTCGTTCCGAACGGTACTTCGACGGTATATTTACGGGACATCTTGCCACATAGAGTCATAACTTTGGTGCCCCGGCTTTCTCCTGTGCCGATGCCGGACGCCCATTCCGGATTGTTTTGAAAGATGGCGGACACATTGGCCAGGGTTTCGATGTTGTTGATTAAAGTGGGCTTGTTTTGATAACCATCGGTGGCCGGATAGGTCGTACGCAGGTAAGGAATCGCCTGTTTGCCTTCCAGTACGCTCAGGAGTGCCGTCTCTTCCCCCGAAACCAGACCGGCGGATACCTCCCTGACCTCTATTTCCGCGCTGAAATTCGAGTCCAGGATATTTTTGCCCAGGAGGTTGTATCGTCTTATTTGCCCTATAGATTTTTTGAGTATCTGCACCGCGTGAGTATATCCGGCGTTGACGCAGATGAAGCAGTGGGAGGCCCCCACGGCGTACGCCCCGATTAATAGACCTTCCAGAACAGAATGAGGGTCGCTCTCCAGGAGCAGCCATGCGGTGAGGGCTTGCGGGTCGGCATCGACCGCATTGCAGACCGAGTACTTTTCGCCGCCTGTGGCGTCGTGGCAGATTCGCCATTTATCCGCCGTAAAATAACCGGCGCCGCCCCTGCCCCGCAGGCCGGACTTTTTCATCTCCCGGATTACATCCTCTTGTTTCAACTGTAAAGCATGGGAAAGTCCGGCATAACCCTTCCCGCGCACGATATAATGATTGATATCCTCGGGGTCGATTGAGCCGCAATTACGTAAGGCTATCCTGTTTTGCAGGTTGAACAGAGGCAGTTCGGAGATATTCGGAATGCCGTTTGTTTTATCGTCTCCAATGCTGCAGTAGGCCAGGTCCGGCCTCGGATTGCCGTTAATCAGGTAATCGTGAACAATTTCCGTGGCTATTTCAGGATTCACGTTATTATATAAAATTTGACTCTGCCCCGGTTTGTCGACTGTTATCATCGGTTCGAGGTCATAGTAACCGTAAGAGCCGGTAGTGATAACTCTGGCTTTCAGGCCGCCTTTGCCGATATCCGACTGAAAGCTGCTGTGTACATGGGCAGCGGCAGGGTTGTCTCTTAATGAGGCAATGTAAATTTTAATACAGTCTCTATCGCTTAAGTATTCGCACTCTGCCTGAGCCCTATTGCAAACTTGTTTAAAATTCATTTTTACCTGTCCGGGGCTTAATAAAAATACGCGTTTTGAGGTATGATATACAGATTTCTGGCGAACATGGAATCTCAGATGATTATAGTATTATGACGGTCGGGAGGGCAAATTGGCTGGGGTATGGTCGGGGCGCCCGGATTTGAACCGGGGACCTTCTGAACCCCATTCAGACGCGCTACCAGGCTGCGCTACGCCCCGTAAAGTCACCTGCTTATATTCGGGGGGACAACATAATTAATAATAGGCTAGCTAAATAGGATTGTCAAACCTGAGCTAGTTAATTTCCAGGGACTTAGCTCCACAAATGATGCTGGATAATTATACAAAAACTCTGGACTTGACACGCATGTGTGGTAATGTGTAAATTTTAAAATTTGTTATTCTCAGCCTGTATTTCAAGACCTTAGATGACGCCAGTAAGTGCCGCATATATCAACGCGAAAATCAGATAGGCGCCGTTGCTGGCAAGTGTCACCAGAACAAAGGCTTTTAATGCCTGGGATTCCTTTTCAAAGAGGCGCCGGAAGCGGCTTGCGAAAAAGATGATAGTGCTGGCACCCGCGAACAGTATCAGCAGAAAGACAAAGACGAAGGGACTTCCGGTAAATGACCATATCATATATAAAATTGCGCCGGGAATCAGTAGTAAAGCATTAACGCCGATGTATATCAGGGCAAATTTCCATAATCTTCGAATTTCCCCTGGAGAGCTTCCACGGAGCACACGCGGCACCAGATATCGCCAGCTCAGGAGCCAGAAAATTATAGCCATGATTATGCCTAATGCAAGGGCTACCCCGCTGTTACCGGCTGCGTGCATGCTCGCGTATATCCTGCTCAGGGTACTTTGCGGTCGGGCAGTAACGATGATATCTTCCGCAGCATTACTCTGAGTGTAGATTATCCGCCAGACATGCCAGTAGTCGCCGACTACCTCATCCACTGCAAAAGCGGGAACGTCATAGTAATCGGTGATTCGCTGTCGGATTCCCGAGTATCCCGAGCGGTTGTCGCCGAGTCGGGGGTACTGCACGGAGAAGTCAATCCCCCGCGGAGCCACCACATAGACGCGGGTCATCTCGATAGGGTGGGACCAGGCGGCTCCCGTCCCCAGCGGGTAGGCGTAAGTGGACCCGGACTCGTCAGGCATGAGTGAAGTCGTCCAGTGGAGATGAATGCCCGGCTCGCTGGGTTCCAGGTATTCCTCGGGGCCTTCTCCGATACCCAGCGCCTGGGTCTGCAGGGTTACCACGGCAATTTTCTGTCCGCGGAGGCGTGTGAGGGTTTCCCGCACCGAAGGGTCAAGTCCGGTGGTGGCGATTAAACCCTCGAGGTCGGTGTTTTTATCGAGTCCATAGATACTGACCTGTGTACTGTCCGTTTCGAAGGTTGCCTCCGGCGGTGGAGAGCCACAGCCGGAGAGGATAACGGGTACCCATAGCGGGAGCAGCCAGATACCGTTGGTCAGCAGCGTCGCGGCGAAGAGCGAGTTTACGGCTCCTCGCTTTCTCTCCGCTTCTTTGTGAAGCATCTCGTCCAGGTTTTCGGTTTTGTATCTATCGAACGCCAGGGAATTCTGCTCATAGACATTGAATTCGGCGGCATCAGACCCGAGGGGTACGAAGAAGACGACTTCGTGCGATTCACCGGTGCTGTCCAGCATGGAGATAAAGAGGTCTACCTCGGCCGTCTCCGTATCCGCTAGTGTTATCACGGCAATTTGATGGCCTTCTGATAGTGACGCCCACAGATACGGGCCGACTATCGGACCGCCGTCGGCTTTTACCGGCAGTGGGGAGGCTATGAGTATGGAGACGAGGATGGCTAATAAAAATACCCGGTATATAATATTTGACACTTTCACATCCCCCGAAACAGTGCGGAACAGGCTAAATTCGATTTTATATCATACTATACCACATTGATGAAATAAATTATTTGATGTTTCTTACATCTGGTCGTAGACTCTACCTCGCCTCCCTTCCTGTCCCCGTTATTATCTATTCCCACCGCACCGCCCTCGTGCCATCTACAGCTTATCACTCAGTTTTCTCCCCACCCCAAAGGGGAGTGCGCAGCGAGAGGGGGATACAGGGAGTGAGGTTTAACCCTATTTATGTATCAGCAGGGACTTTCCTTAAATCCTTTCTATTGCTAGACGTGTTCGACCATGTCTTCCATCCCCAGCGATGCCAGAGTCTTCTTCGTGGGCAGCCCCGTCTTCTCGTCCCAGCCGCGCAGCTGATAGTACTCCTTGAGCATACCGAGGAATTTATCTCTATCGAGGATGTTTCCGGTCATGTCCACGGGCTTGGCGCCGGGGCCGGGCATAATCATCTTGCCGCCGTGTACGCCGAACATCAGCGGTTCTGTAAAGTTGAACTCCGGCGGATGATCGTCCTCGGGTACTTTATGCCCCTCCACGACCATGATAATTCTCTGCATGTTGAAGATGCGTTCGGCGTAAGTGCCCAGTTCCGCGGCGTCGATGCCGGTCACGGCATTGAATATCCTGCCTTCCAGCTTGGGGTCGCCGACGCCGTCGGGAGTGCTCAGCGAATAGATAATCGGCCAGACGAAGTCACACAGTCCCAGGCTGTCGCGCAGGTAGGTGCGATTCTGTATGTTTCTGGCGGCCATGGCCTTGCCTTCGTAGGTTGTCTGGTCGGCGGCGGCCTCACTGCCCCAGAAAGCCCTGGCAATCTTTAGAAAATTTCCCGGCGTGACGGGTGTTGATTTGGGGTCGGCTTGGTTCATGGTCCACGGCATGCGGACGTAACCCATTTCATGGACGGTGATGGGGTGCATTCGGGGTTCGAAGGGGTAAAGCAGCGCGTGGGGGATGAAGGCCCTGGGCGGGACGCCGTCATGTTCCCCTATGGGGGCAATGGAGTGGAAAAACATGGCTTTAGCCTTGTCCGATACTTTATCCCGGACCCTCATCATGCCCTCGGCCAGGATATCCCCGAAACCCTCGCGGTGGGCTATAATGTAGAGCAGTTTTTCCAGGAATTCGCGGGTGCCTGTCTTTGACAGCGGCAGCCCTGTCTCAGCCTCGGAAAGCACTCCGGCCTTGTGGCAGGCGTAGAGCCAATCGACCATGTGCTGGAGTTCGAAGGTGCCGATTGAATAGTCGTTGGCAAGGGTGGGGGCGTCGAACAGGGTCTTCATCGGTTCGTCTTCATGCCCGAATGTCCATGGCAAGTAATATTCCATTGCCTGGCAGCCCCGGAGGCCCTCCAGTTCGGGGTCGTTGCCGAACCGGTAGATGTACTTGGAGCATACCAGTCCGCACTGATAGCAGTGTCTCTGGCCTACTTCCTTCAGCACGTGGCCGTGATTTGTCATGCCTATACGGGGAGTTATCGCCAGGCTGAGGGTATTTTTTAATTTAAGCGTGTACCGGTTGAGCTCCTTTAGTTTGGCAGGGTTGGCCACGGTGGGACTTCCCGTGCCTCTTACGATTATCGCTTTGAGGTTCTTGGAAGCCATTACCGCTCCGAAGCCGGCGGTGACCGCCGCCTCCTGCGAGCCGAAAATAACCGCCGTCCTTACTAGGTTTTCGCCGGCGATGCCCGTGGTGGCGAAGCGTATCTTGTCGCCGTGTTCCTGCTTAAGCATTTCTTCGACTTTATAAGCGCCCTGTCCCCACAGTGACGAGGCGTCGAGGAGTTCTACTTTATCGTTGTTAATCGAGAGGCAGACGGGCTTGTCGGCACGTCCGTCGATGACGATTCCGTCCCATCCGGCTTTCTTCAACTCGGCCGGGAAGAGCCCGCCCATGTTGCCGTAGCAGTAGCCTTCCGGGTAAGCCATCGGCGACTTGCCGGAGACCGACATTCTGGCGGCTCCCTGGGCTCCGGTAGCCAGCAGCGGCCCGGTCATAAAGATGAGCCGGTTCTCCGGGTCGAACGCCTTGACCTCGGGCGTCACCTTTTCCTGGTAGAGTCGTGAGGCTACCCCCCTCCCCCCGAGATATTTCTCGGCATATGGCTGCGTCGGAATCTCGCTTATCCCAGAGCTACTTAAATCAACCTGGAGTATCTTGCCCATCCAGCCGTGCATGTATACCTCCATAGCTTGCAATAATAGTTTATCAGGGCACGGCCTGTATTGCCAAGTAAAAGAATTTATATCTATCTCACTCCCTGTGTCCCCCTCTCCTGTCGAGGTGGTCAAAGGAGAGGGGGAATAATAAAAAGAGGGGCGAAGCCCCTCTTAAACGCCCCTTTATTTATTTTTTAGATAGGCTTTGCCGTTACGTAGTTTTAAATAGCCGACCTCCGATTAACCTTAGTGGCCTCCGTACACGGGAATTCCTTCCAGTCTCAGCGCTTCGGCTATTTTCCCTTCAAGTTCCTTCGCTTCTAATCTGGAAAGCGGGTTAAGGTGATTATATAAAGTGGGCAATAAGCATTTGTGATGTTTAAATACAATGCGGGAAAACAGGGGACCCTTATTATTATATTTCCGCTGAGCGTGCTCCTTAAACCTGGCTTCGGGTGATTTTGAGGTTTCCCCGACATATAAGCCGTAACCGGGTATTTTACCCTTTAGCTCAAACAGTAAGATAATATAAAGATTGTGCTTCCCGGTCGTTTGTGGGGTGAACAGGCTGGTAATTTCCGCAGCTCTTTCCAGCCAATCAATCGGTTGTAAACCCTGCTTTTGAGCAAACTCGATTATATTTAGACATGCTGTCAACTCCATATTCCTGTGCTTTGGCGATAATTCTGCCAGGCAGTAGCTTAAAGTCTCAATATCGCCTTCACTGGCGGCATTATAGGCATGTTTTTCAACTTCTTCGGTTTTCCACGAGGAAAAGGGGCGACATGCCGGTTTTGTGGAATCCATACGTCTTTCTCACCAAAATTACTCTGGTATTTCTTAAATTTATCTGTTAATAGAGTAGAACTCCCCCTGAAGCCATTATGCCTTGTTGCCGGGATAGGCTTTTCCGTCGCGCAGCTCTATATAACCGACTTCCGCTAGTTCGTCCAGCATCAACTGCACGTTTACGGGGTAAAGCGGGGGATAGATTTCGTCCCTTTCAAAATCGGTATATGTTTCCAGTATTTCATCTACGGTTACCCCGGGATTGCTTTTAACTTTATCAAGTATGCTCATCTCTCTCCTGTAATAGGGCAGGGTATAACCTCCGCTGGCCACGTCGACCGGCTCCACCGAGAAATAGGCTGACGTCCGGCAGTCGGCGCAGGCAAATGTCCCGCCTCCCTTGAGACCTGCCGGGCGTTCCGGGGATACAACGATGGTTGATTTATTGCCGGAGCCCTCGGGCGCCTCTTTCAGGGGACGGTATCCAATCCCGTCGTATTCCTTCATGCCGGGGTCTTTGGCGCTTAACCCGGAATATTTGAAAATTATCCGTTCGTAAGCCCTTTTCCCGGTAAAGAAAGTCTGCCATATCGTCGGCACCATGGTGAGTAAAACACCCGGACAGATTCTGCCTTCGATTCTCTCGCCGTCGTAGGTGAACTCCTCGCCGATTTTATAGTCGAAGTGGCAGGGGAATCTCTCGACATCATTCATAAATCCAATCAGCTTGCACTTAACCTTGAATGGCATGTAATGTTCCTCCTTTTATTTATTGTTTAGGTATAGCCCCAAGCTGCTGCATCATACTCAGGCCATCTAAAGTGCCCCACCATTCCGCCAATTTACCATTGGCGATTCTTACAATACAGGTGTTTCTCATTTCAATCTTGTTACCGGTTGGGGGGATGCCCATAAACTCGCCTTTATGAATTCCTCTCTGGGTTATTAAAACGGCTACCGTGTCTCCATCGGCGACCATGTCCTCAATGGTTAAGTGGAGATCGGGGAAGGAGGTGAAAAACACAGGGAGGGCCTGTTTAAGCTGCTTCAGGGATATATCGCCGGTGAGGAGGTGCTCAACGTGTTCTGGGGCAAGAAACTTAAAAAATGCGGCCATATCTTTTAGGGTAGAGAGTTCATAGACACGGCGGACAAGGGCTTTGTTTTCTTCTATTGACATTTTGAGTACCTCCTTAACAATACGGTCGTTTAATCCCCCGCCAGCATCCCCGGCATCTTGCCGTCCACCAGCGGCACGACGCATATCACGCGGAGCATGCCTTTGCCGGAGTTGAGGAAGCTATGCGGCTCATCCGGCAGCACCGTGACGGCGTCCTCTTCTTGCAGCGGTTTTTCATTATTGCCGCTTTTCAGTGTACCCCGCCCCTCAAACACGAAGACCTCGTGCTCCCAGGGGTGGGTATGGTGGGGGGTGGCACACCCCGGCTCTATCTCGAAGACTCTCATCACGAAGGTCGGGGCGCCCTCGGCGGGACCGGCCACCACCCGCATGACCACCCCCGGTGCCGCCTCGTTACCCGCTACCCCGCGGTAGTTCTGTATTTTCACAATATCTCCTTTGAGAAACAAATAATTACCTGCCAATTATCAATGAGAATTTTAGCTCTGTCAAGAAATTTTTATCTGATTGATGGATTTGCCTTACCCCTTGGCATCTCTTCTGAGTTATCTTTTCCCACCCTGCCGCCCTCGCACCATCAACAGCTTATCCCATAGTATTACCCCGCCACCCCAAAGGGGAGTGCGCAGCGAGAGGGGGCGAAGCCCCCCTCTCAAAAAAACTCCCTCTCTCCAGACAACACTATCAATGGTTTTCTCCGATAATAATGATTGGAGAGGGGGATAAGGGGTGTGAGGGTAAAATGGGGCGAGGTTAAACTATTTGACAAATATAAATAGGGACGGTTTACTCTGCTTCTTTACTTAAGTACGCTGTAGGGGCATGTTTCCCGGAGGCTGCAGCGGGCGCAAATTTCGGCCTGCGTCCACTTTTTCATCTCCGGTCCTATGGCGATTATCAAAGAAGTCGATTTGCGGGGTACCATGATGCCCGAAGAGGTCAGGCTCATGCCGATGTCACCGGCACGGGCCAGCTCCAGTAAATTCCGCTGTTCCGTAATGGCTAAGCCGGGCATACCCGGATTGACGGGGCTGCCTCCCTGTAAACCGCGGTCTGAAGCCTCTTTAAAAATAAACCGGCAGCTTTCCTGAGCCAGTTTATCGACGGCGGCGCTCCCGATGCCATCCAGCAGCATCGCGCGTAAGGTCTCGCCGCCCCGGCTGTGTTCCGTCACCCGTTTTTCCAGACCGGGCCCGATAGTGCAGACGATGGCGACAAGCTCTCTGGCTTCAGGGAAGGTTGAAGGTATTAACGAGCCGTTTACCGCTTTGTCACCCGCCAGCCGCACCCGGTCGGCATCCATTCCTGTTACCGGGTAGGTTTCATAGGCTGTGGTCGGTTCTAGGAGGTGGGTACTGTCCACGCTTTCCAGTAATTCCAGTACTACGGTTTTTATCTCCGTTCTGGCTCTGGAATATCCCCGGAACCCTCCGCGGCGCAGTACCTCTTTCTTGTTCAAGTTCAGGCGGATATCATTCAGTACGGGCATGTTTTCTACCTCGGGGTAAGATTATTAGAGAGGGTGTGCCGGCAGGATAAGTCCCGGTGCACACCCTCTTTTTAACTTCTATGTTACGGTCTTTGCCCGTTTCGTGTTTATTTGTAGACGCCGTACTCCTTGGTGGTGTCAATCATGGTCTTAACGTTTTCAGGTTTGACATCTTCAAGGGCGGCCCCGTTCATCATGATAAAACCACCATCTTTACCGGCCGTATCTATGAGTTTCTTGGCATAGTCCTTTACCTGCTCGGCGTTGCCTACGGTCAATAAGTCGATGGGCACACCGTTACCGATGCAGGCAACATCACCGAGTATCTCCTTGGCTTTGGTCATATCCGTCAGGTCGAAACCCCACATAATCTTACCCTTGGGCATGTCCCGGATGATTTTAAGTCTAGTATTATAGCCACCCTCACACCAGGGGAATGGTACACAACCCTCATCAATTAAGCCCAGGAGAACCTGTTTGAAGGTAGGCCAGTAGAATTTCTTATACTGCTCCTCGGAGAGGAAGCCATCGGCGCCCTTGTGGAGGGGCATGAATACGAGGGGATTTCCGGCCTGCTTGGCCGCGGACACTCCCATCTGAATCATCATGGGGGTTATCTGTTCCAGGGCTCTGATGAGCTTATCGGGCTGGCGGTACATGTCTACCATGATACCCCTGGTCCCCCTGATGGTGTCGCCAATGACGTCGAACGGTGCTTTGGAGAATCCGCCTAAGAAGTTGGGGAATCCGGTAGCCGCCATCTCTACGTTGAACGCGCCGACAGTGCCTATCCATTTCATGGCCTCGTTGCCCGCCTCGAAAAGGGCCTTATAGGCGTTCTGAACATCCGGTATCCCGAAGGGTATAAGGTTAGGAGCTACGAATACAATTTCTTGAATGTTCGCAAAATTAGGCAGCATCTGGAAGGGCGCCAGCGTCCCGAATATACGAGGCATGTAGGTGGTGGCGAAGAACTGCGCCGGGTCCTGGATAAAGGCGTCATATTCATCCGCCTTCATGTACTCGCCCTCGATACACTGGTAGGTATATTCTGGGGCAACGCCATGACCGGGCCAGCCGTAAAGCTTGTAGTCCAGGATATCGAAGACCTTCCCCGGAGTCGGGATAGCTATGCCGATATGCGCATCCGGCTCAAAGTCCAGGACGTATTTTTTAAATGATGCGGAGAGCTTTTCGTAGTCGTACATCATATCCCGAGGTGTAAAGTTAGAGTAATAGGCGGGGAAAAAGCCAAGCATTGGCATAATCGGCACTCTGTCCGGTTTTTTCTTCAATTGAATAGCGTCTTTTAGCCTGGTCGCTCTTTCTTTGTATGCTTTCTCGGCTTCAGGACTGGCAAACTCCACGCCCTGGGGCGATAGCCACTGGGCAAACATTGCCTCCTGCTTTTCATCTGCTGTCATCGCTTCCCATTTCTTTTCCATTTTGTAACCTCCTGCACATTATCCGCTGAGGATTATTATTTAATGCCGGTCCATTTCTTGGCGAGTGATACACCTACCATAGCGTCTTTCCCAAAGGCATCGGCGCCGGTATAATTCATTATCTCGTCCGTAATCTGGCCGCCGCCAATCATGACTTTCACCTTGTCTCTCAACCCGGCGCTTTTAATGGCTTCTATAGTATTTTTCATGGAGTCATAGGCCAGCGTCAGGAATCCGCTCAGGCCTACGATAGGGGCGTCGCTTTCTTTTATCGTGTCCACGAATTTCTTAACCGGAACATCCACGCCGAGGTCAATGACGTCGAAGCCATTGACATCGAGCATGAAGACGACGATGTCTTTGCCGATGTCGTGGATATCACCGGCGACTGTGCCTATGATGACCTTGCCTCCTGTTTTAGCCCCCCCTTCTTTGGCCAGTTTCGGCTTGACCAGCGCGTTAATTTTATTCAGTATTTCGCCGGAATATACCAGGTCGGGGATGAAATATTCGCTTTTTGAGAAGCGATCGCCCACGATTTCCATGGCGCGGCTGGCATCATTAAGGATGCCCATGGGGTCGGCGCCTGCTTTCAGTCTTTCCTCCACGATTGCCAGCGCCTCGTCTTCCTTCAGGTCAGCCAGCGTTTTACATAAATCCTTGGCCATGTTCCATTACCTCCTTAACCTGTATTAACCTTTTAGCCCCGCGGCATTTTTAGCTAGACCTTATATGACGCGACCTTAAATTAGTCTGCATAAATATATTAACGATTTACAGGGGAAAATTCAAGGTACTTTATACGTAAAAACACGAGGTCAGCATAAAAAGAACCAAATCGAAAGGCATTAGTGCATTAATTCCTCTGCAATTTAGCATGGCAGGAAGCAGATTGCAATACAAAGTTATCTATGATATCATAGATAACACTCTGATGTAAGCCAAGAAGATCGACGTCCTTTCAGAAGTGCCCGGGGTGCACATAGTACCGAACTTCTCAGGTATGTAAGAATGACACCGTCAAAGTTGGACCTGCATAGTCTCATAGTATTTTACTACGTTGCCAGCGAGGAAAGTATCACTGCCGCCGCTGACAAGTTATGTCTTACTCAACCGACCGTTACTTACCATATCAGGTCACTGGAGAAGAATGTCGGCCTTAAACTCCTTGATATAAAAAGACAGAAGATATACCTGACCGGGGCCGGTTCCGGCCTCTTTAAATATGTGCGTGAAATTTATCATCAAATGACCGGTGCTGAAAAGTACCTGGAGAATCTCAAAGAGGCTAGTCTGCGCGTTGGTGTAGCCACAACTTTCACTACCTGCATTGCTTCGGCAGCGTCGGCGTTTGAAAAGCTCTATCCCCGTGTCAAGATGATTATCAAGAGTTCTTCTTCCTACGAGGTTGTTGAAGATGTTCTAAATTCGCGGGTGGACCTGGGAGTCGTCGTCAGTATGGACTACGACAATCCGAAACTGGAATCGATTGCACTCTCGGACCGACAGAAGCTGGTGCTTGTCGCTTCTCCGTCCAATCCCATCGCTCAAAGAGAGCGTCTGGAGTACGTGAACCTCTGCGGTTATCCCCTGATTTTGGGTCCGGAGACGTCAGCTACACGTCAAATTATTCTTGAGAAACTCAGGGTTGGCGGCTGTACCATGCCCTCTCCCATAGTAGTGGAGGTAAATAGCTCCGAGTGGGGTATTAATCTCGTCGAAAATGGGGAGGGGGTTGGTTTACAGCATATAATGTGCGTGGAAAGGGCCATAGCCGATGGGCGGCTAAAGGTATTGCCCCTATCCGGTGACATATTTGTGGGAGTGGACGCCGTTCTTCGCGTCGATGCTCCCGAACATCCGATGGCGGATAGATTTATTTCACTGGTCAGGGAAGCCTGCGAGGCCAATTGCAGTAAATCGACAGCCCGTGCCGCCGCAAAAGAGAAGCGTTAAAAAGGCGTTGTTTCCACGCGTGAACTTACGCTGGTTTCTCTTCTAAGGAACCCACTGAAGTTGTTCAGGGTTAAGCGCGAACTCGTAGTAAGTATTGCTCATTTCCGGCCTGTCCCACTTACCCCGCGGTAAGTGGGGGTCGTTGAACCTGTTTTCCGTGGACTTACCCACGTAAATCAAGCCACCCATCATGCCACTGATGTATCTGGGCAGCCCGTTCATGGTCATAATGGGTTCTGCCTTCATACTGTAGGCGCCCTGCCACTCGACGGTGTGTTTATATCCAGGCGGTGATGCCGACCCCACCGGCTCCTTTTTGAAGGTCATCGGGGCTTTTTTCACCTTGAGCACTTCTCCCATATTCGCCCAGGCAGTCTTAAAGACTTTTTCCAGTGCGGCTGCCTGTTTGGCATCTGCCTTTGAATCTATATACAGAATCGATTTCCACGGTTCGCGTACCGTGATGCCGCCTACGGGTGAATTGAAGCCGAAGCCCACGTTCAGACCGCTGAGGTCAACATCGTTGTAATATCCTTCTTTGATATGAAAACTAAAAGCGCCCTCGCACTGGTTGATACCGTCGTGAAGGTCTGTCGGGGTGCTCGAACCCCAGTAATAGGGGCATACCGGCGGCGAAGTGCAGGCTTCGGTGCAGTCCCCGCTTACTATCCATTCCATTTTATCTGCTGACATTTTATTTATCTCCTTTCGGATTTTCGTAGTCCTCCAGAGCTATTATATCAGTTTCATCGCCTCCCTGATATCCTCGGCCACCATTCTCCTTTTCGACTTCTCAATCAGGAAGTTTTTGCCCGCCGGGGTGTAGGAAGGGAAGACCCTTTTATCACCGAAATAGTATGCCTGCCCCCTGATTTTGTACGTGGAACCCGCGGGAATTACCCTCTTCCCTGTTTGATTTTTCCAGATATTGTTCATCATCTTTATCGCCACATCCCCCATGAGCATGAATACCCTGACATCAGGGAATAGAGACATTTCCTGTCCCAGTATTTTCATGCAGTTTTTCATGGTGTCCGGGGAAACTACGTACTGTGTCTTGCCGCACTTGATGGCCGTGGTAATGTACACTCCCAGGTCGAGGATATCCTGCATGGAGGCTACGTTCGCCCCGGCATCTTTGAAAGCCTGGAGGGTGGTCTGAAGGTAGAAAGGATTGCCATCAGCGTAATAATAGTCCGCCTTATCGTTCGGCGGGGCTTCCGTAATCATCAGGATTCGGACATTTTCCGTATCGATATCGCCGGATGGGAGTATGTAGCTGTTTTTATCCGTATCCGTGCATGGGAAATCAACACAGTTTATATGCTCGATGATTTTCATTACGTCCTCAATATGAAGCCTTTATCAATTAACAGGTGCGATTGGTATCAATATCCCCACCACTGATGCCGGGTCTTTTTCGCCTTTATATCGTTTATCGTATACTTCCACCGCGTAGTTTTTATTACCCAACCGACCCTGCTTGTAAACGCCAGCATTCTCCTGTAACCATTTTTCCATTTCGGCGTTGCTGCTTTCATAACCCTTTGACGGATAAATGTCAAACTCGGCGTACAGGGAGGCAGGAATTGCGATAGCCTTATACTCCGCCGGAACGCGGGCGTCTTTCACCGGCATACCCACATGCACTTCACCCGGTCCTTCCCCGCCGGGATACATGCGTATTTCGTATCCTTCTTCACCGACTTTGTTCTTCAAGGGAGTAATTATATCCAGCTTCATGAATGCTTCCCAGGCTTTGCCTGTTTCATCACCGCTTCCGGTAACACCTGCGATTAATAGGGCCTCTTTTGTAAGAATTTTCGGTTCCATTGTTGTCCTCTCCTTTTTTAATTACCTGGCCCTATACTACAATATTAATGTGACAATAGTGTGTCATATTAAGTAATTATTTCTGGTAAAATTCAAGAGTTTTTTCCATTCTGTCCCGGATAGTATCCCGGATATATTGCGGTTCAAGCACCTCGACGTAGCAGCCGAAGGACATGACATATCCGTACACCCACTCATCTTCCGGGAAAGTAACGGTGACGTCATAAGTCCCGTCCGGGTTATGAGTAATTCGTTCCTCGTTATAATCATCATAGACTCGGTACAGATTCTCGGGTTGAAACCTCAGTTTCAGGGTGACAGATTTTTTAGGTGTAGCGGCAGGTTCTTCATCTTTGATACTTTCCATCGGTCTTCGTATAAATGATTTATCGGTGATGGTCATGTTTCTTATTCTTGAGATGCGGAAGGTACGGAAATCACGTCGGGTCTTGCAGTAGCCCCACACGTACCACGCCTGGCTCTTAAACGCAAGCAGCTTGGGTTCTATCTGGCGGTGGCTCAAGATTCCATCCGCATTTATGTAGTCGAAGGTGATTACCTTGCATTCAAGAATCGCCCTCTTGATATTGAGAAACTTGTTTTCCTCATTAGGTCCGCTGCCCCACGATGAAAAATCAATTTGAACCCAATCGGAGGAAGCGGCTTTTTTAAATACCGCACCGATTTTTTCCAGAATTACCTCGATTTCAGGATATTTGGTAGCCTGCAATGTTTTCAGGGCTAAAAGCAGACTGTCACGTTCGTGTTCGGTTAATAGTGCCTTATTTATAGCATAATTATCCAGCAGTGATATCCCGCCGCCACTCCCTTTGTTCGTAAATACAGGAACGCCCGCTACGGAAAGCTCGTCAATATCACGGTAGATTGTTCTGGTGGAGACGCCGAACCTGTCAGCCAGCTCTCCGGCGGTAACCATATTCTTGTTCAGGAGAATAAGAGTGATTTCCAACAACCTGTTTATCTTCATGTCAGGTTTAATTCAACGGGCCACCGGATTTTTACAGCGCCTTTCGCGCCAGCTCGGCGATGTCGTAAATCTCAATTTCTTCGCCGTACTCCTTGACGGCGTCCTTGAAATTTCTCTCGCACCAGGGACAGCATGTAACCAGCGCCGTGGCGCCGGTAGCTTTCGCCTCTTTGAGTCGCTCGTTGGCTGTCCACAGGGCTAGGTCGGGGTCGGTCTGGCTGACCCCGGCGCCGGCCCCGCAGCACCAGGCATTTTGACGGTTGCGTTCCATCTCCACCAGCTCGATTCCCGGTATGTTCTTTAATACTTCCCTGGGGGGCTCGTAAACGCCGTCATCCCCTAAATGTCTTCCCAGGTGGCAGGGGTCGTGATAGGTGACCTTCATCGTCACCTTTTTCGTAAACTTGAGTTTTTTATCCTTTATCAGACTATCGAGATACTCCACCATGTGCAGCACATCGAACTTCGCAGGGATATTGACCTTAGGATAAAGCTTTTTGAAAGTGCTGTAGCCATCCGAGCAGGAGGTAACGACCTGCTTTACGCCCAGCGAGTTGAAGGTCTCAATAAAGTGCTCGGCGTACTTGGTGAATTCCCCCAGGTAGCCGATTTCGTAGGCGCGGCCACCGCAGCAGGACTCCTCAGCGCCCATGATACCGACATCCACGCCGGCGGCTCTCAGGAGGGTAATATTACTTCGGGCCACCTCCCATAGTTCAGGCTCGAAAGAGAGCATGCAGCCGGCGTGATAGGCTACGTCCACCTTCTCCTGCGCGGCGTCTTTTATGCCCATATCCCTGGCCCAGTCCCCGCGCTCCGCCTTCGGTTTGCCGAAAACATTATCGTCCTTCTTCAGGCTGTCGACCATTATCATATAGGCGGGATTCAGGTTCCCCTGCGTCACCGCTTCCGTCCGGAGCGCCTGGACTATCTCGAAGATGTGCTGGTGGTGGTAAACGCCACACTGCTGCTCGCAGGAGAGACAGCCGGTGCAGGC
>Ga0307430_1000960_pt1 | contig 22719 bp, 19 predicted proteins | sample SalMarWE160130MG_FD_202159 | JGI IMG/M metagenome (GOLD analysis project Ga0307430, IMG submission 202159) | Salt marsh sediment microbial communities from the Plum Island Ecosystem LTER, Massachusetts, United States - WE1603-130 | ecosystem: Environmental > Aquatic > Marine > Intertidal zone >...
CTGGCCCAGTGCGTACAAGTTGAGCATCGCCTACGTCACCTCGCTGGAGGACGCCATCGCGGCTGGCACGTGGGCGCCCGAGAAGAAGACCGCCTTCATCTGGGGCGAGGACACCGACTGGGGCCGTAGCTTTGGCAACGCGATCAAGAAGGATTTCGAGAACACCGGCTGGGAGATCGTAGGTGAAGACTACTTCCCCATTGACCAGACCGAGTTCTACCCACTGTTGAACAAGATCAAGGATCTGAACCCGGCTGTGATAGCCGGTACCAGCGCCGCGCCGCCAGCGATCTCGGCGTTCATCAAGCAGGCGGACGAGGTAGGGCTGGAGAGCCTGATCATCGCCGACGGTCTGGGCTGGGTTGGCGAGTGGTACGACCTCACTGGCTCCTCGTCCAACTACGTGATTGACCAGATTCCGCAGTTTGCGTCAGCGGAGGCCCAGGCATGGGTGAAAGAGTTCGAGGAGAAATACGACATCGCGCCCAGTCCTTCCGCTGCCGGGCAGTCCTACGACATGACCAACTTCTTCATCAAGTTAGCCCGGAGGACGCTCGAGAAGCACGGTGAACTGACGAGCGAGACGCTGTACGAGGTGGGGCAGAGTGAACTGTGGACCGGCAAACTGGTCTACACGGATGGGATGATGCACGCTCGCTACGAGTACAACGAGACGTCCATCCCGGACCCGGTTGTGGGCAAGGGCTACTTCATCTTCCCGGTGCTGCAGTACATGGACGGGGAGGGGATTATAGTCTGGCCTGACGATTGGGCCACGGGGAAACTGGTGGGCAAGGGAGCCGAGGCCATCCCGTAACGATCGCGTACGTACGTAGGGAAGGGGAGGGTGGCGGTGCTCTACCCACCCTTCCCTCTCCCCTTCTTTCTTGGGAAACGCGCGCACAAAGAATCATGGCAAGCGTTCAGGGGGTAGGTCAGAAACCCGGTTTTTGGCGCTTCACGAGCAAAGTAGCCCTGGCTGCACGTGCTTTTCAGGAGCCAAAGGGGTTCCTCTGGCAGGAAAAACCGGGTTTCTTCGCCCCCAGGTGAATAGCTACAAATCAGGAAAGCAGGTGAGGCTTATGGTCATCCTCGAAACGCAAGGGCTTGTCAAAAACTTCGGTGGTCTCACGGCAGTCAATCATGTCTCATTGCACGTGGACGAGGGGGAGATTTTCGGATTGATCGGCCCCAACGGCGCAGGCAAGACCACCTTCATTAACTGTATCACGGGCACCTACCCTCCCAGTGGAGGGCACGTCCGCTTCCTTGGTAAGGATACGACGGCCCAACGCGCCAATGTCATGTGTCACAAGGGCATGGCGAGGACGTTCCAAATCTGCCAACCCTTTCCTCAACTGACGGCGCTGGAGAACGTGCTCGCCGGAGTTATTTTTGGCTCCACACGTGAGTACTCCAAGAACCCAGAAGAGGTTGCGGCAGAGATACTGGACTTCGTCGAATTTTCCATGTCCAAGGAGACACGTGCCGAGCAACTGAACACTGTGCAGCTCAAGCGGATTGACCTGGCCCGGGCGCTGGCGTGCCGGCCGAAGTTGTTGCTGCTTGACGAGCTGGCAGCCGGGCTGACCACGGTCGAGTTGGGCGATCTGATGGACATCATTCGTAAGATCCGGGACAGCGGCGTTACGATCCTGATGGTCGAACACATTATGCGTGTCATCATGGGGCTTTGTGACAGGATCGCAGTGCTTCAGTATGGTACCAAGATTGCCGAGGGGCTGGCCCAGGAAGTTGCCGACGACCCCAAGGTACTGGAAGCATACCTGGGAGAGGGCCACACGGCTGCTTAGTGCCCGCCGTGGCAACGATGCTGGATCAAGGAGTTGATAGGATGAAACCATTGCTCGAAGTGGAGACCGTGGATGCCGGATACGGTTTCTTGCAAGTGCTGTGGGGTGTATCCCTTCACGTCGGAAAGGGGGAGTTCGTGTGCTTGTTGGGGGCGAACGGCGCTGGCAAGACCACTACACTCAAGACAATCGCCGGCTTCATTACCCCACAGGGGGGAGACGTCCGATTCAAGGGTCAATCTATCGCCGGCAAGCCAGCACACACCATCAGTGGCACCGGTATAAGTTTCGTCTCCGAGGAGTTGAATCTGTTCACCAACATGACGGTACGGGAGAACCTCCTGTTGGGCGCTTACAACGTCCGCGACAAGCAGGAACAGTTGGAAGCCCTCAGTTTCGTCTACGATCTCTTTCCTCGACTGAAAGAGCGGGAAAAGCAGTTGGCCGGCACTATGAGTGGCGGTGAACGGAAGATGCTGGCCATCGCCAGAGGGATGATGTCCCAACCGGAATTGCTCCTGGTGGACGAACCGTCTCTCGGTCTGGCCCCCCAGTTGGTCACGAGTGTCTTCGATGCTCTGGTGACGCTCCAACAGCGCGGGGTGACGATCCTGCTGGTCGAGCAGAACGTTGCGAGCGCGTTGCGCATCACCAATCGCGGATATGTCCTCGAGCAGGGGAAGATGGCTCTCGAGGGCAAAAGTTCAGATCTGACCAACAACGAACACGTCAGAGCCGCGTATATGGGCATCTAATACACCTCGGTGGAAGTCTTTGGGTAGTTTTGGCAATCGAAGGATTTATGCCCGGCTGTACCAGGTTAACCACAAGTTTAGGGCGCTAACCCTAACCGCCGATGAGGGAGGTTTCGCATGGAAGAAATGAAGGACGATCCTTCATTCTGGGAAAGCCTGCTTTTGAGCATCAAGACCAAGCCAGCGGCCTGGGTCGTGATCCTGCTCACTTTGGTGTTTACCGTGGTGATTGGCGTGTTTGCCGGCCCGTCGCAACTCGCAAACACTATTGTCGCCGGCGGCATGTGGGCTCTGATGGCAGTAGGTCTGGCGCTAGTCTTCGGCGTGATGAACATTTGTCATTTCGCTCACGGTGAATCGTTCATGGTAGGAGCCTACGTAGCCTACTTTATCTTCACGCCACTGCAGAACTACCTGGCCGAAAACCCCAATACATTCCTGAGCACCATCGCGCCGCTTGTGAGCATGATCGTGGCGCTTCCGGCCGGCTTCATCCTGGGAGTTATCATTGAGAAGTTGGTCTTCTATCCCCTGCGCATCCGCACGCGGAGAGGGTGGGTGATGAATGCCTTCTTACTGACAGTCGGCATCTCATTCGTTATGACCAACGGCACGATGCTGGTCCTGGGCCCCAACTTCCGTGGGATTCCCCGCTACTGGGATGTGGAGCCGCTGGAGTTCCTCGGCGTGCGGCTGACTCTGGATCGTATCGTTGCTTTCGTCGTCGCCGTGATCAGCATTGTGTCCTTGTGGCTCTTCCTGCAGAGAACGCGCATGGGGTGGGCGATACGTGCTGTGTCCCAGGATGAGACCGGGGCCCAGATGGTCGGCATCAATGTGAACGGTATACACACCTTGACCTTCGCCCTGGCCACGGCACTGGCAACGCTGGCGGGAGCGAGCCTCTTGTTCATGTTCCCAGCATACCCAACCGTGGGGTTGAAGCCACTGTACGTAGCCTGGTACGTGGTCATGTTAGTTGGACTCGGCAACGTGGCCGGCTCCATCGCCGGCGGTTTCATCGTGGCGGTACTCCAGACGCTCACGCAGCAGTTCATCGGCGTCGCGTGGGAAGATGTCGTGCCAGTAGCAGTCATGATCCTGGTGCTGCTATTCGTGCCGTCGGGCATTTTTGGCAGTGAGGTCAAGGGTGTCCAGGAGCAGTAAGGGGGCAATGAACGTGAACACCGAGAAAACTCTTGAGACCAAACGGGCGCCAGGTCTGACGGGCGCATGGAGGGGGTTTACGACGGCGCTGGGCCACGTCGGGGTCTCCCCACTGGGGCTGGCTTTGTTCATCCTCGTTGCCCTGCTCCCTTTGATCCCGCCATTCGACCAGGAACACATTATACGTTGGCTGATCATGGGTGCTTTCCTGGGGGCACAGGCGGTTGCCTTCGACTTCACGGGCGGCTATATCAACGTCGTCAACTTTGGCTTTGCCGCTGTCCTGGGCCTGGGATCCTACACGTCGGCCATCCTCTCGAACGAGTTGGGTATCGTCGCGATTCACCCGGGCTGGTCACCCTGGATCACCATCTGGATCGGCGCATTGGTCGCTGGCGTGCTTGGGCTCCTCCTGGGCTGGTTGACGCTGCGACTGCGTGGCATCTACGCTGCTGTGATGGCCTGGTTCGTGGGCATCGCGTTAATGGGGCTGGCGACCAACCTGACCGACATAACTCGTGGCTCACTGGGGTTTAGTCCATGCCCCCTCATAGAGACGACGTCCAACCTGCCCTACTACTACGTCATCCTGGCCATGCTGGCGCTGACGTACGTCATCCTGAGGCTGGTGACCAAGTCACATCTGGGGTTGGCATTCCGGTGCATTGGCCAAAACATTGACGCAGCGCGGGCTTCGGGTATCAACCCCACGCGTTACAGGATCATCAACTTTACCCTTTCTTGCGTCTTTGCTGGCCTTCTGGGCGGTTTCTATGCCCACTACATCGGCAGCCTGACTCCCAAGACGGTCATGCACACGTCAAAGACAGTGGAGGTACTCTCTCTGGCCTACATTGGCGGGCGGGGGAGCCTGTGGGGAGGGGTAGTCACGGCGTTCCCCTTCGTCTTCCTCATAGAATTCCTCCGCTCAAACCTGGCTGAACTCCCCGGTCTGCACATGGTGATCTACGGGGTGCTGATGATGCTGGTGATGATTTTCTATCCCCAGGGTCTGGCGGGCCTCTACAGGTGGGCTGTGGAGAAGATAAAATCATCTCGTTCGAAAGAAGGGTAGAAGAGTCGCATGGGCAGAGTATTCATACCCACCGAAGAAACGTTTCCCCGCACAGCCGACGCGGCGGTCATCGGGGGCGGCATCGTCGGTGTGGCCACGGCTTTCTGGCTCTCGCGGGCCGGGCTGGACACGGTGGTGGTGGAGATGCGCGACGGCCTCTCCACCCTGACCACCCCCAACTCTGTCGAGTGCTTCCGCGCCCAATTCACCGAGCCAGCCATGTCGGCGTTGGCGGTACCGAGCATCGAGATCTATGATAACTTTGCCGATGTCATCGGTATCCCGGACTATGACATCTCCATTCGCCATCAGGGCTACCTGTTCGTGACCGACGACGAGGAAATGGTGGACGAGGTGGAGGCAGCCGTGGAAAAGCACCACAGCCTGGGGGTGACCGATTCCGAGTTCCTCACCGGCGACGAGGCGCGGGCCCGCTTCCCTTACCTCTCGGCCAGCGTGGTGGCGGCTACCTTCCGCCAGCGGGACGGCTGGCTTTCGTCCCACGAAGCGACCCAGGGCTTCGCCAAGGGGAGCAGCGCCCGCTTTCTGCTGCGTACCAAGGCGACCGACGTCCTGCAGGACGCGCAAGGGGTGTGCGGCGTCGAGACCACCCGTGGCGCCATCGCTACTCGCACCGTGGTGAACGCCGCCGGTCCCTTCGCCGGCGTCGTCGGCCGTATGGCCGATCTCGACCTGCCGCTGGAGCCGGTACGCCGCCAGAAAGTCTTTATCGCTCCCAAACCGCAGATTCCCCAGGACGCGCCGTTGACCATTGATCTGGTTCGTGACGCCTACTGGCGGCCCGAGGTGGGCGGTGCGTACATCGCCTGGGTGGACCCCGACGAGCCGGTCAGGGAGCCGGCTGAGGAGATACCCACCGATCCGTATTTCGCTGCCATCGTCCTGGAAAAACTGATGCACATCTGCCCCTTTTGGGAGGAGGTGGCCGCTGGCCTGAAGAAGGCCGACGTTCACCCCAGCGCTGGCCAATACGTCTACACGCCCGACGACCAGCCGCTCATCGGCCCGGTATCCGAACTGCCCGGCTTCTATCTGAACTGTGGCTACTGGGCCGGCGTGATGCTCTCTGCGGCGTCCGGCAAGCGGGTGGCCGATCTGGTCACCGGGGCGCTGGATCCCCGGGACAACCCCTTACGCCTCAGCCGCTACGAAGAGGGCATCGTCGTCGCGGGCGACAGTTTCCTGCGAGGACGCCGTTAGAGACCACGAGAACATGAATTCGCAGGATTAACGGATCAGAGAAGTCCGTACCTGACCAGTAGTCACGGATGGCTCGACTGAGCTCGCCGAAGTCCGTATGCCTATAACTTCATACCGCCACTCGCTATTTGCCAGAAAAGTAGAATTATGGATGTCCAAATTCCTTATGGTCATGAGTTGTTGGAACTGAAAGTGCCCGAAAGCCAGGTGGCGGGGGTCTGTTCCCCCCGCCCCATGCCGCCGGCCCCCGATCCAGACACACTGCTACGCCGATCCATTGAGGCCAGCATGAAGGAATGCCTCCCTTCCTCCTGGCAAGAGGAAGGGCCGGGGATGGGGGTTAAAGCGTGCATTGCCATCACTGACCGCACCCGCAGTACGCCAAACAGCCGTATCGTACCTATCTTGCTTGATCTGCTCAACACCTCCGGTATGCCCGATCAGAACGTTACCGTGATAAGCGGCGGGGGGATGCACGCGCCGGATAGCCGGGCAGACCTCCAGCGTACTGTTGGCCAGACTGTGCTGGACCGCGTGGAGGTTATCACCAACGAACCCGACAACGACGCTGTGATGATTAAACATGGGCACGACCGACATCGGCACCCCGGTGGAGGTGCACCGGCGTTTTGCCGAGGCGGACATCAAAATCGGAGTCACCAACGTCAATCCTTGTATGCTAGCCGGCTGGTCGGGCAGTGGCAAGATCGTAATGCCCGGCGTTTCCAGCCGGCGCAGCAAAATGCCGAGATCCTGGCGGGCATTACGTTGGCGCAGTTCATCAGCTCGGGTACCCCCGTCGTCTATGGCTCTACCTCGACCAATCTGGATATGAAGACCGGGGGCCTGGCCATCGGTAGCCCGGAACTGGCGCTGGTCATCACGGCTACCGCGCAGATGGCGCGCCACTATGGGCTCCCTTGTCGCAGCGGCGGTTCGCTGACCGACGCCCACAGTCCCGATGCCCGGGCCGGCTTCGAGGCGATGCTGAGCCTGCTGACCACCATTAACAGCGGGGTGGACTTTGTGTTGCATTCAGCAGGTATCCTCAGCGCCTATCTCGCCTTCTCTTACGAAAAGTTTGTGCTGGATGACGAGATGTGCGGCATGATGCGCCGCTACCGGCGCGGGATCACCGTCACGCCCGATACCCTGGCCTACGACGTGATCGCCAACGTCGGGTCTGGCGGCAACTTCTTGATGGAGGAACACACCATCAAACGCTGCCGCAGCGAGTTCTGGCAGCCAGCGGTCTGCGAGCGGGGCGACCTGGAGACGTGGCAGACGGGCGGACGTCCAGACGTCGTGGTGCGCGCCCGCCAGCGTTGGCAGCAATTGCTGGCCGAGCACCAGGATCCGCCCTTGGATAAGGCGACGGCGCACCAATTGCGGGCCTTTGTGGAGGAACATGCGCTGTGATATTCTCAAGATGACTTGAAATCTCCCCAGGGTCACGGTTACTATCAGCAGAGGGGGGGCAAATGTAATGCTAGTTGGCAAAAGAATGACTCACAATCCTATCACTGTCACACCCGACCTCCCGATCGCGGAGGCGCTGGAGTGGATGCGGCGGGAAAAATTACGCCGCTTTCCGGTGGTGGACAAAAAGGGCCAGTTGGTTGGTATCGTCACCCATACGGACCTGCTTCACGCTGCGCCGTCGTCGGCCACGTCTTTAAGCGTGTGGGAAGTGACCTACTTACTTTCCCAGGTAACGGTGGGAGAGGTGATGACGAAAGAGGTGATCACCGTCACGGAGGACGTTCCCTTGGAAGAGGCAGCCCGCCTCATGGCCGATAACAAGATCGGCGGCCTGCCGGTGATGCGTGACGGCATGGTGGTAGGGATTATCACCGAGACTGACCTGTTTAAGGTTTTCCTCGAGCTCTTGGGTGCGCGAGAAAAGGGCGTGCGGTTGACGCTGCTAGCCCCCTACGTTAAGGGTTCGTTGGCCCAGATTAGCTCCAAGATCACGGAACGAGGTGGGAACATCCTGGCCCTCAACGTTTTTCTAGGTGAAGATCCCTCCAATTGGGGGTGCCACCTCAAGGTCGCCGACATATCCAGGGATGAATTGGTGGAGGTGGTCAAGCCTCTGGTAGTGGAAATACTTGACGTTCGGGAAACCTAAGTCCTGTGGGTAACTGACCGATGCCGTGTACGAGCGGCGCGGCTGGACGTCCGACGGCGTGCCAGGCAGGATACGGTGATTTCCTACGTGAGGGCAGGGCTACGGTACCGCTTAGTAGCAGCAACACCTGGACCACACTATATACAAGGAGAGAGTATATGTAAGTAGGTAAACCAGCAAATTAGCAGATTTTTACTATTCAAATAAACCAATTTGGCCTAAATGAGGGAGGAAAAACTAAAATGAGCGAAATCCTGGAACAAATCTCTGCAGCAGTCATCGAGGGCAAGCCGGACACCATGGTTGACCTGACCAAAGATGCTCTGGATGATGGCCTGGACGCTGAGGAAATCCTCAACAGCGGGCTCATGCCCGGTATGGACTACGTTGGCGTCGAGTTCAAGGCTGGCAACATGTTTGTGCCCGAAGTGTTGCGCTCGGCCAAGGCGATGTTGACCTCGATGGACATCCTCAGGCCGCTGCTTGTCGAGGGCGGCGTCCAGATGGTCGGCAAGATCGTGATCGGCACTGTCAAGGGCGACCTGCATGACATTGGCAAGAGCCTGGTCGGCATGATGTGCGAGGGCGCTGGCTTTGAAGTGGATGACCTGGGCAAAAACGTCGAGCCGGAGGCCTTTGTGGAAGCCATAAAAGAGTTCGGGCCCGATATAGTGGGGATGTCCGCCCTGCTGACCACAACCATGCGCTCGATGGAGCACACCATCAAGGCCCTGGAAGAGGCCGGCTTGCGCGACAAGGTGAAGGTGATGATCGGCGGTGCGCCAGTGACCCAGGTGTTTGCTGATCAGATTGGCGCCGATGGCTACGCCTCGAACGCCGCCTCGGCGGTCGACCTGGCCAAGCGGCTTGTGGGTGCAGCCTAGAAATCTGGTTTTTCCCAGAAACCGGGTTTCTCCACAACCAGGAAGTAAGGAGGCCCTCTAAATGAGGACGAACTATCGAATCAATTCAGGTGTGCGCTTTCAAATGCTCTCCCAGGACCAGTTGGAAGAGCTATTCTGGGGCGTGCTCCATGTGCTAGAGTACACTGGCCTCGAAGTACATCACGAAGAATCGCGGGACATTCTCAAAAGAGCGGGGGCCTGGGTGGACGGTCTGCGCGTGCGCCTCCCGTCGTACCTGGTCAGGCGCTCTCTGGAGATGGCCCCGCGCAGTTTTACCCTGTTCGCCCGCGACGGGAATCCCAAACATGACATTCACGTTAGCCTCGGCCGGGCGCACTTTGGCCCTGGCCCCACCTGCCCCAATTTCATTGACGTGGAGACCCTGGAACGGCGGCTCTACGTCAAGAGCGATGTGCCCCTCGTGGCCAAAGTGGTAGATGCGCTGCCCAACATTGACTTTTGCGAGTCGCTGGGCACCGTCAGCGACGTTCACTACGACCTGGGCGCTCTCTACGAATTCGCTGGCATGTTCCCCAACACCAGCAAACCCATCGTGGCCTGGTCTTACGACGAGTACGACTCGGCCGGTATCCACCAAATCGCCGTCGCTGAAGCGGGTGGTCAGGAGGCCTTTGAGAAGCGCCCCACCTATGTCCACTATTGCGAGCCGCTGTCGCCATTGGTCAGCACCAAAGAGGCGCTCGACAAACTCGTCTTTGCGGCCAGGCATCGGGTGCCGCTGGTCTTCACCCCCTGTCCCCTTGCCGGCGGCACCGCGCCGGTGACGGCCGCCGGCATCATCATCCAGGCGGCTGCCGAGTCGTGGATGGGGCTGACCATCGCCCAGGCGATTCAGCCCGGCCTGCCTTTCATCATGGGCGGCGTGCTCTCGGTGATGGACATGAGTTCGATGATCCTGGCCTACGGCGCGCCCGAACTGTCGCTGATGATGGCTGGTCTCACCGAACTGGCCCACTATGCCGGTCTCCCTCTGTGGCAGACGGGTGGCTGCACCGACTCCAAGACGTTTGATGAGCAGGCGATGATCGAGGGCTCTCTCTCTGTCTTCTTCTCCGCCCTCACGGGCGGTGACCTGACCCACGACGTGGGGTACACCGAGAGCGCCATGACCGGTTCGGTCTTCCAACTGGCGGCGATGGACGAGGCCATCGGCTACGCCCGGCGCATCACCCGGGGCATCGAAGTCAACGAGGATACGCTGGCGGTGGATGTGATCCATGACGTGGGCCCCAATAGCCACTACCTGAAGGAGCAACACACGCGCCGCCACTACAAGACCGAGTTCTGGTATCCCAAACTGTGTGACCGGCGCAACTTCGAGGAATGGGACATGATGGGCCGGACGACCATGAAAGACCGGACCATCGCTCGCGTGCAAGACATCCTGGTCACGCATCAGCCGTCTCCCATCAAGCCAGAGACGGAGAAGGTCATCCAGGAGGTCTTGGAAGAGGCCGAGGATCGGGTCAAAGAGTCCTGAGGCGATTTAGGAAATCAAGGGAGAAGAATGATGAGTTCGCTTTACGAACGAATGTCAACGGCTGTCCTGGAAGGGGACAGCGAAGAAGCCCACACGCTGGTACAAAAAGCGTTGGACAAAGGATTGGTGCCCAAAGATATCCTGGACAACGGCCTGGTTGTCGGGATGAGTGAAGTGGGCGTTCGCTTCAAGCGTGGCGACATGTTTGTGCCCGAGGTGCTGATGTCGGCCGAGGCGATGCAGGCCGGGTTGGAAATCTTGCGCCCCCAGTTGGTCGCCACTGGCGCCAAACTCATCGGCAAGATTGTGATGGGCACCGTCAAGGGTGACCTGCACGACATCGGCAAGAACCTGGTGAGCATGATGTGTGAGGGGGCCGGCTTTGAGATCATTGACCTTGGCTTTAACGCCGAGCCGGAAAAGTTCATTGAGGCTATCAAACAGCACCAGCCCGATATCGTGGGTATGTCGGCGATGCTGACGACCACGATGCGTGCGATGGGGCACACTATCAAGGCTATCCAAGAAGCCGGGTTGCGTGATCGAGTCAAGATCATGGTCGGCGGCGCGTCTGTGGACGCCGCCTTTGCTGAGCGCATCGGCGCCGATGGTTACGGCTCTAACGCGCCGTCCGGTACCGATCTGGCCAAGCGATTCGTCGGTACCGCGTAAAGGCTATTGGAGGATGGCGATCAGCAGGTTGGAGAGGTAGAGAACATCCGCCACCAGCCATTCGCCATTCGCCATTCGCCATTCGCTAAAACAGGAGAACAGATCATGCAGGTAAGAAAGACCAACTATCGAGTGAATGCCACGCCCACTTTCGAGGTGCTCACTGAAGGTGAGATCGAGGCCATCTACTACTCAGCCCTGCGAGTGTTGTACGAGACGGGCGTCCGGGTGTATGAAAAAGAAGGCGTCGAAGTCGCCTACTCCGGCGGCGCGATCGTGGAGGACACGACCGAGGACAGCAGCCTGGTCAAGATGCCGCCCTGGATGGTGGACAAGGCGCGGGCCACGCTTCCCCAAAAGGTGGTTGTGGTCGGCCCTGATCGCCAGTATCGCATGGAGCTTTACAAGGACCAGATTTACTTTGGCACTGGTTCCGACACGCCTTTTACCCTTGACCCTTACACTGGCGAGCGGCGGCGCTCCACTTATCAAGACGTCAAGAACTTTGCCCGCCTGGCGCAGGCGCTGCCCAACATAGACTTTCACATGTCGCTGGGCATTACCCAGGACACTGCCGTGGGCACCTACGACCGCTGGCAATACCTGGCGATGCTTGAAGGGACCAGCAAGCCCATCAATATCACGGCCGTGGATCTGGAAGGTGTCCGCGATCAGCTTGAGATGGCCTATGTCCGCGTGGGCGGCGAAGAGGAGTGGAAGAAAGGCCCCATCTTCTCGCTTTACATCGAGCCGGTGTCGCCATTGAGCCACTCCAAAGAGGTGGTGCAAAAGCTTCTCTTTGCCTCCGACCACGACATTCCCTTCGTCTACACACCCTGTCCCCTGGCTGGTGCTACGGCACCCACCACCCTGGCAGGCACGGCTGTGCAGGCCCTCACCGAGAGCCTGTTCGGCATTGTCCTCAGCCAATTGCGCAAGCCGGGGGCGTCGCTCATCATCGGCGGCCTGATGTCGAACATGGACATGCTGACTGCTGTCTACTGCTACGGCTCGCCGGAGATGGCGCTGCTCAGCGCCGCCTACACCCAGATCACCAAATGGTTGCGCGTGCCCGAGTACGAGACGTGTGGCTGCTCCGACGCCAAACTCTTTGATGGACAGGCGGCTATGGAAGCCACCTTCAACATTGCTACTTCCGCGCTCGTCGGCGGCAACATGATTCACGACGTGGGCTACATCGAGCAGGGTTTGACCAGTTCCATGGAGATAATGGTCGCCTCGGACGAGATCATTGACATGGTCAAGCGCATCCTGCGCGGCATCCCTGTCACCGATGAGACCAAGGCACTGGACGTGATGGACGAAGTCGGCCCTGGCGGCCACTTTCTCGATCACGATCACACCTACGAACGCTTCATGACCGAGATCTGGAGGCCCAGTTTGCTGGACCGCCGGAACTGGGAGAACTGGGAACTGGCCGGCAGCAAGACCTACCGCGAGCGCGTCCACGAGCGCGTGATCGAAATCCTCGAGACCGAGACCGAGCCACTTCTGGATGAGGCGATGTACAAGGAACTGCGTCGCATCTGCGAGTTGGCCGACGCGCGCCACAAGGACGAAGAGCTGGACGTACAGATGTTTGTGTAGGCCGAGTAGGGAGTAAGGAGTAGGGAGTAGGGAGTAGGTAACAGCCCCTACTTCCTACTTCTCTACTTCCTACTCTTACTTCCAATACAGAACACAACCAACGACCAATGACGAACAACAATCCCTCAGACGCTCTGGTGCTGGGCATAGACACCGGCGGCACCTACACCGACGGCGTGCTGTTGGAATATCACTCGCGCCAGGTACTGGCTTCTCACAAGAGCCTGACCACCAAGCGCGACTTTTCTATCGGCATTGAGCGGGTCATCGAGAACATCCACATCGAGGACCCATCGGCCATCAAGATGGTCTCTATCTCGACCACGCTGGCCACCAACGCCATCGCCGAGGGCAAAGGCAAGCGGGTCGCGCTGTTGCTGATCGGCTACGACCCAGACCTTATCACGTCGTTCAAAATGGAGGCCCGCTTTGCTACCCCTCATTATTACTACTTCGCCGGGGGTCACGACCTCTACGGCCGGGAGAAGGAAGCGCTGGACCTGCCGGCCATTCTGGCCCAGGTCAACGAGATCAAGGACCAGGTAGACGCCATTGCCGTCTCCAGTTACTTTAGCCCGCTCAATCCAGAGCACGAAAACCGCGTGTACAAGGCCGTTTCCAGCATCTGCGACCTGCCCATCGTGCTGGGGCACCAGCTTTCGACCAGGCTGGGCTCGGTGGAACGGGCCACGACGGCGGCCCTCAATGCCTCGTTGCTGGCTGTGTTGCAAGACTTTGTCATCGCTGTGCGGCGGGCGATGGAGCACCGCCAGATTGACGCGCCGCTTATGATGGTGCGCGGCGACGGCACGCTGATGAGTGACGAATTCGCCGCCCGCACGCCAGTAGAGACCATTCACTCCGGGCCGGCAGCCAGCGCCATGGGTGGCCGCTTCCTCTCAGGCCTGGACGATGCGCTGGTCGTAGATGTCGGCGGCACCACCACCGACATCGCGCTTATCCAGGAGGGACAGGTGACAGTCAGCGAGGAAGGGGCTATCGTTGGCCAGTACAAGACAGCCGTCAAGGCGGCCAACTTGCTCTCCATCGCTCTGGGCGGTGACAGCCACATCGCCCTGAACCGTGAAAAGGCGTTCGCCATCGGCCCCGAGCGGGTGGTCCCCCTGGCTTACATGGCCTGGCAATACCCCCAGGTGGGGAAGCGTCTCAAGGCGCTATCGCGGCGGACGTGGGCGCAGGCCACCCCCGACTGGCTGGAATATTGGTTTCTGCTACGCGAGCCTCAGGACGAGAGATGGGTGGAGAGATTGAGGACGGCGCAGGAAAGGGCGCTGGTCGAGTTCTTGCGCGGCGGTCCCCAGCCGGTGCCAGAGATTGTCAAGCATCTCGACGTGCTGCACGTAGCACAGGTCGGTGCCCGGGAACTGCTACGCCAGGAGATCATTGGCAAGGCTGGTCTCACCCCCACGGACCTGATGCACATCGAGGGAAAGTATGCCCCCTGGGATGTCGAAGCGGCGTCGCTGGCTCTCGAGGTGTTTTCCCATTATCAGTTTCGGGATCCAGCCGAACTCCGCCAACAGGTGTGGCGCCTGACGACCGAGATGATCGTCCACGCCATTGTCACCTTTCTCAGCGGCAAGACCTTGTCTCCGCCCGATGGGCGAGCCCGGCCCAATGGCGACGACATCGGGCCCTGGTTCTTTTATAACAGTCTCTACGACACCCACCCGCAACTGGAAACTCGATTTCGGCTGCGCCAGCCCATCATCGGCATCGGCGCGCCGGCCGACTTCTTTTTGAAAGACGTCGCTGACGTGCTCCACACCGATCTGATCCTGCCTGAGCATTACCAGGTCGCCAACGCCTTGGGTGCTATTGCTGGTACGGTCATGGTGGTTGAGGAGATTTTGGTCTATCCGATGTTATCGAGTTCAGGGTTGGAGGTGCTCGGCTACTATGTGCAGACCAGCGAGGAGCGGCACGAGTTCGAGGAGGTGGACGACGCCCTGGCCCATGCCCGGGCTCTGGGCCGGGAGCGCGCCCTGGGGGCGGCCCTGCGCTCCGGCGCCGATAACCCGCAGGTAGTAATGGAAGAACTGACCGATGGGCTGGACACCTATCGCATTCGGGCGAAGGCCATGGGCAATCCTCGTCTGACGAGTTAGAACTGTAAACCTGGTTTCTCCAGGAAACCGGGTTTGTGTAAGGTAGTGGAGGTAAATACCATGGAATTGGTGCGGGTTGACACCCAACGCGCTTACGAACTGATCTGGGAAAAGATCACCACTCTGGAACTGAGCCCGGGGGCGCTGATTAACGAACAACAGTTGGCGCAAGAACTGGGGATGGGCATGGTGCCAGTGCGCGAGGCGCTCAGGTTTCTGGCCCACGAAAACCTGGTCCTGGTCACACCGCGCCACGGCCTCTACGTGGCCGACGTCAATATATTGGACCTGGAGCAGATCAGTGAGATACGCCTCTCGCTGGAATCGCTGTGTGCTCGTCTGGCCGCCCAGCGGGCCACCCCCGACGACCTGGTTGTGTTAGAGGCGCTGCGCCAGGAGCAAGCCGCCGTCCCCCCCGAGGACAGCCGTCGTCTTTTCGATCTGGATCACAAGTTCCACCAGGCAGTTGCCCAGGCGGCGCATAACAGGTATCTGGCCCAGACGCTTGACCGTTTGTTTGGCCTATCGCGGCGACTGTGGTACCTGGTCTTGCCTCATCTGGGCTATTTGCCCGCCTCCGTCGAGGAGCACCTGGACCTGGTGGAGGCTATAAAAGCCGGCGACGCCGACCGCGCCGAGCAAATCATGCACGGTCACGTAGAGGAGTTTTATGCCAAAGTGCGCGAGACCTTGTTGGCGAATGGGAGTGCCCTGGCTCCTTAGTCAGGAGGGGATATCCTTTAAGGTGCGACGCACTTCCATCGCTGCAGGCCAAGAAGTGCGTCGCACCTCCACGGTTGCTTAACTTAATGACATTGTTTCGCATCCTGATTTCGCATCTTTAAAAAGGAGTCACTACAATGATCTATCCCGAGTTGTACTTCAAGCCGAGATTGTGTGTGCTCAATGACGATCAGGTCGAGCAGATTCATTTGGCCACGTTAGAAGTGCTGGAACGCACCGGCGTCCAGATCACGCACCCACGGGCTCTGGAGTTGCTGGACGGCGCTGGCGCACGCGTGGAGGGTGACCGGGTCCGCATCCCCGGCTGGATGGTCGAGGACGCGATACGCAAAGCCCCCCCCCGCGTGGTGCTGGGCCAGCGCAATGGCGAACGCTCAGTCTTCCTGGAGGGAGAGAAAGTCTGGTTTGGGCCTAGTGTGGACTGCATTGATTATCTGGACCCTATCACGGACGAGCGCCATCGGTTCACCAGCGACGATTGTCGCATCACCTCGACGGTCGCAGATGCTTTGCCTAATTACTCCTGGGTGATGACAATTGGCATGGCCGCCGACGTGCCGGCCGACGTCGCCGATCGCGTGATTGCCAGACAGGTGTTTACCTACTGTGAGAAGCCCTTGGTCTTTTGTTGCAAGGACCTCAACAGCACGCGCGACATCTACGAGATGGCCGTGCTGATCGCTGGCAGCGAGGAGCGCTTTCAGCAGGCGCCGACTATCGTCCACTATTCCGAACCGATCTCACCGCTGTTGCATTACGATCCGGCCATAGATAAACTGATCTTCTGTGCTGAAAAAGGGATCCCTCTGGTTTACTATCCGGCACCGCAGGCCGGCAGCACAGCCCCGGCGACGCTTGCCGGCACAGTGGTGCAGGGAAGCGCCGAATCGCTCAGTGGCCTGGTGCTCGCTCAGATTGTCCGGCCGGGTGCTCCCTTTATCTATGGCGCTTTCGCAACCGTGATGGACATGTCCACGACGATCTTCTCCTACGGTGCGCCTGAGATGGACCTGATGGTCGCCGCCATGGCCCAAATGGCGCAGCGTTACAGGCTGCCGTTCTTTGGCACCGCTGGCTGCTCCGACGCCAAGTTCCCCGACCCTCAGGCCGCCGCCGAAGCAGCCTTCTCGTGCCTCAGTTCGGCGCTCAGTGGTGCCAACCTGGTACATGACGCTGGTTGGCTCGACCATGGATCGGTCGCCTCGCCGGCCTACATGGTGCTTGTCAACGAAGTGCTTTATATGGTCAACCGGTACATGCGGGGGATGCCAGTGAATGACGAGACGCTGGCACTCGACCTGATTGATCGTGTCGGGCCAGGCAGACACTATCTGCAAGAGGATCACACGTTTAAGCATTTCCGGGAGGTTTGGTATTCGCAGTTTTTCGACCGCACGATTCAGGCCCAGTGGCTTGAGAAGGGCGCGAAACGTTTTGAAGAACGGCTGCGCGAACAAACCCAAAAGGTGATGGACCACAAGCCAGTGCCGCTGCCTTCAGAAGTCATCAAAGAACTGGATTTGATGGCGAAGCATTGGGAGTAGGAGGAGGAGATATGCTGGTTAAAGATCAGATGACACCCAACCCTATTTGTGGACACCCCACTATGCCGCTCACAGAAGCCCAGGCACTGATGGAGGAAAAGAACATCCGGCATCTACCCATCGTGGACGACGATAAGAAACTGGTGGGCCTGGTCACGCGACAGGCATTGGCGCAGGCTCTCCCTTCAGACTTGAATCAGTTCGGCCCATTCGTGATCAACTACACCCTGGCTAAACTCCAGGCGCACAACATAATGGTCAGGGACGTGGTCACCGTTGACCCGGATACCACCGTCGAGGGAGCTGCCCGTATCATGGCCGACAAAAAGATCGGTTGCTTGCTGGTCATGCGGGACGAGAATCTGGTGGGAATCATCACCGACGGCGACCTGTTTAGCATTATGGTGGACCTGCTGGGTGCCCGGCGAGCCGGCACGCGTATGACCATCTGGCAGCCCAACCGGGCTGGCGAGGTGGCACGCTTGACCCGGGCAATTGACGAAGAAGGGGGCTACATATCCGTGTTTGTGACCTACCCCACGGCGGATCCGGACACCTGGGCCTCTGTGGTCAAGGTCGCCAATGTCTCTGAAGAGACGCTGCTGGAGAAGCTCAGCAAGATGCCAGATGTCCGCATCCAGGATGTACGAGAAGTATGACGTCACCAGCGGACTACTCCCGATGGGATGACGAGATTTCGACGGAGGAAGGAGGCTTGGACAACTTGGAAACGTTCATCTCCACCTTTGTGCGGCAACAAGTGGCCGAGGCAGGGACAGAGACCCGCTACCGGCTGCCCCTGATAGGCTTTGCCGATGCGGCTGACCCCCGCTTTCCCCGGTTGCGAGAAATCGCCGAGCCAACCCATTTACTTCCGTCCGACCTGCTACCGGCAGCCCGATCTGTCATCTCTTTTTTCTTGCCTTTTGCCGCGGAAATCGTAGAGGCCAATCGGGCGCACCCACGCCATGTGGCGCGTGAGTGGGCATTGGCTTATGTCGAGACTAACGCGCTCATCAACGACATCACCCAGCGGCTCACCGCTGTCCTGGCTCAGCGAGGAGTGCGAGCCGTAGCCGAACCGGCCACCCACAACTGGGACCCGGTCACGCTCATCAGCCGTTGGTCGCACAAGAGCGTGGCGGCCATCGCTGGCCTGGGCAGCTTTGGCCTGCACCACATGCTGATCACCGACGCTGGTTGTGCCGGCCGATTTGGCAGCCTGGTGGTGGATGTGGCACTGGAACCGACTTCGTCGCCTGAGGGGCCGGTTGTCCAACGGTGTGGCTACTTTGTTGATGGCAGTTGCACGGCATGCGTGGGCCGCTGTCCCGTGGGCGCGTTGACGGAAGCCGGGCTGGATAAACAACTCTGTTATAGGTGGCTGTTGCACGTGGCAGACGGCTTCCAGGAATTGGGGCTGGCTGACGCGTGTGGCAAGTGCGCAACCGGTCCCTGTGCGCTCGAATCAGCGGTTTGATAGGGACCAGGAAGAGACGTACATCCATGAGGACAAATACAGCGTCAGTCACCACTGATGCCGGGCCGGGCAGAAGAGAAACCAAGGGGTACCTGTTAGTGTTGGGGGGGGCTTCGTGCTGGGCAACCTCTGGCGTCCTGCTCAAAGAGATCATGCTGATTTATGATCCTACCCCGCTCACCCTGGCCTTTTGGCGCGACTTTCTGACCTTCATCGTGCTGTTCCTGGCCTTGTTCCTGTTCCGCCGCGATCTATTGCGTTTGGAACGCCAGGCTCTACTCCCGTTGATCGGTTTAGGTGTGATCGGTGTGGGGTTGTTCCATCTGCTCTGGGTTTATGCTGTAGCACTGCTCGGCGTGGCCCCGGCTCACATCTTTAACTACACGGCTCCTGCTTTCGTCATCGTCTTCTCTTGGCTGTTGTGGCGGGAGCCGATCACCTGGCGCAAAATGACTGCGCTCGTCCTGACCTTCGCTGGTTGTGTGCTGGTGGCCCGGGTACACGATCTTTCCCAACTGAGACTGAACTGGATTGGCGTCCTGGTGGGGTTGGGGACAGGGATCACCTGGGCCATCTACGCCATTCTTGGTAAGGTCTCCCTGCATCGCTACAGCTCCTGGACCGTAGTCACCTATGCCTTTGGGTTATCCTCGCTCACTCTGCTGTTGCCTCGTCCGCTTTGCACTCTCACCTTCCCCCTATCACAACCCTGGCACCTCTGGTTATGGCTCTGGTTGCTGGCATTGTTGCCTACTGTGGCGGGGTTCAGTTTTTACACCTGGGGGCTGAGATATCTCTCGGCCAGCGCCGCAGCGATCACTGCTACCGTGGAAACAGTCCTGGCCGCGATCCTGGCTGCACTGGTGCTTGGTGATGTCCTGGCCCCTCTGCAGATCTTGGGAGGGGCATTGATTATAGTTGGAGTCGTCATTCTCTCCACGAGAAAGTGATAGGAGTCTATTCTACTGTGGAAAGATAAAGAATAAATAAAGGAGAAATGCACAATGATCAACAGCAACTATGTTACCCAGGTTACCCCTGGCATGCGGGTGCTCAGCGATGACCAGAGGACTCGCGTGCATCAGGCCACGTTGGAACTCTTGCGCCGGACTGGGGTGCAGGTACTGGTGCCCGAGGTGCGAGAACTCTTGGCCAAGGCTGGCTGCTGGCTCGACGGCGATCGAGTGCGCATCCCGCCTCATCTGATCGAATGGGCTATCCGCATTGCACCTCACCGGGTGGTGCTGTGCGACCGCGATGGCAATGCGGCGATGTCTCTGGAAGGCCACAAGGGTTATTATGGCACGGGCTCCGACACGCCTTTTGTCCTTGACGCCTACACCGGAGAACGGCGGCCGGCGGTCCTGGCCGACGTGGCCAACGTCTCGCGCCTGGTAGACGCCCTGCCCAACATTGATTTTCTGATGTGTATGGGCATTGCCTCCGACGTGACCGAGTCCATTTCGGACCTGTATCACTTTCGGGAGATGGTCAGCAACACCGTCAAGCCTCTCATTTACACGGCATGGAGTCGCCAGAACTTGGAAGATATCGTCGAGATGGCGGAGGCAGTGGCGGGTGGGGCCGAAGCGCTGCGGCGCAATCCGTTCTGTGCTCTCTACAGCGAACCCATCTCGCCGTTGACGCATGCTAAGGAAAGCTGTGAGAAGCTGCTTTATATCGCCAGCAAGGGTTTGCCGGTCGTCTACACGCCAGCGCCGATGATCGGTGGCTCGGCGCCCGTGACGGTGGCCGGCGCTCTGGTGCAGGCCAACGCCGAGCAACTCAGTGGGTTGCTGATCTGCCAATTGATCCGGGAAGGTGCGCCGGTGATAGGTGCTGGTGGTATCCTGTACATGGATATGGCCAAGGGGCTCATCTCTTACGCCGCGCCCGAGTTCATGTTGGCGATGGTTGCCTTCAGCGAGATGTGTCACTATTACGGCCTGCCCATCTTTAGCTTCGCTGGCTGCTCCGATGCCAAGATATTCGATCAGCAAGCCGCAGCCGAGGGCGCGCTATGGATGTTGGTAACGGCCTTGAGTGGCGGCAACCTGATCCACGACGTCGGCTATGTCGAGGCGGGATTGACCGCCTCTTACGAGATGCTGGTCAGCATGGACGAGATCGCTGGCCTGGTCAAGCGTTTCATGCAGGGGGTAGAGATCACGGAAGAGACCCTGGCGCTGGATGTGATTGACCAGGTTGGCCCAGGCGGTCATTTTGTGGGTGAGGATCACACCTTTCAGCACTTTCGTCAGAACTGGTTCCCCCAGCTGCTCGACCGGGTGACGCGGGAAGAGTGGGAGAATAGCGGTCGGCTCACCCTGGGTGATCGGGTCGCAGCCCGGGTGCGAGAGATTCTGGAGCACTATGAGCCAACGCCGCTGGACGAGGCGACGGTCGCTGAACTGGAGGCCATTGTCCAGCGCGCCGAGGAGCGAGCGCAGTAGACCCATCTGACTCTGCGGTGGGGCCCGGCAGGCCTGGAGTGACGAGCTGCTCCCGCAGAGCCCGGCGCGTATATCTGCATCCCAGTCCCCTCCAACACTGCTGGGGCCAGTCTCCCGACCCAGCCACCATCGGGGCAGAGGTTGGCCCAAGGGCTACTATCGGGCACGGAGGCTAGGAGCGTTGGGGTAGACGAATATCTCGTCACAAGGGACCACGAGAGGGGAGCAGGATGGCAAAGAAGAGGAAACGCGCGGCCAAGACGATGCCCATGCGTGTATTAGAGCAGAAAGGAATTCCTTACGAACTGCACCGGCACGCACACAAGCAGTACACGGCCGAAGGCGTAGCGGAGGATCTGGGTGTTCCTGTGGCCCAGGTGGTCAAGGCGATGATCATCCAGCGTTCCGACCGCCAGTTTGTGCTGGTGGCGATACCCGGCGACTTACGTCTCAGCCTCAAGAAGGTCGGCGCGGCTTTGAATGACAAGAACGTGACGCTGGCCTCGGAGCGGGATGTACAGCGAGTGACCGGCTACCAGGTGGGAGCGGTTTCAGTATTAGGGTTTCGACGGGCGGACGTGTCCACATACGTTGACCGGCGTGTGTTAGAGCCGGAGCAGGTGATTATCAGCGCCGGTCGCCCGGACGCTGGACTGGCCCTCCCGCCCGATGCCCTGATGCAGGCGCTGGAGGGAGCCGAGTTAGGCGACTTCTGCGAAAAGGGGTGATTCGACATTTGAACGAAGACACGTTTGAACAAGGAGGAGACTGGTGGAAACGATTCTCAAAAGCGCAAAGAAAGCCGTGATTATCAGCCCCGCAAGGCCAACCGTGCTCATCGGTGAGCGGATCAACCCCACCGGCAAGAAGCGCCTGGCCGCCGCTCTCTGTGAGGGCAACCTGGACATTGTCCGCAGGGAGGCCGAAGCTCAGGTGGAGGCCGGCGCTGACGTGTTGGACATCAACGTGGGGGCTGCCGGGGTGGACGAGGTGGACCTGCTGCCCAGGGCCGTGCGCGTTGTGATGGAAACGGTGGACGTGCCCGTGTGCATAGATAGCGCCGACGCCGGGGCACTGCGGGCTGCACTGGCTGTTCACCAGGAGATAGCGCCGGAGGGCAAGCCACTCATCAACTCCGTCAACGGCGAGGAGTCTCACTTGCAGGAAGTGCTGCCGCTGGTGGCCGAGTACAAAGCGGCCGTCATCGGTCTGACGATGGACGACGAGGGGATTCCCCCCACGGCAGAGAAGCGGTTGGCGGTGGCCCGCAAGATCGTCGAGCGGGCGGAGGTGCTGGGGATTCCCCGTGAGGACGTGGTCGTTGACTGCCTGGCGCTGACGGTGGGTGCCGACTCACAGGCCGGTCTGGTTGCTCTGGGGGCGATGCAGATGGTGCGCGAGGAACTGGGCGTCAATATGACGCTGGGTGCCAGCAACGTCTCCTTTGGCCTGCCGGATCGGGAGGTGATCAACTGGGCTTTCCTGGCTATGGTGATCCAGAATGGCGTGAATTGCCCCAT
>Ga0307430_1000961_pt1 | contig 22714 bp, 18 predicted proteins | sample SalMarWE160130MG_FD_202159 | JGI IMG/M metagenome (GOLD analysis project Ga0307430, IMG submission 202159) | Salt marsh sediment microbial communities from the Plum Island Ecosystem LTER, Massachusetts, United States - WE1603-130 | ecosystem: Environmental > Aquatic > Marine > Intertidal zone >...
AGTAATTTCGTATATTTCATTATGCACTCCGTGGTAAAAACACATATCTTCTTAAGCTTTTCCGGATCTCTGGCAGCCATAAGACCTGCCTCTTCCGCACCAATAATAAGACCTGCCAGAGTGTAAGAACCTGAAACATACGCTCCAACTTTTACATTGGAAGGGAAATTGAGTTTCATCAACTCTACCGTTTTAACATAACTAAGCAGTCTGCTATCACTATCAAATTTAATCTCTCTAAGTAAATCCAGACTATCTATTCCAAATTCAACATTCTTCTTAAGAACTGTAGCTGATTCATTGGGAGGAAAAATCGTATAAAGCCCAAGGGCATTAGCTTCCACCGAAAGATCCATAAGAACAAATTGAAGATCCGGTTCAAATTCCCTAACCAGTGAATTAACTACTTTAAAATGCTCTTCATGATTCTGCTGGGCAAGTTTTATACTTGACCCCGCCATTTTAACACCCGGGAAACCAAGTAAAGGAGCAACCAAACGTTTGTTTTCGGAATAATAAGAATTTACTAAATCTATAAGTTTTTTCACAATATAATATATTCTTTAGAATTAAGCTTCTTCATTACATCTATTTACCTATTACTTTCTTAGCCAAATCGACGGCAGATGCCGCGTCAGGAGAATATCCATCGGCACCAATCTCCTTTGCATAATCGGCGCTCAACGGAGCTCCGCCTACAATTATCTTAATATCATCCCGTAAGCCATTTTCTTCAAATGCATCTATCACATTCTTTATTCCGACCATAGTAGTGGTCAAAAGAGCAGAAAGACACAGTATATCAGCCTTATTTTCTTTTATTAAATCAATAAATTTTTGAGGTGTAATATCAACTCCCGCATCAATCACTTCAAAACCGGCACCTTCCAACATCATAGCTACGAGATTCTTACCTATATCATGCAAATCTCCTTTTACAGTACCAATAACGACTTTTCCTATAGGCTCGATCCCTGCTTTCGTCAACAAAGGTTCCAATATCTTCATTCCCGCTTTCATAGCTCTTGCGGACATTAACATCTCAGGTACATAAATTTCATTCGCCTGAAACATATTACCTACCACATCCATTCCGGGTATAAATCCATTATTCAGTATTTCCTCCACATCAATACCTTCCTCTAAAGCCTGTTGGGTATATTCTATTACCTTATTTTCATTGCCGGCAATTACGCTTTCCTTTAGATCTTCCAAAACAGACAAAATTCCTCCTCTGCTTTTATACCAAATAAAATTTCTACCTATCAAGACAAAACTATTATTTTTTTCTATTTTGTCAACAACCATTGAAAAAGAGCTCATTTATTCCTTTCCCTAAATAGATATAAAATTATAAAATTTGAATATGTTAGCAGACCTAGCCCGGCAAAGCCGCAAAAATATAAAAATCAAATATCAAAATGTAAAATTACAAATCAAAGTTCAAAAATTAATTTCACCGCAGAGACACAGAGGACGCAGAGATTTTAAATTGTTGGCCTGTGGGTCGGTTAGTCCGTTGGTCTGTTTTTTACACACCAACGCACCACGCACTAACGCACCAACAAAAATTTATAATTTTGTTTGCTTTTAGTAAGTTTTAACCGTTTTAATAAATGAATTAATGTTTTCTGATGATACGTTTGGCGGCATTCCGCCGCCGCAGGAAAGAATTATTCTTGATGTATCTTCAAGAGAGTCCATTAATTTAGTCACTGATTCTTTTACATCATCCGGATTGCCTTTTGCGAGAACATCCCTGGGCGGAATGTTTCCAAGCATAGTAACTTTGTAGTTTGTTTTTTCTCTTAGTTCATTCATATCCGTGTCAAAGCCCATGTTAAAAAAATTAACTCCCATTTCAGGTAGATACTTTAGCGATGCCTTGCATGAAGCATCATTATGAAGAAATTTTACTGTCATATTGGTTCTGTAAAGTTCTTTAAAATAAGGTAAACCGAAAGTTTTAAAATCTTCTTCCCCTATAAAACCAATAATGTCATCGAGAATAAAAATCCCGTCAATTGAGGGAAAAGTATCTTTTTGAATCTGGTGCCATTTTATTAGAAATTCTGTAATTTTACTTAATAAAGAGTGAGCTTTCTCCGGTTCTGTTTTTATCGAGATGAGAAATTCCGTCATCCCCATTAAAAATCCTGCTATGTTCAAAGGGCCTCTGGAAACGGAAAATTTTATTTTATGACCCGCATCTTCGATTTTAGGTTGAGCCAGTTTTAGACGGTTCAGCAAAAACGGAAGAAGTCCGTCCTTCAAAGGATCAGGAATTTCCAAATCTCCAATTTCTTCCGTAGAACGAATTACTTTTTCGGCATTGGGAAATGCATTTGTTGGAAAAGAACATTTTGCTCCAAAAGCGGATGGTTCGGTGCACATACCATATTCCGACCAGAAACCCGGCAAGAAAATCGTCTCAGGAAATTCTTTTATAGCTTTCATATTCGCATCAAACCAGAGGTTGTCGTTTGAATAGTAGTCAAGGATGGAAATTCCGTACCAGTTTGGCAGCCAGGGACTATCTATGATAAAACCAACAGGTAGAGATTCTACTTTTTCTCCATTTATAACATTGGTTAATATATCCCACTGTTTGTCAGTCATACGGATTGATAATAGGAAATTATTGTTGGATGTCAAGTGCGCTACTATGGATATCAGATACCGGATACCAGGTAATATTTAGAATATAGGTTTTAGATCTTGGGTATTAGGTTTTAGTAAAACAACAAAAATATTTCGTGTGTTTTACGGTCAAAAGACCTCCAACGAAACAGGGTTGACTTCCCTATTTGTTTTTAGTATTATAGATTCATGTATTTAATCTTATGGCTTTTTGGAAGTACTGTTATTATAGGTGAAGTTGAAGGGATTATTGGTCCGATTACGGCAAATTATGTACATAGAGTCATTAAAGAAGCCGAAGCAAAAGACGCAGAAGCGTTAATTCTGTTGCTCGACACTCCCGGCGGACTTGACGGCGCCATGCGGGAGATAGTTAAAGACGAATTAAACTCTACCGTCCCAATAGTTGTTTATGTACATCCATCAGGAGCAAGAGATGCTTCAGCCGGGGTTTTTTTGACTTACGCGGCTCATATCGCAGCAATGACACCGGGAACAAACTTAGGAGCAGCCCATCCTGTAGCCATTTCCCCAAAAGGCATTGGAGGCGGCGAAGAGAAAAAGCCGGATGACACAATGATGGAAAAAGTAACCGAAGACGCGGCAGCCTACTTGCGTAGTATCGCTGAAAAGAAAAACAGAAACGTAGAATGGGCGGAAAAAGCTGTTAAAAAATCGGTTTCCGCGACAGCAGAAGAGGCTTTAGAGCTTAATATTATTGACCTTATTGTCTCTTCCGTAGATGAGCTATTGGAAAAGATTCACGGTATGGAAGTAAGCTTACCCGGTGGTCCAAAAAAACTGAATACAAAAAACGCGGTGAAAGAAAATATGCCAATGAGCTTACGAGAAGAACTTTTGAAATTGATTGCAAATCCGAATATAGCCTATATTTTATTCATTGTTGGTTTATACGGTTTGATATTCGAAATAAGAAGCCCGGGAGCAATAATTCCCGGCCTTATGGGCGCGCTTTGTATCATCCTTGCTTTTTATTCTTTTCAAACCCTTCCGATAAATTACGCAGGTGTTGCCTTAATCATACTCGGTATAGCCATGTTCGTTATGGAGGTCTTAACTCCCACATACGGACCTTTAACCATAGGAGGTATTGTATCAATGTCGATAGGTTCAATGATGCTAATAAATACGAGTGCTGATTTTCTTAAAATTTCAAAACCAATAATTTTTGCCGCTGTCGGAACAACTGCCGCGTTCTTTATATTCGCTTTAGGTGCCACACTAAGAGCAATGAGAAAAAAACCCACAACAGGCAAAGAAGGACTAATAGGAGCAATTGGAAAAGCTGTTAGCGACATAAGCTCAACTGACGGAAAAGTATTTATAAGAGGTGAATACTGGAATGCGGTATCCGAGCAAAAAATAGAAAAAGACACCGAGGTAGAAGTCCTGGAAGTTAACGGCTTAAAGGTAAAAGTCAAAAAAAAGGAGGTATAAATTGGGTAGTGTATTAATTGTAGTCGGAGTTATTATTTTAATACTTGCAGCTAACGCGGTAAACATACTTCAGGAATATGAAAGGGCGGTTATTTTTCGTCTCGGAAGATATGTCGGAGTCAGAGGCCCCGGTTTCGTTCTTATTATTCCGTTTATCGAGAAAGTTGTCAGGGTTAGCCTGCGGGTTGTAACCCATGATGTTCCAACTCAAGATGTGATAACGAGAGATAACGTTTCCGTAAAAGTTAATGCCGTGGTTTACTTCAGAGTTATGGAGCCTGAAAAGGCAATAATTGAAATTGAAAATTATAAGTTTGCCACTTCTCAGATTTCACAGACAACGCTTCGGAGTGTGGTCGGGAGCGCGGAATTAGACGCGCTCTTATCCGAGAGGGAAAAACTCAATGCGGAACTTCAGGGTATTATTGATAAGCAAACAGATCCCTGGGGTATAAAGGTAACGACTGTAGAGATAAAACACGTCGATCTGCCACAGGATATGCAAAGAGCAATGGCACGCCAGGCTGAATCCGAAAGAGACAGGAGAGCAAAAATCATCAACGCTATGGGTGAATTTCAGGCTGCAGAGAAACTTGTAGCGGCAGCAAAACTGATGGAACAGTCTCCTGTTACGATACAGCTTCGATATCTGCAGACTTTAAACGAAATTGCAGCAGAAAACAACTCCACCACTGTATTCCCTATACCAATAGACCTTTTTAAACCTTTCTTAAATTTGATGCAGGGTACGAGCAGTAAAGCCAAAGTAACTCCAGAGGACTTTATAGAAAAAGATACAAAATAAGGGAAACAGGAGACAGAACAGTAAAACGGAAAGTTTGCTGGATTACATATTACTTCCCCCCTATGGGAATGGGAGGAGTACAAAGGGTATATAATATTCCAAAAATTTTAAAAGAACTTGGATGGGATGTTGATATTTATACCCCCTACCCTCCTTATAGTTACCCTAAGGATAATACTTCGTTTAAAACAGATGATTTAAACATTATTAGATCTTTCTGTCCTGACCCTCTGCACATCTTACCCGGCAAAATTTCTACTCCCGGAGCAGGGAAACGCGATTATTTCTCTTTTCCGGATAACAAAATCTATTGGCTGCCCTTTTTATGGAGAAAAATAAAAAGTGCCGATATAATAGTTATCTCCTGCCCTCCTTTCTCCCCCATACTAACATTATTCCTAGTCAAAAATACGCCCTGTATTATTGATTACAGGGACCAGTGGACAGAAAGTTATCTAGGGAAATACTTCTTTAAAGCCGAAGAACAACTCGCGAAAAAAATCGAAAAGCAACTCATTGATAAGGCTTCTGCAGTCGTTACTGTTACAAAAAAAACAGGCGACTACCTGAGCGAGCAATATCCTGAAAACAAAAATAAAATTCACTTAATAAGGAACGGTTTCGATGAACCATCTTTTCTCAAAACTCATAAAAGAAAAAAAACTAACAAATTTACACTCACATATATGGGATCGTTCAATGATACATTTAAACCAAACCTGATTTTTGAAGGGTTAAAAAAACTATTCTCCTTAAAACCTGAACTTCGGGAAAAGATTGTTTTAAAATATATAGGCCCATCTATGATAGAAAAATTAAAAGAAAAGGCAAAAAATATTGGACTCGAAAATTTTATTTCTACAGGATACCTACCTCAAAAAGAAGCTCTGGCTGAACTAATAATGTCGGACTCATTAATTTTGATAGGAGGAAGTGGAGATGAAAATAGTTGGCTTGTCCCGGGAAAACTCTATCAATATCTGCGTACCGGACTACCAATTATTGCGATAACTAAGAACAAGGAAATAAAAGACCTGATAGGTTCCTCCGGGAAAAATTGCGATCCGAAACCTGAATCCCTTGCTATTTCCATTCGGCAGATTATCGAGGAACCCTATGTTTTCAAACCCGTTTCCAACTATTCGGACTACTCCTGGGAAAACTTAAGCAGAAAGTATTCTGAACTTCTTAAGAATGTTTTGTAATTTAATTCTAAGAAACAAAGTCATCTATAAGAAATAGAAAAATGGAACATATAGAGGAGTTTTTGCGTCTTTACCTATGAATATAGAGCAGATATTTTTGGACTATCATGATTATATTTTTAAATATATATACGGGATGGTCCAGAACCGAGCGGAAGCGGAAGATTTACTACAGGATACGTTTATAAAAGTAATGAAAGCCGCGGACAAAGACATCAGGAACTGGAAAAGTTACCTGATAACAATAGCAAGAAATACGGTATACGATCATTGGAGAAAAAGAAAAAATAAATTGAGCCTGGATTTATTTGATAAATTAAAAACAAAGAACAAAGATATAGAATTAAAACTTGACATTGAAAAAGGAATAAAGAATTTATCACCAAAACTAAAAGAGGTAATAATTTTAAGAGAAATAAATCAATTGGATTATAAAGAGATAGCGGATATTCTCGAAATAGAAAAAGGTACCGTAAAGTCAAGACTTAGTAGAGCAAGGGAAGAATTGAAAAACTTTTTGGAGGGAAACAAATGAGTTGTGGGACTATTAAAGAGTTAATATCAGCTTATATCGATGCCGAACTGGAAAGAGTTGACATAATACGCGTCGAAGAACACGTAGCAGAATGCAAAAATTGTAATAATATTCTGACCAGTTACCAGAATATCAGTTACAGTGTTCGCAGCATAGAAATACCTAAACCTTCCGAGAAAGTGCTTAAGAGAATTGTTCTATTTCCAAGAAGAAAAGTTTATCGCCTGCGCCGGCTTGCTGTTAGCGCCTCTCTTTTAATAATATTGGGTACACTCTTATCACCTTTACTTCGAACGCAAGAAAATATCATCGCACAGGAAACCCCAAAAGAATACTACATTGTCAAAGAAGAAAAGACTCCATATTCGGAAGTTTACTATGAAAGAGAAGGCAATTTTGTATTGACAAGTTATTCCGGAGGTAGCTTCTAAGTCTTATTTTAAAGCATTATTATGAATCTTATATTGATTTTTCTCGCTACTTACCTTTCAAAAGTAGAGCAAGAGATAGTAAGTCTCGAAAAAGACATTTCTCCCTATGTAGTAACTTTATGTACAAAAACCGGTAATTTGATCATGACGGGTACCATTGTGGGAAAAAACCATATTGTAACTGTGGGTTTTATTGGGATCGGTCAAACAGTATATATAGAAGATAAATTCGAAAAAATTTCCACCGGAGAAGTAATAGGACGCGATCCATCTACAGGAATTCATCTAATCAGAGCAGAGAAAGATTTTCGAATCCCGTCCGCTGGTAAGGAAATAAAAAAAGGGCAAATTTGTTATATTTACGGGAATTCATTCGGCTGCATGGGAATGATTGGAATGGGATTCCTTCAGAGTCCGGAAGGCATATCTTTCAATCTTTCCGTTCCTCTATCTCCAGGCAATAATGGAGCCGGAGTATTTGACTTCAAAGGAAAACTTTTAGGAATTGTAGGAGGTAGAGTTAATCGTCCTATATTTCCCGAAAATATTTTCAGGAATGCCAACAATTTTGCAGAAGTGATCAAAGTCAACTATATCTTAAACTCTGTAGAGCAAATAAAAAGAATTGGCGTCGTAAAAAGAGCCTGGCTTGGTGTTACAATCAAAAACAATAGCTCCTTAAATATGGGGGTGATTGTAGAAGAAGTGATAAAAGATTCACCTGCTAAAGCTGCAGGAATTAATAAAGGCGATATAATTATAGCACTAAATGGTAACAATATACGCCATCTGGAAAGACTTAAAGAAATGGTTTTAATTGAGGAACCGGGGAATACTATCACGCTTAAAATCATAAGAGGAGAAAACAAAATGGAAATTCCCGTTAAGTTGGCAGAAATAAAAACCGCCGAATCCAGAAATTCCTCGGATTTCAAAATCGAAAAAATTACCCCTAAAAAATTTATAGAACAGAAAGAACAACTAAAAGAAGCTTTGATGGAAAAAATCCTGCGCGTTTCCGAAGAATTGGAAGAATTAAAGAAAGAATTAGAAAAACTGAAATAAAATTTCGCCACAAAGGCACTAAGACACAAAGAAAAAAACTGATTTTACCACAGAGTACACAGAGAAAGAAAAAAACACACAGAGAACACAGAGAAAAAACAATTTATTTAACCACGAAATACACTAAAAACGCTAAACCCCACCAAACCCAATTTTTTTATTTTCCGATTTAACCACCCAACGAACCAACAAGCCAACCAAGAAAAGGAACAACAAATCACACCGAAATTAAAAGTTATGAAAAACATTCTGTTCTTTGTACCTTGGTGACTTAGTGGCTATTCTTTTAAATTTTTTTTCGAAAAACAAAAAGTTGATTGATAAAAACAAAAGGAAGCAAAGATTATGAGATAAGGTTCAATGATTGCCCTATACCTGATAAGACCAACATGGGCAACTATATAAAGAGAAGAAATAAAAAACATTATCATAATCAGTAGAGACGTATCCTCTATAAATTTTCTTGAAAGAACAAACCCGATAATTCCTGTGAAAAGAATAGAAAGATACGCAATTTTTAGAAGAAATCCATATTTTTCGATATCCTTTGAAGCGTATATACTCGCAGGTGCAAACCACCAATAGTAATAAAATTTCTTCATAATAAGTTTTAAAGATTTTAACGGCTCATCTCTAATAAAATTAATTCCTTCTTTTAAATAGTATCTTGAACGATCAAATTCGTCAATCTTCGAAAGGCTGTCCTGTATATTTTCAGGAAGCGTCTGGAGCATAAATATGTAATCATCGCTTGATTCCGGATTTACCTTTAAATAATCTGTTCCTGTTGCTTTTGGATTATTTCCTATCCAGAAACTAAGACTAAATTGTGTTGTGACAGGAACAAAATGGCGATGAACAAAGTAGTTTCTCGCTGTCCACGGAATTAGAATTAAAACCGCAAGAGAAATAATAACAAAAAGTTTTTTAATATCATATTTTTTTATCGCAATCCACCATATAATAACAGCAGGAATACCCATAAATGCAACAGGGGCACACAATATCGTAAGACCTAAAATTATACCTGAAAGAAATAATAATCCAGTTTTTTTGGTTTTCATAATCAAAAAAATTGAAAGAGAAAGTAGAAAAATAAAGAATGTTGTCGGAACAAATTTTGTTGAATAGTAGATGAAAACCGGATACAAAGCGACACCGATGGCAGAAAGATTTGCTACTTTTCGGTTGAAAATTATCTCTGAAATCCCAAAAATTATTATGATTGTGAACGCAGAAATTACCGCTTGAATTATTTGAATAAATATTAATACGGATGGTTTTCTACCAAATTGATAGAAAAAAGCCAGAAAATACGGGTAAATTGGTGCATGAGATGAAGTCAAAGAAACATTATCCTCAGAAAATGCTGGGCGACTAAAACCATTACCATTTACTATGTTTCGGGCAATTTGACCATACTCAAAATCCGCTGGTTCATGATAATTACCTACAATAAAAATTGCGAGTATTCTTAGAGTCAAACCGGCAAGAAAAATATAAACTATAAATTTTTTCATCGTTCTCTCGGTTTCTTCATTCTTTTCTTTATTTCTTTTTCGGAACCTAAATCGGTAGGTTCGTAAAAGATTTTCTTCTTCACCCCTTCGGGAAAATAAGATTCAGATACATGATGATCCGGATAATCATGCGGGTACTTATATCCTTCCCCATAACCTGCTTCTTTCATAAGCTCGGTCGTAGCATTTCTTAGGTGTAAAGGAACACTCTCATTTGGATGATCCTTTAAAAACTTACGTGCCTTATTATAAGCAATATACGAAGCATTGCTCTTAGGAGCCGACGCAAGATAAGTTACAGCGTGAGAAAGAATTATTCCCGCTTCGGGCATTCCTACAAACTTAACAGCCTCCATTGCCGCCACTGCTATCTCTAACGCGCGAGGGTCAGCGTTACCTATATCTTCCGAAGCCAGAACGACCATTCTCCTGACAATAAAAAGGGGGTCTTCCCCACCCTTTAACATCCGAACCATCCAGTAAAGGGCAGCATCCGGATCGCTTCCGCGAATCGACTTTATAAAAGCAGAGATAAGATTATAATGTTCCTCGCCGGATTTGTCATACATAACCTGCCGCTGAAGAATATTGGCAATCATTTCCTTATCAATTTTACATTTTTCTTGGGCAGAAACTTTCACACTAGCTTCAAAAACATCCAGCGCGACTCTCGCGTCTCCGGAAGAAACGGCCCCGAGATAATCCATCGCGTCTTCATCTATTTCGAACTTTATTTTCTTGAGTTCTTCGTCGACCTTCGAAGCTCTATCGATTATTTTTTTTATATCTTCCGGGACAAAAGGTTTCAGAATATAAGTTCTCACTCTTGAAAGTAACGGAGAAATAACCTCAAAAGAAGGATTTTCGGTGGTAGCTCCAATCAAAATAACCGTCCCGTCTTCAACCCACGGAAGCAGAACATCCTGCTGTGCTTTATTAAAGCGGTGAATCTCATCAATGAATAGTATGGTTTTCTTATCCTTATTCTGCAAAAGGTATTTTGCCTTTTGTATAACTTCTCTTACATCTTTTACCCCACTCTCGGTAGCGCTAAGACGCTCAAAATTCGAATTTGTATGGTTAGAGATTACATGGGCTAAAGTAGTTTTTCCTGAACCCGGAGGCCCCCAGAAAATTAAAGAAGGAAGATTTTCGGATTCTATAAGGTTCCTAAGAACAGATCCCAAACCTACTATCTCATCCTGTCCTATGAAATCATTTAACGTCTTTGGTCTAACGCGGTATGATAAAGGAGGATTACCTTTTCCTCTCTCAAACAAATTAGCCAAAATAAGCCTCTCTCTTCTTTTCATCAAATAACAACCACCGATTTTCACCCTGGCATGTTTGTTTTTCCCCATAGGGCAAAAGTATAAAAGTGAAGGGGTATCGTTCATGAAAAATGCCTCGGAGACCGAGCGGGCACGGATTTTTGACGAAGTCAAAAAGAGCGAGGTCGAGAGACAAGCAGCAATTTCCTCGCCGGGGGAACTGACTGCGGTTTTTTAGAATGATACCTCTGAACGACAATCTGTTAGAAAGGAATTGCGTTGCCTTACGAATAACTAACCTCCGTTTAGCGATTTTACCGCGACAGGTATTTGATTCCCTTATCTCCTATATCTCTTCGATAGAATAAATTCGCACACTCGATTTTTTCGACACAACGATAAGTTTTTTCTTTCACGCTTATTAAATCATGTGAAATACCCGCACAGGCCAATACTCTTCCGCCGCTTGTATAAAAACGTCCCTCTTCGGCTTTCGTTCCCGCGTGAAAAACAGTACAATCGGATTCCGGTATCTTAATCTCAAAACCCTTCTCATAACTTCCAGGATAACCTTTTGAAGCCATAACAACTGCAAGAGCGGAATTTCGACTGCAATTCAAGTTGTCCGGCAAATTATAATCGTTAGCTTTCATCAAAACATCCAACAAATCATCTTCTAAAAGAGGAAGAATAACCTGTGTTTCCGGATCTCCGAATCTTACATTAAACTCAAGAACTTTTGGGCCGTCTTTTGTCATTATTATTCCACCGTAAAGAACACCGCTGTATTCAATTCCTCTTTTCCCCAATTCTTTTATTGTCGGCTTGAATACCTTTTCTTTAATCTCCGGCATTTCAGCTTCACGCAGGAAAGACGTAGGAGCATACGCACCCATACCACCGGTGTTAGGTCCTTCATCATTATCATATGCTCTTTTATGGTCCTGTGAAGGAAGAAAAGGAAGTATTCTATCCCCTGAAATAAGAGCTAACACAGAAACCTCCTCACCAACCAAAAGTTCCTCGATTACAACTGTTTTCCCAGCTTCTCCGAACCTTTCCTTTTCCATCAAAGATTCAAGGCTTTTTAGAGCTTCTCTTTTACTATGGCATACAATAACACCTTTACCCGCAGCAAGTCCGCTCGCTTTTACAACTGAAAGCTCCCCACCTTTTTCAACGTATCTTCTTGCGGCGTTAAAATCATCGAATATTTCAAAAGAAGCGGTAGGAATATTCGCCGAAGCCATAACCTCTTTCGAAAACGCCTTGCTCCCTTCAAGCCGGGCCGCGTCTTTTGCAGGTCCAAAGATATTCAATCCTGCTTCTTTAAACGAATCTACTATACCTTCAACCAATGGCTGCTCCGGACCAACAACGGTAAAGTCAACCTGTTCTCTTTTAGAAAAATCCACTATATCTTTAATGCCGGAATAATCGATGTTTTCTCCTAAAACAGATGTGCCTCCGTTGCCGGGCGCGAAATATAGTTTAGATACTTTATCATTTTTTGACAGCATCCATCCCAGAGTATGCTCTCTTCCGCCTCCGCCAATAATCAATACTTTCATAGTATTTTCATTTATATTGAAAACCAAATAAAAGTCAAGGAGTTTTTTACCGCAAAGACACAGAGTACGCAAAGAAGGTAAAGCCTTGTTCTTTACTAAAACCTAATACCCAAAACCTATCACCTAACTTTATCTACCTTGACATAACTATTTTTTTCTTTTATATTAAAATTAATAAATAAAAACATAATTCAGGAAGATTATCATGAAAATCTTTAATAATTCTTTCAAAATAATTATTTTTTTTTGGTATATCTACTCGCTCAACGAACCGATATCGGGATAAACATTACCTAGCCGACCGAAAGGGGAGAATGGTTTTGTCGGTGCGAAGAAGATGATATTGTTAAAATGAGATTTATGAAATTTTTTAATGAAAATGACTAAAGGAGTATAAAAATATGCGTTTAAAATACTTTTTTACAATATTACTGCTCTTTATCTCCGCGAAAGGAATATCACAGGATATTGTTTCTTTGGACCGAAGAATTGAATGGCAACCGGGAATTCTCGGAGGCATACCCATATATCCCGTAGGTGTAAATGTCACAGATTACGGCGCTGCGGGAGATGGAACTACTGACGATACCGAAGCTCTTAAAGACGCGATCTCAGCATGCGCCGAAAGCAGCGCGGTATTTATTCCCGCGGGGACCTACCTTATTACGGATAGAATAGATATCAGAAAAGCTATTGTTCTTCGTGGTGCCGGGTCCGATCAAACATTCCTTAAATTCGAAAAACTTCCGAACGATCCGGATGAGTATCAAAGAACAAATATCTGGATAGGTACTTCCACCCAAGACTTTACTGCTAATGTTTTGGGCAACTGTAATAAAGGTTCAAATGAGATTACCGTAAATGATGTATCCGGATTTTCTGTCGGTGATCTAATCAAAATAAGACAGGATAATGATCCGGCTGTCATGGCTCGCCCTATTGTGCCTCCCAACGAGAATGATAGTTGGGCAGAAGGACATTGGGGTTGGAGAGCGGTCGGGCAATTTTTAATCATTACAGATATAAACGAAACGAGTAATACTCTTACTTTCCACAAGCCGCTGTATTACACTTACAATCTCGCCATGAATCCTTCTGTAGCCAGATGTGTTAATCCAACAAAATATGCCGGTGTTGAAGATTTACATTTTGAGCTTATAGTTGACTGTAACGCTTACTATGGAAATATACATATGGATCATGCCGTCTACTGCTGGGTAAAAAATGTCCGCAGTTATAAATGTTCGAGGTCGCATATAGGGATATGGGGAGGATTGGGAAATGTTATAAGAGACAGTTACTTCGAATACGGTCATGGCTATGCAGGTGGGCAAGGTTATGGAGTGAATCTTGTTGATCGTACCACCGACAATCTAATTGAAAATAATATTTTTGATTACCTGCAGGGAAAACTAATGACCGCTTTAGGAATTTGCGGCAACGTGTATGCTTATAACTATTGCCGAATATCTATGGACGACCAGGGTGAATGGACTGAAATGCACGCGGATATGTCGGCACACGGCCATCACGCCTATTTGAATCTCTTTGAAGGAAATTCTACGAACAAAGCAGCAGTCGATAGATACTGGGGAAGTAATTCCAGTTATATTTTCCTGCGCAACAAAATGATTTGCCCCGACGGATATTCAAATTCATACACCAGCAGACCTGTTTTTATAGAAAAGAATAATCCATATATGAGCTTCATCGGCAATGTCCTGCATCATGACAATTCGATTCTTAATCGGACTGTCTGGTTTATACTGAAAGAACCTGACGACTGGAGCGATACGAATCTTACAGTCAGCACATTAATCCGTCATGGGAATTTTGATTATATAAGTGAAAATACTTTTTGGGAATCGGATATTTCGAATCATACTATTCCGAATTCTTACTACCTTACAGAAAAACCAGACTTTTTCACCAACGCGCCCTGGGGCGATACGCCATGGCCAGCTATCGGATCCGACCTGTCATATTCGGGAATTATTCCAGCCCAGCAGCGCTTTTGTGACTTAAATAGCATCACCTCTCCCGAGGCTCCGAGTAATTTATCCGCGCAGGTTTCGGATAACACGGTCCATTTAACCTGGAATGATAATTCCGACGATGAACCGGGCTTTAGAATAGAACAAAGCACCGACGGGACAAATTTTGACCGGGTCGAATCAGTGCTGGCAGATTCAAACTCATATACAATTATCAATTTATCGCCATATTCCGATTATCATTTCCGTGTATGTGCGTTCTCGGATATATCAGGTGAATCCTCATATTCAAACGCTGTTATGGCTACAACTCAAGATGAAGTTCCGGATGAAATCGTAGCATTATATAAATTCGAAGGCGACGCCGCCGATTCCAGCGGCAACGGTTATCATGGAGTTGTAGAAGGAGCTACTCTCACAGACGTAAAGGTAGGTACGGCATATTTTTTTGACGGAGAGGATGATTATATAACGGTACCGACCTGGAGCGACAGTTCCCTTCACGGAGAGGATCAGGCATTTACTCTTGCCGCGTGGGTAAATCCTTTTACGGTTTCCGTTGATAATTGGATCATAAATGATGACTCCGAATGGGCAAATTTTAATTTCGGCTTAGTGAATGATAGATTATCAATTAAATGGGTAAGAAACGGCAGTATACGTTACTCACTTGCGAGTGTAGAGTTTCCTACAGTACAGGAGAATGTGTTTTCACATATCGCAGCGACATACGATCCTATAAATAAAGTGGTAAGAATGTATCTTAATGGTGAACAGGTTGTGATCGACAGGGTTAATGGAGTAACAGGACCCTGGCTTTTTAACCAGCTGTTAATCGGAAGAGGTTCCGATGACGGAGAAATGAAATCTTTCAATGGAATTATAGATGATGTGAGAATTTATAAAACTTGTCTATCAGGCAGTAAAATCCATGAGTTGTACAGCGATGATACTACTCATTATTTAGATACTCCTATTTCTTATCTATTATTCCAAAATAATCCAAATCCATTTAATCTAACAACCACAATCCGTTATCAATTACCAGTTACAGGTCATCTGTCTATTCACGTTTTTGATATACTCGGCAGGGAAATAACTACATTGGTAAACGAAGTTAAACAGGCAGGCGAACATACGGTCCAGTGGGATGGAACAGACAAAAACGGTAAAAGGGTTTCCAGCGGTACGTATTTCTACCAAATAAGATGGGAAAATGGTGAGGCGAACGCAAAGAAGATGATATTTTTGAGGTGAATAGGACGCAGATAAACTCAGATTAACAGGATTTTTGTTCGCTGTTTTTTACTGCTCATTACTCTCTACTCCCTGTTCACTATTATCTAAACCCCTCCCATAATTTTTTAACATGATGAACAAGTAAAAATTACAGTTTCTATCTTAAAAAGCCTTGACATAATTCGTTGAATCTTTACTATAATCATATAAGAAATATGGCTGAAAACAAAAAAGTTAATGTATACAAAAAATCGCTTAAGGTGTTTCTTATTTCTTACAGAATTAATGGAGGAAGAAAAAATGCAAACTCTTACGCAGATAAAAAAAATATTGTTTTCTAATAAAAAAAAGCTGGAAGAAAAATATAAAATAAAAGAGATAAAAATCTTCGGTTCTTACGTCAGGAACGAACAGAAAAAAAGAAGTGATGTAGACATTCTTGTAGATTTTCATGAAATACCAGACCTTTTAAAGTTCATTGAGATAGAAAGACACCTTGAGGAGATATTAGGAGTCAGGGTGGACTTAGTAAGAAAACCTGTTTTGAGGATGGAACTACGAGATAAAATCTTGAGCGAAGCAGTAGAAATATGAAAAGAGATTATAAACTTTTTATAAAAGATATTTTAGCCTGCATAAATAAGATCGAGGATTTTGTAGGCAAGATGAATCTTGCTGAATTTATGGCGGATGAAAAAACTAAAAGCGCAGTGGTACGTGAAATTGAGGTAATCGGAGAGGCAACAAAAAATATACCTGAGACAATTAGGAAAAGATATAAAAATTTACCCTGGCTTGATATGGCGAGAATGAGGGATAAAATTATACATTTCTATTTTGGAATTGATTATGAAATAGTCTGGGAAGTGATAAAAAAGCGATTACCTGAAATCAAATCCTTAATAAAAAAAATCTTAAAGGATTTAGAAAAACAGAATACAGAATAAAAAATCCTCTTAGATATACGCTCAAAATCAGTTCGAAACTCCCCACCATCTACCCATTTACTCATCTAAATATTCACTATTTTTCGCTTTTGTGGCAATACATTGACAAATATCATAAAATTTCCTATCATTAATATAAATAAAATAAAGAGGAGAAGTTGTTATGAAGCAGTCTTCTAAATTTTTGTTAATCATTATTTGTTTAATTCTTAAAACAGACGTCCTTGCGGTCGAAGTCGACGTTTATCAAAACATGGAAAGCGGCAACCCCGGCGATTCGCTTACAGCAGAAATTATGGACTTTTCAAGTCATGGCGGTTGCGGAGAAGTAACTACGACATGAGATTTTCCGATCGGAAATCAGTTGTGGGTTTCACATACTTATTCCAAAGAATTGCCAGGCACGGTAATAGTCAATGGGATAAACTATAATTCTTCCGGTACTCGTACCTGGCGGTTCCGCAATCGAGAAGAGAATCAATACGCGCAAATCAGTTTTAGTCAGAATCAGTGGGGTGCTCCTGATCATGATCGTATGACAATCGCGTGTTATTACACTACAGATCAGACTGATATATTCAGTAATCAACATGATAATATTGAAATGTGGGAAATCCAGACGTTTTCTGTTCTTCAAACAATAGGCAACGCGGGTAATGATCCCCCGTATATACGCGCTCATAGCTGTACTGAGGGATGGGTTACGACTGTTAGTCCTACTGCCATAAAAGTTGAACCCGGAAAGACCTATTGGGTTAATCTACATCATGACGGTCCTGCGGGATTATGTAAAGTCGCAGTTTTTGACCCGGATAACGGCTTTGCTCTGGTAGGAGACACAGCGGTCGCAAATTCAGTACCGGGATCTACGGTTAGGAGCCGGGCTAATTTTGGCCGATGTTCCGAACATGGTGACTATCCGAACAACAACACAGAAGCTTATTTTGATCATATTTTGATCGATTTCACTCCCCCTGTTCTCTTTCTTCTTCTTCCTGACAGTACCGGCTCAGGCACACCCTCCCCCCTCAACCTTCAACCTAACTACCCCACCCCTTCAACCGTACAACAACCATTAATTACTCGATCACACAAGCCGGGAATGTAAAACTTATCATCTATGATATGCTTGACAGAGAAATAAAAGTATTGGTCGACGAGTACCAATTGGCAGGACCTCAAAACGTAGAATGGGATGGAACGGACTCACAAGGGAAAAGAGTATCAAGCGGTACGTATTTCTACCAGATAAAAGGGGAAGAGGGGTTTACAAGTGCGAAGAAAATGATATTTTTGAAGTGATATGATAATAAAAAAATTAAGGGTCGAGAAAATGAAAGCTACTTATAAAATTATATTATTCATTATACTGGCAAATTTAATATCTATCACATTAAATGCTGAAGTACATTATGTTAGTCCAAACGGCGATGCAAGTTGGCCAAATAGTACCAATATAAATACACCATGTGCACTATCCACAGCAAATTCAAATGCCAATGCTGGTGACACGATTTACCTAAGGGGTGGTACGTATGATAACGGTACTTATATTCGACCGCAAAATTCAGGAACATCCGAAACCGCCAGAATCACCTACAGTAATTACAATGGTGATTCCGTAACCTTTACAGATGCCGATTACGGAATTCGTATAGATAACAAATCCTATATTACTGTCAATGGCTTGAATTTTTATTATATGGGTCACTTTTTATACATCACAAATAGTTCGAATCATAATATCGTAGGGCATTGTATATTTGACCAAGCGCGGGATTCAACAACTTGGGGCGGATCAAAAGTTTATTATTCTTCGCAATATAACCGGGTACATCACTGCAGTTTTTCGAGATGGGGATATGCCAACGACGCCTCTCATTCCGGCGCCCTTTTTGATGTAGGCAATGAATTCGTATTGAATGACAGCAGTTACTATAATTTAATTGAGGACAATATTTTTTTTTATGGGGGACATCACTGCCTTGCTGCATGGAGTAAATATTCCATATTCCGCAATAACTACCTGCATCATGAAAGATCGCCGACGGACGGCTTTGGCTACCGCTGTGCAATAACACACGGTTTAGCCGTAGAAAGAAATCTTTTTGAAGGAAATCGATTCGCCTTTGCCCACGAAGCTTCAGGTATGTCCCTACGGTCCTTAAATAATATTTTTCGATTTAACACTTTTTACAACAATGGATTGGGCGGCATACAGTGCGTCTCCATGGAAAACTACACACCAGCGCATTATAACCATATTTACAATAATGTATTTTTTAACAACGGTCATCAAGCGACCTATTCTGGATTCTCGGGAGGCATCTATTTTTGTGACTGGGGCGAGGGAGACCCAACAGGTAATGTTATAAGAAACAATATTTTCTATAATAACGCAGGAGGAACAATAACTACAGATGCGGTCACAGATCCTCAAGTAGTCGAAAACAATTGGGAAACTGGCAACCCTTTATTCGTCTATGAAGGCTACGGGAGTGAGCTGGACCCATTTGGAACTCAACCCGATTTTCGCCTGCAGGCAGAAAGTCCGTGTATTGATAGTGGAGCACCTTTAACTGTTATAACAAGTCTTGATAGCAGCGGTACAGAATTTGAAGTTGAAGATGCGGGATATTTTATAGACGGCTGGAACATCATAGAAGGAGACGAAATTCAGCTCGAAGGAACTACCCAACGGGCCAGGATTACCGATGTAAATTATGAAACAAATGAAATCACTATAGATCAAAGCATAACATGGACGCAAGGTCAGGGTGTCTGTCTTTCTTACGTAGGCAGTGCTCCGGACATCGGAGCGTATGAGTATGGATCAGCCGGTATAACTCCACCATTCAATTTGCAGCCAAATTACCCCAACCCCTTCAATCGAACCACCACTATTCCATATATTGTTACAGAACACAGCCATATCAAAATCGCTATATATGATTTAATTGGAAGAGAAATAAAAATCCTGTTCATGGGATACTTGCTGGCCGATACATACAGTGTGGAGTGGGACGGAACGGACAAGGAGGGAAAAAGAGTTTCAAGCGGAACATATTTATATCGTATCAGCACACAATCCGGTAATTCCGATTCCGAAAAAATGATTTACTTGAAATAAAAATAACAACTTAAACTACTAAAAAATAATTACGTATCTAATATAAAACAAAGATTCACTTGACAGAACAAACAAAAAACATAACTTTTAAACAACGAAAATGAAAAAATTTAGAGTCTGTTTTAAAATCAAACTATTAATCACGATCCTTTTAAGTACGCAAATCGGCTTCTCATCCTTTGCCTCAGAAGTAATTTATATTAAAGATAACAATCTCAAATTAAACGATTTAGAATATTTTGAAACCCGCGGGTTCAATGTTCTGGTTTACAGTAACTGGTATAATGAGAACTTCGATGATTCCAAAATGAGCGGAATCGAAATCATTCACCACGGAGTAAGAACAGCTACAAATGGTGACGTAAGATTAGAACCAACACCCGAACAGTGGGACCCATTTCCCAATCTAATAGAAAGAAAAATAAATAAAAAAGGCACCAGCATCGAAGTATTTTTAAACTATCCTGATTACGATTTTGAATTCAAGATAAAAGCGACCGCGAAAGACGGCGGAATCCTTCTTAGCGTCCATCTCGAAAAAGAACTTCCAGAAGAACTCGAAGGGCATGCCGGTTTTAATCTTGAATTTCTTCCATCCGCATATTTCAAAAAAGCTTATATTATGGATGGAAGAAGCAACATTTTTCCTCTCTACCCCACCGGACCAATGGAAATTAAAAAATCCGGATCCGTAGAACCAAAACCAATATCTAAGGGAAAAACACTCATACTTGCTCCCGAAGACCCTGAGAGACGTATAACTATAAAAACAAATAATAATGAGCTTCTATTATACGACGGACGGAACAAAGCACAAAATGGATGGTATGTCCTGCGCAGTCTTATCCCAAGTAGTAAATCCGGTAAAGTTATCGAATGGTTCCTCACAGCCAATACAATTTCTAACTGGACTCGAACGCCTGTTATAGGTCATTCACAGTTAGGATACCACCCCAATCAAAAAAAGATTGCGGTCTTAGAACTCGACAAAAACGACAAACCTCTTAAAACAGCTCGCTTGCTAAAAATAACAGAAGACGGAAAATTCATTGAAAAACATAAAAGTGAAATAGAAAAATGGGGTAAGTATTTTCGATACAATTATTTTACCTTTGATTTTACCTCAATAAAAGCAGAAGGCTTGTATCTAATCGAATACGGTAATATACGTACAAAACCTTTCAGAATAGCGGGAGATATTTACCGGGACGCGTGGCATCCTACTCTCGATGTTTATTTCCCGGTACAAATGGACCATATGCTGGTAAACGAAGCTTATCGTGTCTGGCATGGAGCTTCCCATCTCGATGATGCCCTGCAAGCACCTGTAAATCATAAACATTTCGACCTGTACGCGCAGGGACCCACAACCGACACGCCTTATAAACCGGGAGAACATATTCCAGGACTGGACATAGGAGGCTGGTTTGATGCTGGCGATTTTGATCTACGAACGCAAACACACTATTCCACGGTGTTGAGTTTGGTGCAAACATGGGAAGCTTTTCGTCCTGAGCGTGACGAAACGACAGTCGACCAGAAAAAACGCTACGTTGATATACATCATCCCGATGGTATACCTGATATTCTTCAGCAGATAGAACATGGAACATTAGCACTAATAGCCCAACATAGAGCTATCGGGCATGCCATTCCGGGAATTATCGTACCCGATTTATCTCAATATACTCACCTTGGCGACGCGCTAACCATGACGGATAACCTCATATACAATCCTGAACTGGGTAGCCTGGAATCGAACGGACTTAAAAGCGGGAAATTCGATGACAGATGGGCTTTTACAAGTAAATCGAGTGCTTTGAACTACGGTTCCGCAGCAAGCCTGGCAGCTGCTTCACGTGCGTTGCGAGGATATAATGATAAACTGGCTAATGAATGTTTGGAAACAGCCAAAAAAGTATGGAATGAGGAGCATAGCCACGAACATGATACATTCAGGCATGGAAATACAACAGGAGGTTTTCTACTCGCAGCGGAACTAAGCGCCGCTGTTGAACTTTTGATATCCACAAAAGAAAGCAAATACGCAGATAGAATAAAAGAATTATTACCACAAATTGAAGAAGAGCGATTTATTTTTTCTGCCGCTCTTCTTACGCGAGCCATACCATATATGGATCAAACATACAAAAAAGAAATAGAAAAAATGGTTAAATCAAATATAAAGTTTATCGAAGATTTTGAGAAACAGAATCCTTACGGAGTTCCAATTCCTACAGGAGGCTGGGGCGGAAGCGGCTGGGCTATGTATTTTTCCATTACCAACTATTTTTTGCATAAAGCTTTTCCCGAACTCGTCGACCCAGAATATACATTCAGGGGCTTAAACTACATTTACGGCTGTCATCCGGGTTCGGATATATCATTTGTTTCGGGTGTAGGAACGGATTCAAAAATGGTAGCTTATGGAAATAACAGGGCTGATTACTCATTTATTGCCGGAGGTGTAGTGCCCGGAGTTATAATCTTAAAACCGGACTTTCCCGAAAATAAGGAAGATTGGCCTTTTTTGTGGGGAGAAAACGAATACGTCATTGGCGGCGGAGCCGCATATATATTTCTCGTAAACGCAGTGAATTATTTGTTGAATCCCTCCGAAGATTAATTCCCAAAATTAATATCACACAGAGACACAGAGAACGCAAAGAAAAAACATTTTATTTAACCACGAAACAAACGAAATACACTAAACCCAACCACACCAATTAAATTTGTTTTTTTAACTACAAAACACACGAAAATTCTTGTTGTTTTTACTATTTGACTATTTTACAGTTAGGACATTTGTCCGGTTAGGGTTGTTAGAAGAGATATTTTCATTTACAATAGTTCACAAAGGAGGGAGAAATGGAAGCCCAAGCTCTAAAGCGGATAGAGTCCAA
>Ga0307430_1000963_pt1 | contig 22706 bp, 18 predicted proteins | sample SalMarWE160130MG_FD_202159 | JGI IMG/M metagenome (GOLD analysis project Ga0307430, IMG submission 202159) | Salt marsh sediment microbial communities from the Plum Island Ecosystem LTER, Massachusetts, United States - WE1603-130 | ecosystem: Environmental > Aquatic > Marine > Intertidal zone >...
GAATTCCAGGGATAACCATTCCTTAAGGGCTACATACTCCCAGGTTTGGAGAAGATCGTCTATTCCCTCGAACTGGAGTTGGATGGAAACGCCAGAAAATGCGGCGTCTTCCAACCCTAGCGGAGCGTCATTCGTGAACGCAGAGGCCATCGAAATCCAGACATCGCCGCGATACACGTCATGAAGGTCGAGCGCGTTGAAATCAGCGAGTCTGTCGGCGACAGGACCGTTCCAGGCGACCACTTCCATATCTGGAAGCAGATGCCATTCTCCCATTGGCTTTATGTTTAGGGTTGTCCAGACGAGGCTTTCAACATCTGTGGAAAATTGTGTTTCACCTCGATATCCTTGTCCTCTTTGTTGTACCAATTCGATTTCCTCAATGGGGACATCTGGGGCAAGACAGAGGAGCCAGCCCTCCCTGATTTCTCCTTCTTGTATCTGATTGTCCGTATAGGCATACCAGGGTTTCGGTGGTAGATAGGTGGCCGGGTCAATCATTTCCCCTGTTTCCGGATTCGCGCATGGATCTCCGATGTCAAGAACCCGTTGGGGCATACAGGGGAATGCCAGGTCACTTTCGGTATCGGATACGGCAAGATAACTCCAGGGAGACCAATCAAAGTAGTAATGAGTACTCTCATTGGTTGATAAACTGTAGTGGTATTGCATTTCGTAGTCTAAGATTGGATCACGGATATAGAACGGATCCAGTTGGTTAATAATTTCGATTACCGGATTATCAGGATCATCATCAAAGGTATACTCTCGTTCCATATAAGCGCCGGTTGTACGGACATAAACGGCAACTGCGCTATGGGGCTCATCCTTAAAGCGGTCAAGGATAAGGTCGGCCTCTGGATGAGAGACAACTTGCTCGAGTAGCTGGTTTCTCTCCTCATAGACAGATCGAACTTGCGGATCGCGATAGTAGATATATTGCGTTTGTTCTCTCGAATCTCTGTAATACAAGAAGCGATCGAGGGGAATCGTTCGAGGATCTTTAAGAACTCGAAGCACTTCAGCTTGCGCATATAAGTAATCCGCGGAAGGCGGAAAAATATTGCGATACACCTCAGGGCCTGGATCAGGAACATCCTCAAGCGGAAGCACGGCAATGTCATAAGGACCCATGGACGGCGCATCGGTTTGGGTTATCGATGGGTCGTGGCTTTCGACTGTGGAGATCGAAAGGAGTGTGAGGATCGATACGAGCGCAATGAGTACGGCGAGTTTCTTTTTAATAAACATCTTCTTGCCCCTCTCAATTCATATATTGTACAGGAAAGGGGGGTGTAATCGAAGTGGAAGGATCATCGCGGTCGTTGGCCAATAGAAGACGAACAAAACACAAGCGCAGGGTCGCCCGGTCGATTGTGTCCAACGGGACGCTGATGTCCCGTTTGGGTGACGCCAGCGTCACGTACAGATTCCCTGCAGGGGTGCTACAGTGGGAGCAGACACGAGCAAGAGGGTTCCGGAGGGGAGAAAGATGCGTATCGCAGGAACAACACTGCCGGATGGTGAACAACATTCTCAATCCATCAATGATGAAATCGAAAAACGCCTCCACAATCTGGATCGAGGCGCCGTCGTGGATCCTAGAATGGATTGCCGCAGTCGGTTCTCCCATAATGGGACTGGGCAGGTGCAAATTCGGATGAGATTGAAACAGGTAACCGGGATGGTGTCTAGGTAGGTACTCGGGGGGACTTGAGTCGGCGGTAGGTGAGAGGCCAGCAATGGTAAAGGGGGAGATCTACCTGAAATTGTGCGGAACGCTAGCTCAAGCTCCTATTCGAGGCAACTCTTGAGATCGCGTGCCATTTGCTGGCCTCTTCCATTACTCACTATAAGAAACCCCGCCCACCCAGCAGGAATGGGCGGGATTGCTTTTATTGCATTCTCGTGGGTAACGTGTGGCCATTAAGAGCGGTAATGCTATGCATCGAAGGGGGCAAGTAGACGTGAAGCGTATGGATGATTTTATACTGGTATCTCACGAACAATTGGAGCATGATCCGGATAATCCAAGAGGGTTTTACCCCAAGAGGGAGCTGGGAAAGTTGGCGGAATCGATATTAGCTGGCGATGGGGTAGATCAGGCTTTACTCGTCACACCGGATGGAGATTTGCCGGACGGCCGGTTGAAATATCTGGTCGTCGACGGCAATTTCCGTCTCGCGGCAGTTCGGCTGCTGGGGAAGAAGGCACCACTGCTGAAATGTGAGGTGATGCGCGATCTCGGCAGGAAGGACAAATTGCTAATCATGGGAAGGACTACCGAACATTACTATCCCAAGAATCCCATCGATCGGGCAAAGTTGTTTTTTCAACTATATGCGGTCGAGGGGATGACCCAGCTGACGATCGCGAAGGAGCTGGGCATTTCCAACGTCACCATCAGCAACGCGCTGCGGCTGCTGGATTTGGATGAATCCATCCAGGAGCACATTGCCCGCAGGCGGTTGCCCTCCGATCGCCGCGTCGTCGATGCCTTTTTGAGTGTCCAGAATCACGGCGAAAGGATTGCGCTCGCGGATCAATTGGCGAAGCGCAAGGCTTCGATCAAGACCATAATGAAGACCTGCAAACGCTGGAATGAGGAAATAATCGATTCGAATCACAATGGCCGCGCAGGCCAATTGCTGCAGAAAGGGCATCCCCCATGTGTGGCGCATGCCTCCGCTGCGCTGGATCAGGATTCTCTCGGGGTAGAGGAGATCGACAATTGGGGTCAAGTGCGGGAAGGCGTCAAACAGGCATGTGCGGCATGCGATCTCAAGCAAGACGGTCTGGCGGGCATTGCCGAACCGGCGTGGGAATTCATCAGTCACGGCGTAGAGGAAACCTGTGAACTCTGTCCGATACACGATGTAAAAGCGATTTGTCGCGGCTGCCCCCTGACGGAGTTTCTGGTACGACTCGAGCAGAATATCCGCATAACAATGGATGAGCGTAATAATGGAATCGGGAGGTAGCTTCAATATTTGTTGGTTAACCCCCTCACCCCAACCCTCTCCCTGCCGGGGAGAGGATGTTGTTTATAACCGTCCCGAGAGTGCCAAGCCGGAGGGCGGGGAGGGCAATCGAAGGGTCCTTCCCCTTACCGTCCTTCGACTGCGTTCGCTTCTTCGAAGCTCACTCCGCTCAGGATGATGTATGGAAGTGCGCTGGTGCCGGATATGTATCCGGTCAGCGGATATTCATCCGTTGATCTTCGTAGTAGAAATCCATTGCGTGGTCGTGTAACGGTCTCGATTTCAACTTGTGCAAAGACTTCGATGCAGCGACTGGCAGATTCAAATCTGCCCAATACCGATTGCGGATACACATCCGCAACCAACAACTTGCCTTCATCCTGAATGAAGTCTAGGGAGGGCATTGCCACATCAACCAAAGAAGTTGGAAAAGGATCCTTCGACAAGCTCAGTTTGGGATCAAGCTTGCACCCAAAATACCCAGAGCCTCTCCGGTTCCCCCCAATGGATCCCCATTTTCTCTCCCGCGTTGCCGGCCCAGATATCGAAATACTCGTCATCGCGCAGGGAGATGGTCCCCTCTTGGATTCCTCTCGTGTTCCGGCCGAGCAAGGGAGTCTCGCCCTGCATGCTCGCCAACCTCGAAGCGGCGTCCTTCGCTTTGGGCTTTCTTCCATCGAAGGCTTTTTTCATGGTTCGAAGATCGAGCGGTGAAAATAGAACCCGCTGGCCTCTGCTGGCCAGAAATTCCAATACGGGCGGGATTGCATTCCGCCGCCCGGGTTCCAGCAGTTGTACGTCGCTTCCTAGAGCGATCGCCGCCTGTTCCTGAAACCATGACAGGGGCTCGCCAACGTTGATTTGAGAAGCGGCCTGCTTGCGCCAGAGTTTTGTCTGACGCATGTAGCGCTCCTCTTCGATTTCGGCCACCTGTTCGAGCGCGATGGCTTGCCGGCGAAAATAATAAATCGCAATGACGATGAAGGTTGCCATTAACAACACGAGTGCGATACCTATCGAAAGATCCATGATTAGATGACCTCCCTTTCATTTCTGGCTTCTTCGGCCAGGAAAGCTTGATTTCGAATTTCGGCCAGTCTTCGCCAGACCGGCGGACGGGGATCGAAGAATCCCACAACGCCGAAAATTCCGGCCAGGCCAACAATCACGAGCATTGGCCACCAGATGGCAGGTGATGGTTGTGCGGGAGTCTCTGTTGCTTGTGGTGCGACATTTTTCGTGTCCGGCGCAGCGGGTGCAATGGCCACCTGAATCGGTGTGGACTTCAGCGCTCTTTTCGAAGGACGGGTGGTCGCTGTGGGTGTTGCCGTAGGCGCGAGGGTTGGCGTAGCTGTCGGGGGTTCTGGAATGATGACCACTCCCATGTCCGATCCGCTGTTTCCCAATCCGTCCCATGCCGTGAGAACAACCTGATACTCCCCGGGCGGGGCGATGACGTCTCCAAAATGACGGTCCCAGCTGAAAAGGCTGGGGATGCTCCCCGTAGTCCAGAGATAACGTCGCTCGCCATACCTTCCGCCATCAATGACCAGCGTTGCGTTGCGGATGCCGATGCCGGAATCCTGTACGTGCATGGATGCCGTTTCCCAGATCATCCATTGTTCTGTTAAATCTACGCGCGGCCCCTCGTTGTCGACGATGACCGTAATTTGCGCTGTCGTCTCGAGGTTGCCTGCGTTATCCGCTGCGCGTACGAGCACGGTATACGATCCGTTCGGGACGGTGCGGGTGTCCCACGAATAATGCCAGGATCCTCCGCTCAGTGCCAAATTACTCCACGTAGTTCCACCATTCAAAGAGATTTCCGCGCCGCGAAGCCCGGAAGTCGCGTCCACACTGCTGCCGTGCATGTTGAGGGCACCGTTCGTGGTGACGGTACTCCCATCCGGCGGAGTGGTAAAAAAGGATTCTGGCCCGACCGAATCGATGCTGATTGTCTGGGATAGCGTTGCGCTGTTTCCTGCCAGATCTGTAATTTGCCAATTCACGTTGTGTGTGCCTTCGCCGGTCACGTTCGCGCTGGCGCCGGATTGCCACGCACCGCCATCCACCTGGTGCTGGCGCGAGCCAATCCCGGAAAGCGTATCTGTGCCGGACTCCGTCGATGTTACGGTTGAGGATACATACCAGCCACCCAATCCTACAGTACCGCTTGTATCCACATGGAGAACCGGCGCGGTGTTATCCAACCCCACACCTGTGGAGCCGCTTGCCGTATGCCCGGCCTGATCCGTTGTGAGAATGTCGACGCCGTACCATCCCTCGGATGCGATGGTTACAGATGACTCGTAGGGGGCGCCGCCGACAGATACTTCGGAAGAAGCCACACCGGATCCCGGCGAAACATCGGATCCACCCCCAGTGACCACGAGTGGGCCTCCCCGGTACCATCCTCCACTCCCAGATGTTCCTCCGGTAACATTTACTCCCGGCGTTGGAGGTATCGTGTCCAGGCGCCAGGTCACAGATCCCTGATTACTTGTGTCGCCATACGTGCTGTGCGCCCAGAAAGTGTAGGACTGTTGTCCTTCACCTCCGCCAGACCAGGTGCATGAAACGCTCGGGCTATTCGGCGGGTCGCAGAATACACCCGAGAAGCCTTCGATGTTCTCGATTTCATAGGGCGAGATAGGTTCTTCGGCGTTAAAGGAGAGCGTCGCGCCGGCGACACACCAGTTGTTATCACCATCGATTGCGCACGTAAAATCCCCGCTCACTGTGGCCGCAGCGAGGGTGTCTGTGGTCGTCACTTGTGTGCATCCGCTTTGGCCTGCGGAGCAGTCTACGCCCTGGCCTTGAACCGAATATGAGCATGACACGCTTGTGCAGTACCAGAGCCAACCGCTACCACAGTAGGCAGGATTGAATATATCATCATAATCACTTGCAGGCGGGCAACTTGTTCCTGGCGTGAAATAAATCCATGCGTTGCATTGTTCGCCACTGTAAGAAGCGATGTAGTGGCACTCACGTCGGCGCCACTCTGTTGTTTCGATCGTTCGATTGGGCCCAATGTAATCTGCCCAGGCAACTGCCGTATAAATCGTAACCAAGAAAAAGGTAATGATGGATAAAGGAAGAGAAAGGCGTTTCATCTTCATAGCGGTTGCTTCTACCCCCTAGAGTAAGAAGTCACTCGAACGGTTTAAGAATCGAAATCAGATGGTCCCGAACGAGAGTAGAGATGCTCGGAATTCAATAGTGTTTGTATACAAGTTACTGTTACTCTCTGAGAGGTCGTGGCTTTCGATCTACCACAAACCAGCGTGGTCGCAACAGCCAACATATCCCCCGATTTTTGATTGTAAAAACATAAACGCCACGAAAATGTAGATGAGTACTGGGGATGCAGGTCAATATCAGAAAAGCGATTAACTGACGGGACCCTGTTTATCCCCCCTTGATTGAACATACTACGCCCTATACTAAAGGTTTAACAGGTCGGCCGTCAAGTACTTACGATAAGACGAACGCCCTGCTCGAACCTTGTCGAAAAGCCGCATCGCGGTTAAAAAATGTCAATCCGCCCGGGCGATGCAGTCAAATCGACCGGCCATCGCAAGGGAGCATCTCAATGACGATCAAGACGCGGATCGAGTCTCTTCTTTCCCGCTCCCGTTTAATCATTAATTCCATATTACTGGTCGTCTTTTCTGCCAATCTGCTCCGCGAGGTCCTTTATTGGCTGCCGAAAGACATTTCCGAGACCAGCCTGAATTATTGGGCCTTCACGGATTGGCTCATCGATTATTCCCAGGGCTTCGTCCGGCGCGGGCTGTCGGGGGAAATCTGGCGACTGATTCCCGACGCGATCCAGCCGTTGGGTTTCGTGGCGGTCTTTTCCTGGATTCTGATCCTGGTCGTCGCCATCGGATACGTCCGCTTGCTGGCGCGAGCCCGGAAATCGATTCATCCGCTGACGCTCTTCGGGCTGCTCTTCCTGCCTTCGCTGATCTTCTTTTACATCCACGACCACAACGCCATCGCCCGCAAGGAAATCCTGGGATACGTCACACTGCTCCTGCATTTGCTCGTCGTCGAGAAATCATTCCCGCTCGGGGACGGTTCATCGCTTCCGGAGGGGAACCCCCGGCGCTACGTGCGGGGATTGCTGCCCGTGGCGGCGATCCTCCTGCCGGCGATCGTCCTCATCCACGAGGGGAATTTCCTCATCTTCGTCCCGTTGCATGGGCTGATCACGCTCTCGATCCTGCGCATGGATGCCACGCGCAGTTTCAAACGGGCCGCCCTGTGGACCGGGCTGCTCTACCTGCCGGCGGTGCTGGTCTTCGGCGCCGTATACCTTTCCGGCACGCCGAGTCACGAGACGCTGCTTGGCATCTGCGAAAAATGGAACGCCGACGGTGCGATTCGGGAAGGCACCTGCACGCTGCCGCCCGAACGGCTGAGCCGATCGACCCTTCCCGGATCGTTCATTCCCATGTCCTGGTCGTTGGGGCAGGCCTTCGACATCACGCAGACGATCGTTTCCATGCACTGGAAGGAGTGGGTGCTGCTTCTCCCGGCGTTGGGCATTTCGCTCTGGTATCTCATCCGGCAGGCGTTGTATGCCATGCTGCGATCTCGAAGTACGCAATCCTTTTACCCGCGAGCGGCGCGTCGCTATTCGGGCGTTTTCTTTTTGAAGTATTTCTTTGTTCCCCTCCTGCTTTCGCTGCCGGTCTACTTCACGGCCTATGATTACGGCCGCTGGTTCACGGTTACCTGCCTCAATTTCGCCCTGGTCGTGGTCTCGGTCAATCTGCCCGTCCGGGAGTTCGCCCTGCGCAAGAAGAAGGCGGATGAAAGTTCCGCTGCTGCCGAAGTACGGGCGCATGCGGATCATCCCCTGGTTTTTTATGGCCTCTCGATTGGCATTTGTGTTCTGGCGCTGGTTCTCTGGCTGCCCCACTATTGTTTGTTCGAATGCGAGATCGTCAGGAGTCCGCTCCATTTTTTTGACCACAATTTTTTTGCGCGCTGAGGCAGGATAATAACTCACCGCAGAGAGTGGGGTGAGTCTCGTGGTTAAATAAAAAAACCGCCGGCTGTATCGAAAGCCGGTGGTTATCTTATTTCTACTTCGCGGGCAGCAGGATCGTCCCATTGGCCGGCATCTGGTTGGCAAGTTGATTAAAACGAGCGCCCCGGCCAGGCAGCGATGAAGGGCGGGAGGGATGGAACTGGGATGTGGGATGATGCCGGGGCGCATATAGTATACACCACATTGTGAAATATGACACAAAAAAGCCCGGGTTAATTTTCGATCGCAAAGTCGGGATGGACGATCGTTCAACGGCCTTCGGACAGGGATCCACAAGGATTTACCAGCGCACTATTATGTCGCTGGTTAAAAATTACTATAAAGTATGGAATGATCATTACATTGCGAATGCGCTTTCGATTTTTCAACAACCCGGGAATGTCTGTGTATTCGGTGTGTTGCTTTTGATTCTGAGTCGTTTATCACTTCTTTGGAGACCTATCCCCTAAAAAAGGAACAGTCATGGCAGATACATTTATCTCCTACTCGCGCAAGGACATCGCCTTTGCCAAGATCATCCACGAGTCGCTGCAGAGCAGCCAGCTGGATACCTGGATCGATTGGCAGGACATCCCGCCCAACGCAGACTGGTTTGCGGAGATCGAGGAAGCCATCGAACAGGCGGATACGTTTATCTTCATCATCAGCCCGCATTCTGTGGATTCGGAGATCTGCAGCAGGGAGATCGCCCACGCCGAAGAGAACAACAAGCGTTTGATCCCCATCGTAATCAGCGACATCGATCCGCAGGCCGTCCCCGCCAACTTACAGCCCCTGAACTGGATATTCTTTAAAGAAGAAGACCGGAAATACGCCAAAGCGCTAAAAGACCTTTTAGACGCCATACAACTAGATCAACCCTGGCTCAAGGCGCACACCCGCATCCAGAACCGGGCGCTGGAATGGGAGCGCGGCGAGCAGGAAAGCGGGTATTTGCTCCACGGGGCAGATTTGCAGGATGCCGAGAACTGGCTGGCGCAGGCCTCCGGGAAAAATCCGCCGCCCACCGCCCTGCAAACACAGTACATCCTCGTCAGCCGGGCTCAGGCCACCCGGCGGCAGCGGCGCACCCTGGTGGGTGTGGCCATGGGTCTCGTGGTTGCGTTGGCCCTGGGCGTGCTGGCCTGGACGCAGCGGAACGTGGCCGTTTCGGAGAGCCACATGCGCGCCACGGCGCAGCAGGAAGCAATAGCGCCAACATTCGCGCCACGGCCGAGTCGGAGGCAGTGATCGCCAAAGACGATGCGGAACGGCAGCGGGATATTGCCCTGTCCCGTTTTTACGCCGGCCGGGCAATTGACCAATTGGGTGAATATAACTGGGAACTGGCGCTGCTGTTGGCCGTGGAGGCCGGAAAACTGGTGGACACTTTTGAGGCCAGGGATGCCCTGCGGCAGGTGTTTGCCTTTCCCGGCCGAACGCTGTTCATCATGGAAGGCCATGAAGAAGGCATACGTTCAGCCGCATGGAGCCCGGATCGCAGCATGATTGCGACGGCAGGTGATGAGGATTTCACCTTTCGTGTCTGGGACGGGACGTCAGGGGAATTAATCCGCGCTTTTGATACGGACGGGCATGAGGTGGTAAATGTGAGTTGGAGTCCGGACGGCCGCCATCTTCTCGCGAGTGGGTACGATTATGGTTTTGCCGTGGTTGACTCACAGACCTGGGATTTTCTTTACCACAATGAAGATGAGGGTTCTAATGTCATCTGGCACTCCGACGGTACGATGTTGGTCGGGTTTGATCGTATTGGACCAGTAGCCGGAAGTCGTTTTCTGACATTCAATGCCGGGACCGGCGAATTGATCAACACTTTCGCCACGCTGGCGTACCCCATTAATAGTAATGATCTCAGTCACAACGAATCCAAATTGATCACATGGGAGTCCGATCTGAAGGATGGATACCAGGGAAAGATTGTGGACATTCGCACGGGAGAGGTTTTAGCCAGCATACCTTCCGTGCCGATTCTCGGAGAAGCGTATTGGTCATTTGATGATAGTAAAGTTGCCACGGTTGACAAGGGAGGCGAGGGGTATATCTATGATGCCGTCAGTGGGGAGTTGATCCTGGCCTTTCCCAAAGGCGGCGCTGAAGACTACGATTCAACTGGTGCATGGCATCCCGCGAGTGAGTTGTTCATGATCAGTCAGTGTGGTCTCTATAAAACCTGGTGCTACGATTCGAATGTTCACATCTGGAATATCACCACCGGGGAAGAAATCAGTAAGTACGCTGGCATTTTGGGACATTGGAACCCGGACGGTAGCCTAATATTCACTTTTCGAGAAGACCGTTCGCTGAATAAAAACTTCGTCAAAATCCTTAATACAGAGACCGGAGGGGGTGTCGAAAGTTTTTATTCGTACTTTCCCAAAAATGCTTCTGGCGTCGGCAATCCCATTGTTCAGTGGGACGCAAACAGCAATCTCGTTCTCACTTGCGGTCAGGGGGGGGCGCAAATCTGGAGCGCGACGTCAAAGACCGTCCTTGCGCAGGTTCCGTATCGCGCGACAACAACGAATTTTGAAGCAGAATGGGATCAGGAGCGTAACTATATTCTCGTTCGGGATGTTAAGACGCTGATCCGAGACCCAAACCCGAACGCGCGGGTCATCACCATGAATCCGGGCGTAGAAATACCTGCACCTATCTCCTATCTCGCAGGAAACGCCGCTGTCGCCTGGGCTCCGGGTGGCGATCGCTATCTCACATCCGGATGTGTGATTCAGGATAACAGGGGCCTATGTACGGAAAGCCAGATCCATCTCTGGGACCGGGAGAGTGGGGAACTGCTGAGAACTTTTACCGGCCACACAAATGTCACAAACTTTTTAAACTGGAACGCAGCGGGAGATAAATTTCTCAGTACCAGCTGGGACAAGACCGTGCGGCTGTGGGATGCCGAGAGTGGAAAGGAGCTGCTCGTATTGGAGCTTCCGGGGAAATTCATCGAGGGCGCATTCTGGAACCCGGATGAAACCCGGATCCTGACGTATATCTCCTCAACTTTCGATCGGTACAATTTTGCCAGTATCTGGGATGCGGAAACCGGAGAACGCATCCTGCAAATTGCACCACAGGATACCTTGTTCGATGTACTGCATACGGTCAGCTGGAACAAGGACGGCAGTCAGGTCCTGACGTATTACTGTCGCGAGGAATTCAAGAAACATTACTGTTATGCGCAGATCTGGGACGTCGAAACCGGCGATGCTGTGTGGAGAGTCGATCATGTGGAGGGGCAATACGGTGGGATCGCTTCCTGGAATCTGGATGAGACGTTGATCCTGACGGGCAGTTCCAATGGCGTCTTGCGGGTGTGGGATGTCGCTTCAGAGGAAGATATGTGGTCCGTGCAGGCACACGAAGCCAACCTGTTATCCGCGGCCTGGAGCCCGGACGGTCAATGGATTGCAACGGGCGGGGCGGACAATGTATTGAACGTTTACGATGGCCAGAGCGGCGAGCAAGTCCGATCCATTCCCGGGTTTAAAGACAGCATTCGGGAAGTTGTTTACACTCGCGACGGATGCGCGATCGTAACCCGCAGCGATGATGGTGTGGTGCAGTTTTGGGACAGCCAAACCGGCGATGAGATTACCCGCATGGATCACGGCTCATACCTGACCAATATAGATATTTCAGATGATGGGCGCTTTTTACTCACCGCCAGCGAGGACGGAATGGTCCGAGTCTGGTACACACAATTGGACGATTTGTCGGCCGCCGCATGCAGGATTGCGCCCCGGAACATGACGGAAGATGAATGGCAGTTGTTTTTCCCTGATTCACCCTATCGGGCAACCTGCCCGTAGATATCTTCGCTTACAGCATCATTCGTTCCGCGTCTTGATCGGAATCCGATCCTACCAGGGTATGCCGTAGCGCGCGATGCCCTGGAAATCCGAGCCAAACCAGACGGCGCCATCCGGCGCAACCGCCATGCAGTTGACGTCGATGAAGCCGCCTTCCCCTTGTGGAAAATAGGTCCACGTTCCATCCCGAAGCAGGCTGATACTTTCCTGCGTGGCGATCCACAGGTCGTTTTCCGCGCCCGGTGCGATCAGCGTCACGTGAATACCGCCCTCCCAGGCTGAATCGTTAAGCTGCTTCCATTCCCCGGAACCGCTGTCGTCGCGGTAGTAGACGCCGGCTCTCTCCATACCGACCCAGAGCGTATCCTGGTGGTAGCGAATCGTGTTTATCACCGCGCCATCAAACTCAATGGGATTCCATACGCCGTCACGATATTCGTACACGGTGGTCACGTCCTCATCATAATCGTCATCCACAAGCAGGACTACGGGCATATCCTCCGCATTGAATTGAACCTCATCGAAGAGGTAATCGTTGTACCCAAACAGGTCCTCCCACTGCGGATCGGGCGGATAATTAGTCCATGTTTCAGCCGCAATGTCGTAACTGACCAACCATTGATCATCTTCATCGACGGCGAACCACAGGACCCCCTGCGGTGAAAGGAACGCTTGATAGAGCCCGTCATACGACTTCCCTTCCGTCAATGGAGCGTCCGAAAAGTTGATTTGCACGACATCCCAAGACTCGCCATCCCATCGGGATACCGCTTCCACTTTCCATCCATGGGTAAGCCAGATGTCCCCTCGATCGTCCTTGATAAAATCGAACACATCGTTGTTCCCATCCATTTCTGGACGTTCGTTAACCCAATCGATCGCCGTACCGTCAAGATTGCGGCCAAACATCTTGTAATACCCTGTTTCACGCAACAAACCATCCTGGACGGCCATGATTTCGATCACATACCTATAGGTCGGATCATAGCTTTTGGGTTTGTACGTATCGGATTCGTAAAACGTTGTCCAGGAAGTACCATCGTAAACCTGGATTACATCTATGACCGATCCCCAGGACTTCGGCTGCACCATCAACGCATACACATTCCCATCAGCGTCGATTTGCAGTTCGTCGACCTCGTTGCTCACCAATCCGCTGATCGGCTTCTCGTAGAGCGTCATATCTTCATCGCTCTCTCCCAGGGCGAGGATGCCCTCCTCCGCCGTGAAGAAAAGCCTCCCATCTTCGGAGAACGCACCCTGGTTCTGGAACGAATTCCAGGCGGCGTGGGCATCCGTAAACACGGTCCAGCTGTTTTGCATGGTGCGGATGAACAGCTCCTCGCCCATGAACCATATGGCACCGTCCGGGTCCGCCATGGCCATATTGAAGTCCATATCCAGGCCACCTTCGTAGCCACTAGCCATAATGACCGGCCAGTCCGTGCTATTAAAAACCTGGAAAGTGGTTTTTCCCTTATAGTAATTTGCCAACCAGGGCGTACCGCTGAAAGAAAGCGTAAAGGCGGATATGATCCCTTCCCCTTCCTTGATTTGATAATCAGTAAAGGTTTTTTGACTTGCGGGGAAATGAAAAACACGGTCTGTGTTCGCGATCCATAAATCCCCGTTGGGCGCAATGTGGATGTCGCCTCGAATGTCAACAACGGCATCCTCATTTACATAATAGGCAATATCAACGTTATCCCATTGGCCTGTGTAGTGAGAAAGCGCGTTCTTGGCTGCGATCACCCAGGGGTTGCCATCCGAATCGATGGCCAGCTCGTAGCACTTATCGGACGGCAATCCGTTCTGGGTGCCATGCTGTGCCCATTCTGTCCCATCAAATTGATACAGGCCCTGTGTGCCGCAAAGCCACAGGTTGTTCGCCGCGCCTTCCTGGAAGCTGCCAGCACCTACCGGCGATGGGGACGAATAGGATGTCCAACGCTCACCGTCGAATTTGTAGAGCCCGTCTTCAGCGGCTACCCAGATATTGTTGTCTTCATCGACCAGGATGGCCTCACGCTGTGCACGCCCCAACCCGTCATTCTCCGTATACTCAAGATACGTTCCCGCTTCAACGTCCCAGCGCATTACACCGCCGTACCCAATCACCCACAGATACCCGTCTCGATCGAAAGCCAGGCGCTTTAAATCCTCGGTGTCGTCTAGTTTGAAAAAAGACCATTCCGGTTCTGGTATCGGGGTCGCCGTCGGGGTGATGGTCGCTGTGGGTTCAATCACAGGCGTATCGTCCTTCGTACTGCAGGAACAGATCGGTAATATCATTACCAGGATGAACAGAAATACCATCTTGTGCTTCTTTTCCTTGATCCTTTTCCCTTTGTCATCTGCTGTTCATTGTGTGTCACCAATCATTAAAAGAAGCCGTAAGCCTAAGTGTGTGATGTATTTGTTCACAGGCTTTTGGCCTTTGTGAATATTCTAACAATTCGTAATGAATCTCACCTATCCTACGTTGGTCACAGAAGATGAGCGAGGATACAATGGATATGTGATGCTCGTAACGCGGCAATGTCTCGTTTAGATCCGATCGGCTAAGCACGCAATTCAGAAACTGGCTGCTTCACCGGGTTTTAGGTTCATGCTTTTCAGGATGGAAAGCGTATGGTTGATTTAATACTGGAATGTGGCGCGGTGGGGTACGATCTTGCGGCTGTAGTTGGAGACAAACTCCAGCAAGCGACGTTCGAGGGACTGGAAGGCTTGCGAGTCAAGCACCTCTTCCAGGGTATCGCGATCGGTCGCCATAAAGCCCGAGAGACGCAGGGGATGGGATCCATATGCCGTGTACCAGGCGTCGCACATCACCAACCCCAACTGCTCGAGCGCGGGCACGAACTCACCACGCACGTAATGCAGGTATCCCTCCCGCCTTTCGGGGAGCGGATCGTAGCTGATCAACAATTTAACGGTGTATTCATCCGAGTCCATCGTCATGGCTCACACTCTTCGCGGTCCCCGAAAGTAAAGATCAGAAGGCGAATGCAGGCGAACTTTGTTGGCTGATTCGGGCCACACGCCGGCGATCTGCGCCTCACACTTCGGGCAGCGGCCGTCGTCACGGATTTGGTAATCCAGGATCAGGTATCCCAGGCGTTCGATCAGGCGTGTGCCGCACTGCGGGCAGAAAGTGTGCTCGTAGGGATCGATGCGGCCCGGCAGGTTGCCCGCATAGACGTAGTTCAGACCGGCCTCCTGCCCGATTTCGGCGGCGCGGATCAAGGTCTCGGCTGGCGTGTTCTCCGCGTCGGTCATTTTATAGTCCCGATGAAAGGCGGTCACGTGCCAGGGGATGTCGTCGGAAACCGAAGCAATAAAGCGCGCTGCGTCCATCAATTCATCCGTGCTGTCGTTGAAACCGGGGATCACCAGCGTGACCACCTCGACCCATAAACCCATCTCGTGTGCCATTTGAATGGAATCGAGCACGTGCTGCAGCACGCCGCCCAAACCGCGGTATTGTCTCTCCTGCATGGTTTTCAGGTCGATTTTATAACCGCTCAGATACGGGCGCAGATAGTCGAGCACTTCAGGGGTGGCGTTTCCGTTGGAAACGTAAACGCATTTCAACCCCTTTTCGACGGCCAGTTTGAAAATTTCCACCGCCCATTCCGAGGTGATCAACGGCTCGTTGTAGGATGAACCGACGACGCTTGCGCCCATCTTCAAGCCGTGCTGCACGATCTCCTTCACCGACATGCGCCGGATAAATCCTGCAGCCCGATCCGAAGCGGGATCGCGCAGCGTCTGCGAGCTGAGCCAATTCTGGCAGAAGCTGCAGTGAAAGTCGCAGCCCAGCATGCCGAAGGTTAACGTGTCGGAGCCGGGCAGGAAATGATAGAAGGGTTTTTTCTCCGTGGGATCGCACTGCAGCGCCCCCACGTACCCCCAGGGGACCATCAGTTTGCCGTCGCGGTTGAAACGCACCTTGCAGATCCCGCGTTTGCCCTCCCGGATCAGGCAGCGATGTCCACAGGCATAACAGCGCACTGCCTTGTCCGGCAGGCGCTCGTAGAGTTCCCCTTCACGGGTCAGCGCATCGAGTTTTTCGGCCAGCGTCATGGTTGTATTCCGCGATATTATTCTACCACTTCCGTCCGAATTGCTCCGCTGTCAGTCGTCAAACCGGCCGGCGAGATCAAGGTACAATGAGCTCATGATCACAACGGCCATTCAAGCCGGCGGTTCATCGAGCCGCATGGGTCGGGACAAGGCGTTTGCCATGCTGAACGGCACGCCGCTCATCGAACACGTGCTCCAGCGTCTGGCAGGCCTGGGGGACGAAACCCTGATTGTCAGCAACCATCCCGCCGCTTTTTCCCACCTGGGGGTGCGCACAGTGCCGGACACAACACCCGGCGCCGGCGCGCTGGTGGGTTTGTACAGCGCCCTGCTGGCTGCGCGAGGGGATTCCGTACTCGTCGTGGCCTGTGATATGCCCTTTTTGAATCGCGCCTTGCTCGCGCATCAACTTCAGCTCGCCGCACAGGCGGATGTCGTCGTTCCCTTTTATTGCAACCAGTACGAGCCGCTGCATGCGGTCTACGGTCGGCAAGCGTGCCTGCCGGCGATCGAAGCATGCCTTCAAGCCGGAGAACAGCGGCTGATTAGTTTTTACCCGCAGCTGCGGATTGTGAAAGTCGATGAACCCACGCTCGCGGCGTTGGATCCATGCGGACTTGGTTTTTTCAACATCAACACGCCGCAGGATTTGGCGCACGCCGAGCAGCTCATCATGGATGGCGACGTTGTGTTGGATTAATTACAGGCCGCGATCAGCAGTTGGCCAGTATCGTGGATCAGGATAGGAGTGCTTTAATGAGTCTCGATCTATCTCCCTGCCGCGCCCACTTTCCGGCGCTTGCCAGAGACGCAATCTATTTCGACAACCCGGGCGGCACCCAGGTCCCGCAGCTAACTATCGATCGCATGGTCGATTATCTGATCGAGACCAACGCCAATCACGAGGGTGCATTTCCCACCAGCCAGGCCTCCGATCGGATGATCGATGAATCCCGCCAGGCATTGGCGGATTTCCTCAACGCCGATCTCCCGCAGGAAATTGTCTTCGGCCCCAACATGACCTCGCTCGCCTTCAAGCTCAGCCGCAGCCTGGCCGGGGAACTTACAGCGCAGGATGAGATCATCGTCACGCGCCTCGACCACGATGCCAACATCGCACCATGGACGATCATCGCCGCGGAGCGAGGTTGTAAGGTTCACTGGCTGGACTTCGATGTAGAAGACTGTACGCTGCGCCTGGATCAATATGAGGGCTTGCTCAACGAACGTACGAAATTCGTGGCCGTTGGGTATGCCTCCAATGCTGTGGGCACCATCAATCCAGTGCGGCATATGGTTAAACTGGCGCACGAGGCCGGAGCGATGTGTTTCGTCGATGCCGTGCAGTACGCGCCCCACGGCCTGATCGATGTCCAGGATCTCGACTGCGATTTCCTGGCGGTGTCGGCGTATAAATTCTTTGGTCCGCACATCGGAGTTCTTTATAGCAAGCAGGACCATCTCGAACGTTTGCAGGCCTATAAAGTCCGCCCGGCGTCATCCGAACCGCCCGGCAAATTCGAGACCGGCACTCAAAACCACGAGGGCATCGCCGGCGCGCTTGGCGCGCTCGAATATCTCACCGCGCTGGGCGAAGCGCATAAGGGGGAGGTGGACGGTCCGACCCATCGCAATCCGCGCTTCGCACATGCCATGCGCGCCATTAAATCCTACGAGTCGCAGCTCACGCGCACGCTGATCGAGACGTTGTCCGCCATTCCGGGTGTCAGGATTTGGGGCATCACCCACGACTTTGATCGACGCGTTCCCACCGTTTCTTTCACCCTGGAAGGACGATATCCGCGGGATATCGCCGCGGCGTTGGGGAAACGGGGGATCTACGTCTGGGATGGAAATTATTACGCCTTGGCGGTAACGGAACGACTCGGATTGGAAGAGCATGGGGGCATGCTGCGCGTCGGCCTGGTGCATTACAACACGACGGCGGAGATCGCCAAACTTGGAAACGCCCTGGAAGATATCAAGGCAGGCAGTTGAAAGAATTCGATCTGCACCGGGATATTGCTTAAAGGCACAGGCAAACATCTAGATGAGGGGGGCACCCAGATGTCTGCCTGTAACCTTAATATATCGACAAATGATCCCAGCGTCAAGAGGGATGTAGGATATGGAATTCGCCGGAATGGAAACGAACTGGGTGGTGGTCCCTCTTACGGCAAGCTGCCCTGTGAACAAAGCTGCCGTTTCCAGCGGTGTTACCTGTTTCTTGCCTGGCAGGCAATAAAAACAAAGGAGGTGATGGTTGTCAGCCAAGAGAGGATGGATTCCACTTCGATCCTTTCGGGTGTCCGTTTACACTTGGACTACCGCACCGAGGGTGGTTTTGTGTACGGACACAGCCTGGAGACCTTACCCCTTTTTCATGGCCTCACGCCCAGCGAGTTGAAGCTTGTGACCGCTCGATTCGAGGACATCACCTTTCCCGCCAAGCACGTCATCTTTCATCAGGGTGATCCTGCCGATAAACTCTACGTGGTCATTTCGGGGCGCGTCGCCATTCGTTTTAAACCGGATGATGGCGACGTTCTCAATGTCACCGAAGTGGAGCGAAACGGTGTCTTCGGCTGGTCTGCGGTCCTGGGTCGTCAATCCTACACTTCATCTGCGATCTGTCTCGAGGATTGCGAAGCTGTCTATGTGCGCGGGGATGTGCTGCGGAAATTGTGCGAGACCCATGCGGAAACGGGTGTTATCATTCTGGAAAGGCTGGCGGAAGTGATCGCTGAACGCTTGCGCAGCACGCACGCACATGTGGTCGATCTGCTTCAGCGGGGAATTCAGCCCCCTTCGGAAACCTGAAAGGATTAACATCAGGAGGTGAGTCATGCCGGATGAAGTAATTCACAATCACCTCATTAACGTTCCGGAAGAGGAACGGATGCAGGCGTTGGTCGAGGCGGTCAGTTCCTACATCGAACAGTATCACGGCGGATGGGTGCGCATGGTTGCCTTCGATGGTTCCGTTCTCAAAGTGAAGATGGGCGGCGCGTGCGAAGGCTGTCCCCGATCCGATGCCACACTGCGGGGATGGGTGGAGGGAACGGTACGACAGTTCTTTCCGGATATCGAACGCGTGGAAGCGGTCTAAACGCTGCTTATCATGTGAAGTCAAACGGGGTATGGATTGCCGTACCCCGTTTTGATTCTACAAGCGCTTGCCTGGTCGCTTCCAAAAGGATTATTCCTAGAAGCGCAGCAGCAGCCACACCATCGACAGCGCTACCGTGATGAACAATGCCGGCATGCCTTTGCGGAGGAAGTAGGCGTAACTGATGGGATAGCCCGCCCGCTCGGCGATCCCCGCAGTGACCATGTTGGCCGATGCTCCGATCAACGAGCCATTTCCCCCCATAGCGGATCCCACGGACAAACAGAAGAATAACGCCAGGCTCGTCGCCCCTGGCACGGTGTTCGTGAGATAGCCGACGACCGGCAGCATGGCCGCCGTGAAGGGGATATTCGCCACGATCGTCGAAAAGAGTGCGCTTACCCATATGACGATGATCATCGCCAGGGGTAAATTTTCGCCAACCAAACTGGCTACCCATTGCGCCAGGAAGCTGATCAGGCCGACCTCCTGGATGCCGCCGACGACGATGAACAAAGCCATAAAGAACACCAGAGTCGTCCAGTCGACGGCCTCGATCATCTCCTCCACATCCGGTCTGATCCAGATCAACAGCGCTGTGGCGCCCAAAATGGCTGTGACCGCCGGTATCAGGTGGAAGTGTTCGCCCACCAGAAAGAGCCCCAGCATCCCCAGTCCGACCCAGCCGACTTTCGCCAGATTCGCGGGTTCGGTGATTCGCGCATTCTCCTCGAGTTTCTCAAGCAGAACCGGGGAGACCCCGGACGTGGCGTGGAACAGGTCTTTCCGGTATGCGATCAGGCAGTAAATGAAGAGGCCGATGAGGCTGATGAATACACCGGGTGAGAGATTGCTTAGAAAGCCGGAAAAGGGAATATCGGCGTACGAACCGATGAGGATGTTGGTTGGCGTGCCGATGAGCGTGATGATCCCACCCACGTTGGAAGCCAGGACTTCTGGAATGAGCAGGGTCAGTGGATTGAGCCCGAGAGCCAGGGCGATCTGTACCGTGATCGGCGTCATCAAGAGCATGGTCGTAACGTTGTCGAGGAAAGCAGAGGCCACAGCGGTGATCACCATCAGGATCGCCATCAAGAGCCAGGCTTTTCCGCGCGAGACGCGGTAGGCGAAAAACGCCAGCCAGTGGAACAAACCCGTCCCCTCGACCACGGCGATCACGATCATCATGCCCATGATGAGGAAAATCACGTTCCAATCGACGTACTGCAAAGCGCGCGTGAAATCGAAGATAAACAAGTCTTCAATGAGCGGCTTTCCCAGATAACTGATGCCCAGAACCAGGGATACGCCGGTCAGCGCGGCCAGCACGTTGTGCAGCTTCTCCAGCGCGATCAAGAGCAGCATACCGAGAAACACCAAAGTCGCCACCCAAAAGGCGATCGTGATTTTGCGCTGGAGTTCGATCGTAGGCAAGGTGACGGCTTCGTCGGGTGCGAGTTGGGCGAAATCATCTGCAGCAATATCGATCGTCGTAGTCTCAAAATGCTGTCGTTCGACCCGCAGGACCAGATTGTCCCCAACTTGCGCGGGAAGTGTCAGGCGATAACTGCCATCTCCCTGCGTCAGACCTTCGGCGATGACTTCATTTTCTTGAAGCAGTTGAACTTGGGCTTCGAATACCGGTTGGTTCTGTGCATCGATCACATTCCCAATGAGGGACACACCCATTTGTTGACCGGCCGGCTCAGCGGATACTCCGGCTGCCAGGGTGAATGTCAGCCAAACAGCAATGATCAGGATTAAAATCAGTGCTCCTCGTCCGATCTTCACTCTGCACCTCCCGGTTCCGCCAAAACGACCTTTGCGCCGGTTTGCTCTTCCAGGTGCTGCACGAAGGTCTGCATGCGTTCCATTGTGAAGACGTTCTGTTCCTCGTGCTTGGGTTTGCCCAAAATGATGTGGGAGGCCTGGATTTCTTTCGCCATGGCCATGATTTCTTCCGTCACGTTGCCCTGCCGAACCGTCCATTGCGCCTCGACACCATCTTTCTCCGCCATCGCCTGTGCGCGCAGGAGAATGAACTCGCCCATACCTCGCATTTCATCGGAAATAACCTGCGTACGCCCTCTTTCCGTGAGATTGAGGAAATCCAGATTGACGATGTATAAAAAATGGAGCGTTTCCTGATTTTCTTTTGCCAATGTGATACCCGCTGCAAGGGCGCCCCGGCTTCCAGGACCTCCTCGAATCGGACATAAAATTCCGCCCATCATTCCTCCTTGTAAGGCAATACCGCCCAATATCTCCTCAACCGCAGGCGGGTCCTATCCCAATCGACAGTATTATAAAAACTGCTTCTTGCACAGGCGTGCTTCTCTCCAACGATAAGAAAATCTGGCTTCGGCTTTTTCTTAGGGACCCATCGCTTCAAAAATTTTAACGGGCACTTCACATAATTCTTGAAAGCGTTCCGCATCCGTCTTCGTTCCCACGACACCCGCACCGTAGTGCATCGGAACGGCCAATTTGGGATGGATTATCGCCGCAGCTTGCGCCGCTTCTTCGGCCGTCATCACGTACGTGCCGCTAACAGGGAGCAAAGCCAGGTCGCAGTCAATTTGCTTCAGCTCGGGGATATTGTCCGTATCCCCGGCAAAATACAAGCGTTCACCCGCAATGGTGATCACATAACCAACGTGACCAGCCTCCTTGGGATGGTAATGCTTGTCGATGTTATAAGCCGGAACGGCTTCTATGAGAATATCGTGCACCGTCATAGACTCACCGGCACGCAGCACTGCAACGGGTGCATCGATTTTATCTGCAGCCGTAGGATTTGCAACCACGGCGGTGTCCTTCTTGCGGATCTTGGCGATGTCCTCCGGAGAACAATGATCGTCGTGTTCGTGGCTGACCAGGATCAGGTCGGCTGGCGGACTGTCTGGCGGCAGCTTCCATGGATCGAGGTAGATCACGATGGGTTTGTCGAGGCGAAAACTAGCGTGGCCAATCCAATGTAAATCTTCGAGCAAACGAATTTCCTTATCACTCATGATCGCACTCCTTTCCAGCGAGTATCTTCTCGGTTCTAAAATCCAACACTTTATAATGTATGACCTTATAGACAGGAAATTTTCGCTAAGAAACCGTCGAGTATCTCCAGCGCCTGTTGGTGATCTTGATAACTGGACACAACAAGGCCCGTTGCGTTGTTGCCCGTAATCATCTTGGAGACAACTGCACCCTGCGCATACAGGCAGAGCACCGGCTTTTGGAGACCGAGGGCGTAGGCGATTTCGTAGCCCACACCGTGAGAGGGCGTGCTCACCTCGGCAACAACCGCGTCACAAGATTGAAGCCAATCGATGTCTCTTTGGAAGACATCATTGGGGTCGACAGTGCGTTCAACCAACATCACCTCCGGATGTGCAAGATGGGCCGTTGGCACTTCACACCGGCCGTCCAGCAGGTGATTCACTAGAAGCGCGTAGATATCTTCATCCTTGCGTCCGCCGGTAAGCGAACAAGAGAAGTAGATGTTCACGCTTCTCCCCTTCCAGGTCGACGGATTCACTTTCGTTGCATCAATCGACTATTGTGTAAATTTTACGTTTTGGCTTGACGCTCCTAACTGAGCATGATACCATGCTCGGCGTGTTTGGAAGTAGATTTCGAACTCC
>Ga0307430_1000969_pt1 | contig 22631 bp, 14 predicted proteins | sample SalMarWE160130MG_FD_202159 | JGI IMG/M metagenome (GOLD analysis project Ga0307430, IMG submission 202159) | Salt marsh sediment microbial communities from the Plum Island Ecosystem LTER, Massachusetts, United States - WE1603-130 | ecosystem: Environmental > Aquatic > Marine > Intertidal zone >...
CCAGGCCCGTCAGCATGCTCAGCACTCGCCCCCATGTTGCTTGGCTGCTCATTGTGCGCGCCTCAGAACGGGTTCTCCTCTTCCGAGAGCCGGCGGTAATAGAGGCTCAGCAGCTCGCGGAAGCTCTCGGGGTACTTCTCGCTCCAGGCCTGGAGCAGCTCGCGGCGCAGCCGTTCGGGCAGCTCCAGCTCGGCGAGGGGACCGCCCGGCAGCTCGCGCAGGCTCGACGGCAGGTTGAGTCCGCTGCGATTGCCGGTCCCGGCGCCCCTCCCGCTGCTCATGCCCATTGCCTGCATCATCGACTGGAGCTGCGCCTCGAGGCCGAACATCAATTGCTCGAGCTCGGCCAGGATCTTGTCCTGCTCCTCCTGCGTGTCCTTGCCGGTGCGGAGGTCTCGGAGCATATCAGAGACCGCGCGCATGCGCTCGCCGATCTTGCCGAGGGGCTCGAGCACCCTGCTCAGGTCGACCACCTCGTTGCCCAGGCGTCCCTGCCGGTTTGCCAGCCGCTCGATGAGCCGGCGGAACGCGGCCGTGAGCTCCTCGGTGCGTGGCCGCTCGGCGTCGGTCTCTTTCGTCTCCTCGTTGATTGTGCGCTGCTTCTCGATGATCTCGGCCAGCGCGTCGATCTGCTGCTGCATCTGGGCGATCATCGACTCGGCCATCAGCTTCGCGAGCGCGCGGGAGAGCTGGTCGCGCGCCTCGAGCAGCGCTTCGAGCGCGCGTCGCTCGTCGCCGAGTGCGTCGCTGCGCCGGAGCTGGCCGAGCCGCTCGGTGGCGTCGGCCATCGAGTTGACCGCGGCGCGCAACGGGGTGACCGGGTCGATGCCGGGCATAACGAGCTGGGCGAAGATGTCGGCGAGCACGCCGCTGAACTGCTCGGCGCGCTCGTGCGCTCGGCGCTGCGAGTCCTCGACGCCGCCGTAGCGGTCGAGGAGCTGGGCGATCGCGTCCGCGGCCTCGTCGGGGCCGCCGTTATCGCTGGTCGGGATCTGCTCGGTGGCGGCGATGATCTGGGTCTCGATCTCAATGAGGCGGTCGATCTCGGAGATGTGCGCCTGCATGGCCGCCTCGGTGTTCTCGAACTCGCCGGCGAGCCTGGCGCGTTGGGCCTGCTCGAGCTGGTTGGCCATCCGCCAGAGGCTTTCCGAGGCCTTCTGCTGCGGCTCGATGCTCTTGCTGAGGTGGTTGACGCGCAGCTCTTCCTCCGCCTGCTTCATCAGCTCCGACAGCCGGTCCTGCCGAAGCTGCTCGATCGCGCTCTCGACGCTCTCGGCGTCTTTCGAACGGCGGTACTCCAACTGCCTGAGCGCGCGCTCCATTTCTTCTTCGAACTCCTCGAGCTTCTGCCGGAGCCCCTTCTCGCGATCGACCAGCTTCTTGAGCCGCCGCCTCTGGTCTTCGGCCAGGTCGCCCGGCGACCGGCCCATCAAGTCGCGTGCCGCCTCCCGCGTGCTGTCGAGGTTGCTGTTCTGGAGGCGGGCCATGCTCTTCGCGCTGCTCGCCAGGCTCAACAGGCGCTGCTCCTCCTGGAGCCGGTCGAACTGGTCGTTGATGCGGTTGAGGGCGCGGACGATCTCCTGCTCGGTCTGCGCGGCGTGTTCGAGCTGGCGGGCGCGCTGCTCGGCGCTCGCCGCGTCGCGGGCCGCCTTGAGCTGCGAGCCTGCGAGCGCCATCTCGCGCCGGGCCAGCTCGGCGAGCGCATCCTTCATCTCCTGCATGCGCATGACGGACCGGGGCTGGACGAGCGGGTTTTCCTGCATCGTCTCAATCGTAGGGTCGAAGTCGCGCGCCAGCTCGCGTGTCGCCTCGGCGATCGCGTCCTCGGCCCGCTTCGCTTCTTCGAGCTGTTCGGCCTGCTTGAGCGACAGCGCATCCGCGGCAGCCAGTTCCGCCTCGAGCTGTTCGGTGAGCTTCTTGTTGTCGGCCTGTTGCCGGATCAGCTTGCGCAGGCGGCGCTGAAGCGCCTGCTGCTCTTCCTCGACGCGCTTGAACGCGTCCTGGTCCGAGATGATCGTGACGACCCGCTCGACCGACTTGCCGGTTTTCGGCCCGTTGATCGCGTCGTTGTCGGTGGCCTCGAGCCGGAACCGGAGGACCATGCCGGGCTGAAGGCCGAGCGAGGCGAGATCGAGGAAGTACTCGGCCGGCAGCTCCGTGAGCCCGTCGTGGGGCAGCTCGATCGGCAGCTTGCCCTCGACCACGTCCTCCGGCGTAAGGTCCTTCTCCTCCTTCGGCTCGCTCGTGGTCGCGCGGTAGACGAGGCGCAAGGCGGTCAGGCCGAAATCGTCGCGCGCGACGAACCGGATCGGCACGCCCATGTCGGGCGTTCGTCTCGTCGCCGATTCGGGCGAGGCGATGTCGATCTCGGGCGCGCGGTCGGGCAGCGGCGTGATGCTGTACGCGACGGGCTTCTGGTTCGTGAAGCCGTGCTCGTCCCGCAGGTGGAACGTGTAGGTGGCCTGCTCGTTGATCTCGATCGTGAGCGGGCCGACGCGTTTCCCGTCGACGTCGACGGTCACGAGCTCGCCGCTCTCGTCGGGTGGGCGCTCGACACCGTCTTCGTCGGTCTCGGTCTCGGCCGATGGGTAATCGAACGTGACCCAGGCGGTCTCGACCGGTTTCGTCGCCGCAGCAATGACGCGCACGCGCGTGCCGCGCAGCGCGCGGATGTTGCCGCTTCTCGACGGGCCCGGTTGCTCACCGAGCCCGGTGTAGGCCGGGTACTCGCAGGTGACCTCGAAGTCGATGATGGCCGGCGGCACGACGGGCTCGATCGAGAACGAGCCCGACCGCGCATCGCCCACGCGGAGCCGGTACGTGATCGGCCGCAGGACGTTGTTGAACGTGTAGCGCGCGGTCCCGTCGCTCGCCACCGGGAGCTTGAGCCGCCGCCAGCGGTCGTGCCCCGCGCGCCAGACGAGCCGGGCGTCCGCCGGCACTCGGCCCGAGGCGGTCACGACGAGCTCGACGTCGCTGCCCTTGGCGACAGCGCACGAGCCGGGCGAGACGTCGATCGTCGTATAGGTGAACGGCTCGAGATCGGCCGTCGGGTTGAGAATCCGCAGCAGGACGTTGTGCGCCACGGGCGGCTGCATAACGCAGTACGCGCCGACGACGGCCGTGAGCACGAGCGCGAGCACGAGGGCCCATCGGATCGTGCTGACCGGGGCGACGGACCGGAAGTCGACGCTCCGGGACCGGCCGAGCGTCTCGCGCGTGAGCGCGTCGACGAGCTGGGTCGATCCCGTGAGCTTCCCGGCCGCACGGTGTTCGGTGAGCTCGACCGTGCTCACGACGAGGTCGCCAAGCTCGGGGTGGCGGTCCTCGACGGCGAGCGCGATGCGCCGCGCCGTGTAGCGCCGCAGCAGCGGCACCACGAGGTTCGCCACGAGGCAGACGGCGAGCGCGACGAGCGTCGCCGCGAACACGAGGACGCGGAACGGCATCTGCAGGTAGAAGATCCTGTCGACGACGATGGCGATGGCGAACGCGGCAAGCGCCGTGAACACGACGAGGGCGAGCCCCTTGGTCGCGCTCAGGGCGCGGATGCGGACGCGCGCCTGCGCGAACTTGCGCTCGAGCTCCTCGGGTAGGATGTTGGCCTGTATCGGTTTCGACGCGTCCACGGCTAGACGTATCCCTTCCGTTTGCGCAGCAGCCACTCGCCCGTGATGAACGCCGTGAAGACGAGGATCACGAGGAACGTATCCCACAGCTCGCGCGTGTCGGTGGTGCTGCTTGTCGCGATGAGCGTGTCGATCTCCGTCGGGATGGCCGCGGCGGTGTCGAGCATGTGGAAACGGCCGCCCGTCAGCGCGGCGAGGTCGGCCAGCACGTCGGCCCGCATCTGGACGCTGCGTGCCTCGGGCTCCTCGGCCTCGACGTCGATCTTGAGCGCGGCCTGGGTCCCCTCTTCACCGAGTTCGGGCACGACCGACTGGAGACGCCAGCTTCCGCCCGTTGCCGCCGTGAACCGGCCCTCGTAGAGGCCCGTCTTGGCGTCCGCGAGCGCGAGCTGGACCCGGTCGACGCTCCCGAACGGGTCGATGAGCTCGACGTACACCTTCCCGTTCGTGAACGGGTAGTAGAGCTTGTCCGAGACGCGGGCCGTGACGGCGACGAGCTCGCCCTGGCGGTACCGGTCCTTGTCGGTGGTGAGGCGCACGTACTTGCCCTCGCCCTCGAGCGGCGTGGCGATGAGCCAGCGCAGGATGTTGCCCCAGAATCGGTAGTGGTAGACGTCGCCGTACTCGTAGCGCCACCGCCACGTGCTGTCGATGTTGAGCATCAGTACCTTACCGGCGCCGTAGTGCTGGGCGACCACCAGCGGCAGCTTGCCGTAGCGGTTCGACAGGAACGGGTGCACGGCGAGCGTCGTGGCGCCCGTCTTGGCGCGCTCGACGTCGGCGCACCAGTACGACGGCGGCAGCTCGGCCCACACGCGGTCATTCTCATGGCGGTCGTTCTCAAGCATGAAGATCGGGTGCTGCCATCCGGCGGCCGTCATCTCGATGTTGAAGCCCGAGTCGATCGTATGCCCGAGCTGGGCCGCCGGGTCGCTCTTGAGCACGACGGGCAGCAGCTTCTCGATCGGCGTGCCGACGTAGTCGTACGGCGTGTACCGCCCGCCGGCGATCATCACGAACGGCCGCCCTCTCTCCTCGACGAACTCCCGGATCAGATCGAGCTGCTTGGCGCCGAATTCCTCCCGCGCGACGTCGCCGAGGATGATAATTTCGTACTGGTATAGCTCCCGCTTGCTCGTTGGGAAGCTCGGGATATACTCCTCGCCCCGGGCCGCGCGCTCGTGCGAGTGGAACAGCACCATCGTTAGGTCGAAGTCCGGGTCGCGCCCGATCGCGTTCTTGAGGAACCGCCACTCCCAGCGCGGGAACTGCTCGACGAGCAACACCCGCCGCTTCTCCTTGACCACCTCGATCTCGAACCGCTTCTCGTTGTTGTCGGCGCGGATTTCGTTCGCGAGCGGGCGGACCTCGACGGTGCACGGCATGAGGCCCGTCTTCTCGGGCACGAACGTGAGCTGGACGCGCTGGAGGCGCGCCCGCGCGCTCAGGGTGATCGTTTCCTCGGCGAGCGTCTCGTCGATCGAACGTAAGGCGACGACGACTTCCTGCTCGTCGTAGCCGGAGCTCTTCACCTCGGCGGTCACGACGACCGTGTCGTTGATGTAGGCCGACTTCTTCGATTTGACGTCGGCCAGCTCGAGATCAAACGGCTCGTCCGGGTTGCCGACGCCGACGGTGTAGATCGGGACGTTCTCGGCGCGGATGCGCCGCGCCTCGTCCACCGGGCTGCGCCCGATGTTCGCGTCGCCGTCGGTGATCACGACGATGGCGGCAAGCCGTTTCTTGCCGGCGAGCTCGCGGGCGCGGCCCAGGGCAAGGGCGATGTCCGTGCGATCGCCGGCGTCCGTTGTGTCGACGAGCGGCAGGTCGGCGAGCGTCTGTCCTTCAGGCACGTTGATCGGCTGTGTTTCGCCGCAGAAGGTGAGGAGCTCGACGTTGTGCTGCCTGCGCAGCGCCTCGATCAGGCCGTCGGCGCCGGCGAGCAGATGCTTGACCGGCACGATGCGCGGCAGCCGGTCGATTGCGGCGTTCTGCTCGTCGGTGAGCACTTCGGCGGCCGTGGCGCCGGTCGCAAGTCGGTCGCGCTGCGACTCGGTAAGCAGGCCGGCGAGCTCGGCGGCGGCGAGGCGCAGCGCCGGTTGTCTGAGTGTGTCGTGGCGCTCCATGCTCTTCGAGGCGTCGACGAGCACGACGACGGACGACTCCTCGCGGTATGTCTTGCGGTCGACGATCGCGGGCTCGAGCAGGATGGCAGCCATGCACACGACGAGGACCAGCCGCAGCAGCATGAGCGCCCACCGGCCCGCAGGCCGGCGCGTCCGGAGGTCGCGCAGGTACAGAGCGGCGATCAGCGCGGCCGTGGCGACAAGGATGCCGCCGACCACCCAGGCCGACAGCGGCGTGTTGAACACGAACCGCGTCTCCCGCTCGACGAGCGTGCTGACCAGCTCCGGTACCATGATTCCTCAGGTCTTGTCGATCGTGTGTGCGAGCGCCGATTCGGTCATGAGCAACATGCAGACGGCCACCGCGAGGTAGCGCCACATTTCCCGGCCGTGGCGGCTCGTGCGGACGACGCGCGCGATGTCCTCGTCGGCGGCGACGTACTCGAGCGGCGCGGCCCGGAACAGCGATTTGAGAACCTGCGGCGCGAGCGGCGTCAGGTCGCTCTCGCGCGCGTCGACGTTGACGCAGACGTGCATCTCGGCGCCGGCGGACGCTGCGTCGTCCGATGCGCTCGGCGCACGCACTGTGTAGACGCCGGCCGCGTCCGTATCGTCGTAAACGAGCGTGGGCACCTTCGCGCCACCTTCGTCGCCGGAGATGCCAGCGAGCACCGGCCGAACCGTCTCCGGGCCTCCGCGTGGCCGATCGAGCCTGAGCTCGGACGACGCGAGGCGCGACGAGACGGGCTGGCGGATGGCGTCGCCGGCGACGAGCTCGCGTGCGGCGCTGCCGCGTCCGGCGAGCCAGTACGTGATCCGATGCACGAGCGGCAGAAACACCGGCTTGAGCGGCATGTTGGACCATCGGAGGTCGGCGCTCGACGTGAAAAGCAACACGACGCCCTGGCCGAAGCGCCGCTCGATGAGGTACGGATCACCATTGTCGAAGCGCATGAGCACGCGCACATCGGGATCAGCTTCATCGACGGCCACGGCGGCGTACCGGCAGAAGCTCGCCGAGGTCAGATCGCCGTCTCGTTCGTCCTCGAACGGCCTCACCACGGGGTGGTTGAAGTCGAAGTCGGCGAGGCGCACCGCCTCGGGCGTCTCGGGGGCGTCGAGCTCGACGGCCGTTCCCTTCATGCCCGTGACGCGTGCCGGCAACAGCGGTCGCCCGCTCGCCGGGTCGCTCAGCGACGCGTACCGCGCCGGCCGGGCCGTCTCGCCCAGGAACACGACGAGCGCGCCGCCGCCGTGCACGTAGCCGCGCAGGCTGGCCGCCACCCGGTCCGAGAAGCCGGCGGCATCGGTGACGAACACCGCCGGGAAGTTGGTCAGATCGTGCTCCCAGAATCTCGATAGCGGCGCCACCACGGGCGTGACGATGTTCTCGGCCGAGGTGCTTATTGTCACGTTGGCAGACGTTTCGCCCGGCGAAACGTCCCCCGATCCCTCGGCGTCGAACGACGCCGAAGAATCGGCCTTCTCGGGCGCCAGTGCGATTCGCAGGAAGCTCATGCCGCTCTCCAGACCCCTCGATGACGGGGAGCCATCCAGGCACAGGACGTTGAGCGCCTCCTTGACCTCGAAGGCGAAGTAGCGCGCATTGTCCGGCGCGAGCGCATCGGGTCCGATGGTGACCTTGCCCCAGTGCCATCCCGGTTCTTTCGGCCGGAACACGAATCGCGCCGTCGAGATGCCGTTGTCGAACCGGCTCCCTTTGACTCGATCGGCCTCGCGTGTGTCATCGTCGAGATAGAGCGTCACAACCGGCGCAAGGCCCGGCTCCTCGGCGTGCGTGCGGATGGTGCACTCGACCGAGTAGTCGTGTCCCACGGCCGGGGGCGTGCTCGGCAGCCGGACCGATTCGATGAAGACGTTCTCGTGCTCGCCGGGCGTCGAGACGTCGACCATGAAGAGCTTCGGTTTGGGATCGCACTGCTCGATCAGCCCGTTCACGCGTTCCCAGGCGGCGGTGTCGTCGAGCCGCCAGCCTTCGAGCCGGCAATCGCTCACGATAAAAATCTCGCGGTGCGACTGCTGGATGCTCTTCATGCGTTCGAGGCACTGGGTGAGCGCGCCGAGCGCGTCGGTGCCGCCGTCCGAGAGCTCCGTGCGCGTGATCTGGCGGTCGAGCAGCTCGGGGTCGCGCGTCGTCTCGTCGGCCGACGATGGCCGGGCGCTCGCCGTCATGAGCGCGAGCGAATCGCCCTTGCGAAGCGTCGAAGCGATCGCCTCCGAGGCCTCCTTCGCTGCGTCGAAGGCCGTCGTGTTGCCCTGCTGCACGGCCATGCTGTAGGAGTTGTCGAGAATGATGGTCGAGGCCGAGCGGCTCTGCCCCAAGAAACCGGCGAACACCGCGCCCGTGAGCAGCGGCCGCGCCAGCGCGCCGACGATAAACAAAATGATGGCGATCCGCGTCAGCAGCAGGAGCAGTTGCAGGATCTTCAGGCGCCGCGCAGTCTCCTTCGTGGACCTGAGGAGGAACTCCATCGCCGCCCACAGCACCGTGCGGAACTTGCGCCGATGCATCAGGTGGATGATGATCGGGATCGCCGCAAGCGCCAGGAACGCGAGCAGCCACGCGTGCAGAAACACGAGCGCGATCATGACCGCCTCCTGCGGCGCGTCGCCAGGTAGCGCGTCAGCGCGCGGCCGAAGGGCTCGGCGGTGTTGACCTCGAAGTAGTCGATGGCGCTCTCGCGGCAGCCGCGCTTCAGGGTGGTGCGGAACTCGTCGAGGCTGTCGAGATACCGCCGCTTGAGCGCGTGCGGCTCCGTCATGATCGGCGGAACGACGCCCTCGAGATCGCGGAACAGCGTCAGCCGCTCGAACGGGAACGTGAGCTCGTACGGGTCGAGCAGGTGGAAGACGATCACCTCGTGTTTCTTGTGCCGGAAGTGCTGGAGGCTCGTCAGCACCGCCTGCGGGTCGTCGAACAGGTCCGAGATCACGATGATGAGGCCGCGCCGGCGGATGCGCTCGGCGAAGTCGTGGAAGATGTGCGACACCTGCGTCCGGTTGCCGGGCTTGGCCGACTCGAGCTCACGGAAGATGATCGTGCGGTGGCGCGGGCTCGAGCGCGGCGCGATGTAGCGCCGGATCTCGTTGTCGAACAGCAGCAGGCCGACCGAGTCGAGCTGCTGGAGCATGAGCTGCGTGAGCGCCGCCGCGAGGTGCGTGCCGTACCAGAGCTTCGTGATCGGGCGCGTCGAGCCGTAGCCCATCGAGCCGCTCGCGTCGAGCAGCACGTAGCACTTGAGGTTCGTGTCCTCCTCGTAGAGCTTGACGTAGAAGCGGTCCGACTTGCCGAACACGCGCCAGTCGATGTGGCGCAGCTCGTCGCCGGGCACATACTGGCGGTGCTCGGCGAACTCGACGGAGAACCCCTGGTACGGGCTCTTGTGCAGGCCCGAGATGAGGCCCTCGACCACGAGCCGCGCGCGCAGCTCCATCCCCGCGATCGTCGCCAGCACCTGCGGATCGAGGAACCGCGTCTTGTCTGTCCGTTCCAGCGTCTTGGCCATGGGTCCTTGTCGGTTCACGTACCAGGAAGGCCCGGTGCCCCGCCCCTTGCTTTTGTGAGCAAGCGCCTTGCCACAGGGCGCTTAGAGCGCCTGTACGCTTAGACTCCCCGATACGCAGTAGGTTTCCTGGGATCCTGGCCTTGTGCCTGTTCAGCACTCATCAAGATTGTAGCACCCGTCTGCACGACGCGTCCAGCCGGACGCCGGTATGTTGGGCCCGCGGGGTTCTCCAGCAAGCTGACAGGTCCGGACTTGCCTCGCTACGCCAGGCCGGAGCGGCGGCGGATGCTCCACTCGACGCACAGGAGCAAGAGCAGGACGGCGAGCAGGCCGAGATGGTCCCAAATCGGGCGCGTGATCGAGGCGCCCTTTTGCTCCTCGGCCGGGGCGGCGAGGTGGTCGGGCAGCGCGCTGAGCGAGTCGGCGTCGAGCCGCCGGCCGCCGGTGAGCGAGGCGAGTGTGTCGAGCAGCTCGTCGTTGCGGCGGTATTCGCGGAACTCGATGTTCGGCTTGGTGACGCGGAACTTCACGATGTCCTCGTCGAGCTTCGCGCCGTTGAGGGTCGCCGCCGTCTTGACCGTGTAGTCGCCTTCGGCTGCCGGCGCGTAGGTCGCCCTGTACGTGCCGGGCTCGTCGTGGTCGGGCACGAGGTGCACCGAAGCGGTTGTGCCGTCGGGCGGCGTGATCACGGCCATCACGTCGGCGTCGGCGGTCGACTCGAACTCCTCGTCGAGGACGGTGGCGACGATGGGCACCTCCTCGTCGGCGCCGAACGAGGCGCGCGGCGTCTCGACGACGACGCTCTTGACGGGCATCGCAAGCCGGTGCTCGGCCAGCCAGCGGACGGCGTTGATCCAGAAGCGCTGGAAGTGGCGATTGTCGTCGAGGCCCCACGTGGTCTCGAAATCCGCTCCCCAGCCGGCCGTCGTGTCGGGTACGAACGCCAACGCGCGGCCCTTGCCGAACTCCTGCACGGCGAGCAGAGGCATCGGCCCATACTGGCTTCGCGTGTACGGGTGCACGGCGAGCGTCGTGGCGCCCGGCTTGGCGCGGACGACGCGGCTGCAGCCGCGGAAGTAGGGAACCTTGTCGAGCGCGGCGTCGTTATTGTCGTCGTCGATCTGCAGGATCGGGTGCCCGCGGCCCTCGGGCGTGTACGACCACTTGAACAGCGAGCCCTCGAAGTAGCCGTCCATGCGGCCGCGCATGTCGACGGGCAGCATCTTGTCGATGACCGACTCGTCGTAGCCGCCGCTGCCGAAGCTCGTCCACCCGCCGACCATCGCGTACCCGCCGCCGTGCTTGGCGACGAAATCGACGAGCCACTCGAGCTGCTTCTCGGTGAAATAGACGATGTCGATGTCGCTCGAGATAATGACGTCGTACTCGAACAGCGCCCGCTTGCTCGTCGGGAAGCCGTCGATCGGGTCGCGCACCCATGAGACGCCGGCGCGGAGCGCGTCGATGTTCCGATCGCGGAACAGCGACTTGACCTCGATATTGCCGTCGCTCTTGAGCGCCTGTCCGAGGAACTGGTACTCCCACAGGTCCTGGTCGTCGCGTTTGTACATCGAGCCTTCCATGTACAGGACGCGGATCGTCTTTTTCGCCGAGTTGACGGCGAACGAGGCGTGGTTGTTCGCCAGAAGAAATTCGCCTTCCTGCTCGCCGACGTGGACGTCGTAGCTGAGCAGGCCTTCCTCGTCGGGCGTGAACCGGACGGCGACCTTCGCGCGATCGCCCGTGAAGGTTACGCCTGAGGTCGCGACGGTCCGGTCGCCGTGCGTGATCGTGATCGGCACCGTGCGGCCCGCGCACATCTGCTGGCTTAGGAACAGCTCGAGCTCGACCTCGGTCTTGGCGATGACGTTCTTCTTGACGGCGATGTTGTCGATCGCGATATCGCGCTGCGCGTCGGGGCTGCCGAGCCCGACCGTGTAGACGGGCACCGCGTAGCGGTTGAGCAGCCACACGGTCTCGTCGAGGCTCTCGCGCGAGGTGTCGATCCCGTCGGTGAAAACGATCGCGGCCTCGAGTCTCGAACCGGCCGCCTGCCGGATCGTCTCGCTCAACGCGGACAGCAGGTGGGTCGAGGGCTCAGTGGCGCCGCGGTCGGCGAGCGCCTCCAGCGTCTCGACCTTCTGGGCGTCGCGGCCGAAGGCGACGAGCTGGACGTCGGCGTCCTCGCCGAGCCGCTCGACGAGCTGTGCGCTGCGGATCAGTTCAAGCGCCTGCTCGAAGCGCGACACCGGTTCTGTGGCGTCGGCCAGCAGCATGCTTTGCGAGGCATCGACGAGGAGCACGATCCGCTTAGTGTGCCGCGTCGGCTTCGGCAGCACGCTCGACGGGTTGAGCAAACAGAGCACGATGAAGACGATGACGACGGTGCGCAACACAAGAAGAAGCACGTGCAGCCGCTTGCGCTTGCGCAGGGCGGGGTGGCGCGAGACGAGCACGACGACGGCAAGATAGGCGGCCGCAACGACGACGACCGACCAGAGCGGATACGATGTGTTGAAAAACCACTCCATGCGCTATCTTCCCGAAGTCTCGACGAGCCTGCGCGCGGCGCATGCCTCGATAAACGCATCAAAGAGCCGCTGCGACTTCGGATCTTCCGGCGCGAGCTGCTCCGGGTGCCACTGCACCCCAAGGGCGAATGGCTCGCCCGGCCGTTCGATTGCCTCGATGAGGCCGTCCGGCGCGTGGGCCGTGGCGACCAGGCCGGCGCCGAGCGCGTCGATGGCTTGGTGGTGGGTGCTGTTGACGCGGAGCTCGTGCGCGTCGACGATGGCGTGCAGCCGCGTGCCTGGCACGATGCGGATTGAATGAGATGGCCGCGGTTCGGCCGGCGTCACGTCGTGCTGAATCGTCGAGCTTGTGCAGGCGCCGATGTCCTGGTGCAGCGTGCCACCGCACACGACGTTGAGCATCTGGAGCCCGCCGCAGATCCCAAGTAGGGGCAGCCCGGCCTCAAGGACCGCGCGCACAAGGCGGGATTCGAAATCGCCCTTGAGCTGGTCGACGCGCCCCAGCTTCGGGTGCGGTTCCTGACCGTACCGGCGCGGATCGTCGTCATCGCCGCCGGCCACCAGCACCCCATCGAGCACGCCGAGCACCTCGTCAGTGAATTCGCCCTCGACGAAGGACGGCAGGAACACGGGCGTGCCGCCGGCCCGAACGACGCAATCGGCGCACGCCTTCTGGCCCAGGAAGCCAAGCGAGGAGCTGCCGCCTTCCACTCGCGGCGGCGCGGTATGCGTTCTGCACGTAATACCGATGACGGGCTTCTTCGCCACGCTCGTTGACCTCGTCGTGTCGCCTCCCACAGAGAGTGGCCCGATTCCGCGTTTTCGTCAACCCAAAACAGCGTTGCGCCCCCGTGCGATAGGGGCATATCATTCCAGTCTCTGGTAGGAGGTTGGACACACGGCATGGCGATCAGGATCCTTCATTTCGCAGATTGTCATCTCGGCACTGTCCCGATGTGGCTCGGGGCGCTCGCCGAGCAGCGGGCCGACGACTTCCGCCGCACGTTCACCCGCATCGTTGACATCGCCTGCGATGAGACCAACGCGATCGACCTCGTCGTGATCGCCGGCGACCTGTTCGAGCAGCACGCTCCCGACGAGCGCACCATTGCCGCCGCACGCCGCCAGTTCGAGCGGCTCGCCGCCCGCCACCTGCCCGTCCTGCTCGTGCCCGGCAACCACGACGGGATCAGCTACAGCGATTCGGTCTACCGGCGCGAGCGTTTCCCAGGCGTCACACTCGTGACGAATCCTCAGGTCGAGCAGGTCGCCCAGCTCGCGGTGCGCGACGAGACGGTCCACCTCTACAGCGTGGCCCAGGATCTGTCACGCGGCGTCGAGCCGATCGAGCACCTCCAGCGGACCGACGAACCGGGCATCCACGTCGCCGCGCTGCACGCCACCGTCTGGGAGAACCCGGCGTGGCAGCTCACGGCCGACGACTTCCCGGTCCGGCCCGAGGTGATCGCCCAGAGCGGCATGCACTACGTCGCCCTCGGCCACCACCACAACTACCGCGAGTTTCGTGACGGCGGCGTGCTCGCGGTCTATCCGGGTTCGACCGAGGGGCGCGACTTCGGCGAGTGCGGGCCGCGCTTCGCCGTGATCGCCGAGGTGGGCGAGCACGGCGCGCAGCTCGAGCGGCGCGAGTGCCACACGCGCCAGCTCGGGGAAGTCGTCCTCGACCTCGGCGCGACGCCGGCCGGCTCGGATGCCGAGATCGCCAATCGTCTGCTCGAGCAGCGCGACAAGGCGATGCTGGTGCGCGTGCGGCTCACGGGCCCGGCCGAGTTCGTCCCCGATCCCGACGCGATCCGCGCGCGGCTCGAGGGCGCGTTCTTCTACGTCGAGGTGCGTGACGAGACGCGCCTGATCGACGGCGCGCTCGTCGGCTCCCTGCGCGAGGAGCGGACGATGCGCGGCCTGTTCGTGCGCAAGATGCTGGAGCGCGCGGCCTCAGCGGAGGGCGCTGAACGTGAGGCGGCCGAGCTCGGCGTCAAGTACGGCCTCGACGAGTTTCTGCGGCACGGAGCACCCTAGCGATGCGCATTCGCCGCGTTCACATTGAAGGCTTTGGTTGCCTGGGCGACCGCGCGTTCGAGTTCGGCGAAGGGCTCACGCTCGTCGTCGGGCCGAACGAGGCCGGCAAGACGACGTTCGTCCGCGCGATCGGCGCCATCCTCTTCGGCCAGCAGGCCGATGCCCGGCGCGAGAGCATGCCATGGGATGGCGGTGCCTACGCGGGCAGCATCGAGCTCGTCAGCGACGAAGGGACTATCCGCATCCGGCGCGAGTTCGACTCCGACCTGGTCGAGGTGACCGAGACGGCCGACGGTGGCTCGAGCACGTGGCGGGGCGAGGCGAAACAGGCCGGTCGCGGCGCCGATCTCGACGCATACCGTGAACGGCTGCGCCGCCTGATCGGCTTCGACGATGAGGAGCTTTTCCTCCACACCCTCTGCGTGCGGCAGCTCGGGCTCGAGACCGACGTGAGCCAGGAGGTGCGCAAGCGGCTGACCGGCCCGTCGGAAGCGGATGCCGAGGAAATCAAGCACCGGCTCGTCGACCGCTACGAGGAGGTCTCGAACGACCGCCTGCGGAAGGGCGCCAAACCGCGGCAGCTTGAGCTCGTCGACGAAGAGATCGCCGAGGCCAAGGCGCAGATCGAGGCGACACGCGGGTACTTCGATGAACTGCGCGGCCTGCGCGAGCAGGAGGGCGGGCTCGAGGAGCGTCTCAAGGCGCTTGAAACGGAACACGCGAATGACCGGCGCGTGTTCGCTGACATCGACGCCCTCGCCGAGGCGCACGAGCAGCAGGCGCGCCTTGCCCGTGAAGTCCCCGAGCTCGACGGCGAACGTGAGCGCCTCCGCGCCCACGGCGACGAGGAGAAGCGTCTGTCGGCCGACATCGCCGAGAGCTATCCCGGCTGGGACGCCGTGCCCGACGACTACGGCAGCAAGCTGCTCGAGCTGGCCCGCCGCCGCCACGACGTGGGCCGCACGCGCGACGAGGTTGAACGCCTCGAACGCGAGGCGCGGGCCTCCGGAGGCGGTGGGCGGTGGGCGTGGCTGCTTGTGCCGCTCGTGGTTCTGGCCGCGGCGTACTTTGTCGGCCAGCAGGTCGGCCAGTTGTTGCTCCTTGTTATTGGCGGCGGAGCCGCGGCAGCCGCGCTCCTCGTCGCGCTGCTCGTCGTGCAGATCGCTCGCGCCAAGCGGCACGCGAGACACGCGCGCGAGCTGGCGGCGGCCACGGAACGCTACGAGGAGAACCAGGCGACGCTCAAGGCGTTGTCGTCGCAGTTGCAGTCCTTCATGTCGAGCGACGATCCCGACGCCGAACAGAAACGCTACGACCAGTATCGGCAGCTCGCCGAGCGGCTGGGGCGTGTGCGGAGCGCGCTCGAGAGCTCGCGCGAACTTGGCGACATCGAGCACGAGTACCACGAGAAGAACGCCGCGCTTGGCCGGGCCGAGCAGAAACTCAAGGAGCTCACCAACGCGAATCCGGCGCTCAGGCGATATCTCGACGAGGCTGATCCGCTCCGCGAGCGTGCGCGACTCCGCGAGGAGATCGACACCCGCGCCCGCACGATCGACGAGATCACGACGCAGCGCACGCAGGTCGCGGCCGATCTGCGTGCGCTCACGCGCCGCCAGGTGACGAACGAATCGGCGCTGACCGACGAGATCGCCGCCCTCGAGGAACGGCGCGACGCGCTCGAACGGCGACGCGTTGCGCTCGGCCTCGCCATCGACGTGCTCGGCGAAACGATCACCGAGTACCAGGCCGTCCACCGCGACTCGCTCGCCGAGGCGATCGGCGAGCTCTTTGCGCGGCTCACCGGCGGGCGGTACGAGCGGGTCCGGCTCGACGAGCGGTTCGCGCCGTCGCTCGACGGTCTTGGCCGGCAGGGCCTCGACGTGAAGCAGATCAGCCAGGGCACGCGCGACCAGCTCTACTTCGCCGTGCGGGTGGCCGTGGCGCAGGAATTGAGCGGCCAGGTCCGGCTGCCGTTCGTGCTCGACGATCCGTTCGCCACCCTCGACGATGCGCGGCTCGCTGCCGTCTACGACGTGCTCGGCCAGCTCGCGCGCGAGCATCAGTTCATCGTCCTGACCCACAACCCACGCGAGCGGCAGTACGCCGCGCAGTGCCTCGAGCTGGGCTAGCATCGCGTGCAAAACCCCTGTCTTCGTGTTTCTCGGCTCCGCGCGAGCCCGCGCAGCGGGCGGCATTTTGTAGCCTCGGGCGCAAGCCCGTGGACCAGGGTCCTTCGCTGGCCTGGGAGCCCCCGCAGGGGGCGACATCTGCAATTCCTGGTCGTCAGATGTCGCCCCCTGCGGGGGCTTGATTCTCGTGGTGCGCACGATCCACGGGCTTGCGCCCGTGGCTACAGCATGTCGTCCCCTGCGGGGACTGGCTTGTCGCCACACTTCACACTCCTATGAGGGTTTTGACTTCCGCCACGGGTTGCCAGGCGCGAGCGCCTTGTCGCGGCGCGGTCTTGTGTGTTATCGTAGCGGGGAACTCAGGTTGGACAAGGGCCCATGCCGAACGAGACGCCGACAGAGCCGACGAGCCAGCACCGGTCGTTTGCCGATGGTGTCGACGAGATCCTGCGCGAAGATCCCCGCTACGCGCGCGAGGCCTACGCGCTGGTGATGGAGGCGCTCGCGTTCACCTGCCAGCACCTCGAGCGCGAGGGCCACGTCAGCGGCCAGGAGCTGCTCAAGGGCTTCCGTAGGTACGTGCTCAAGGAGTTCGGCCCGATGGCGCGGGTGACCTTGAGCGAGTGGGGCATCGAGCGCGGCGAGGACGTCGGCCGCATCGTGTTCAACCTCGTCGAGCACAACCTGCTCAGGAAGACGGACGAAGATACCATCGAGAATTTCGCCGGCGGCTACGGGTTCCGCGAGGCGTTCGAGGCGCCGTTCGAGCCGTAAGCCGGCCGCCGTGGAGGGGCACACATGGTCGAGGACATGAGCCAGGAAGAAATCCAGAAGCGCCAGTTCATCGGGTTCGTTTCGCTGCTGGCCAACTCGGCCATGCAGCAGCTTGGCAAGCTGGCCAACCCGCTCACGGGCAAAGTCGAGCGCAACCTCGACGGGGCGAAGGCCACCATCGACATGATCAAGATGCTCAAGGCCAAGACCCGGGGCAACCTGTTGGCAGACGAGGAGCAGGTCCTCGACGCCAACCTGTCCAACCTCCAGCTCAACTACGTCGACGAGCTGAAGCGAAGCGAAGAGCAGGCAGCACCCGCCAGCACGCCTGATCCAGGCGAGGGCGACCAGGCGCCGGACGCGAAGGGCTAACCCGCGCCGGGCTCTCGTCGCGAGGCATCGCCCGGAGTTCAGCGGCCGACCTCCATCCATTACGCGGGGAACAACCACCGGCCCGCGTGCGTCATAGCTCAGCGTGATCGCAGGGAACGCGCAGGTGCCCATGACCTCTTGACTCATTGACGAGCGGTCGGGGTGGAACCGCTTTCCTGCAACCGGCACGGATGGCGATTCCAGGTAGGTATTGCCACCGGCTTCAGCCGGTGGTTTGCGAGCGCTGATAGCTCATGTAGCCGGCTTCAGCCGGCTTCTCGACGAGTGTCTTCAGACATCCGCCTTGGGTCGAGACGCATGGCTGAAGCCGACTGTCCAGAAGCACGCTGAAACGCGCTGCTGCCGATGCACCGAACCGGCGCGTACCACCGGCTGAAGCCGGTGGCAGAAGCTATCTGGACTCACTGGAACTGAGTTTTCTGAACAAGACTGACCATGAAGATCACCCGGATGCGAGTGCGGCACCTCTATGCGCGGCTCAGGGAGCTGATGCGGCCGCGCGGCGACCTGGGGTATAAGGAATGCCCGCACACGGGGACTGAGCACGCGCGCCTCGCCGTCGTCGAGCTCGACACCGATGCGGGCATCACGGGCCTCGCAATCATGGTGAGCCGTGGCGAGCGGACGGCCGAGTGCCTGGCGAACACGATCGCCCCCGTCCTCGTCGGCAAGGACCCGACGGCCATCTGGGAGCGCGTCATCGAGCTGCGGGCGTGCGAGCCGTTCGACCCGAAGATCGCCACGCACATCGAGGTCGGCCTCTGGGACATCGTCGGCAAGCAGCGCGGGGTGCCGCTCCACACGCTGCTGGGCGGGCGCGACGATCCGCCGCCGGCGAAGGTCTATGCCGGCGGCGCGAGCATGTGCTGGAACGCGCTCGATCTGCTCGTCGAGGAAGCGCAGCGTTACACGGCGCAAGGGTTCGCGGGCATGAAGATCAAGATCGGCCACGGCCCCGACGAGGACCTCGAGATCGTCGCCCGCGTCCGCGAGGCGATCGGGCCCGACATCTTCATCGTGGTCGACGCGAACCGCGCCTACAACCTCGCCGACGCGCTCCGGCTCGCGAAGGGATTGGAGGAGCATGGAGCCGACTGGTTCGAGGAGCCGTTTCCATACGCCATGCCGGAGGGGGAACGCGACCCGTGGGACTGCACGCGTGTCGACGACTGGGGCATCGAGCAGTACCGGCAGCTCCGTGAGGCGACCACGGTCCAGATCGCCGGCGGCGAGGGGTTCCGCGACCACCATCTCATCGCCCGGCTGCTCGGGGCCGGGTGCTTCGACGTGTATCAGCCCGACGCCGGCTACCTCGGCGTGCTCACGATGCTCTCGCTTAACGAGATGGCCGTGAGCCTGGGCGTGCCGTTGACGCCGCACGCGTGCGGCGATACGGCCGGGTTCGTCGCCGGCCTGCACCTGCGGACGATCACCGAGCACGCGCTTATCCAGGAGTACGAGACGTGGGACAACCCGCTGGTCCACAGCATCTACAAGGGCTTCCCGCGCTTGAATCGCGACTCGACCGTCCCGGTCCCGAGCGCGCCCGGGCTCGGCGTGGACCTTGACGAAACGACGTGTGAGAAGTACTTGGTTTCCTGCGAGACGTTCGGCTAGCCGCCGGTGGCAAAACGATGATATCTGGAATCCCAAGCCCGCGCAGCGGGCGACATGATGTAGCCTCGGGCGTGAGCCCGTGGACCACGGGCGCACGAAGGATTGAGCCCCCGCAGGGGGCGACAGATGAGATACAGGCGCTGTTTGTCGGCAAGAAAGGAGCAGATGCCGCCCCCTGCGGGGGCTCGCTCCTTGTCGCCTCCCCACACCACAGGCTGACGCCTGTGGCTACAGGATGCCGTCCCCTGCGGGGACTCGGCTCATCGGCACTCCGTGTTTCACCACGGGCTGGTACCTGGTCCGATACTGGCATCACTTCATGACCACGACGAGGATCGCGGTGACCAAGGAATTCCCAGCGCGATCGGCGTTCACCTCCTTCACGAGGCTTCTTGCCGCGATTCTCGTGCTCGCCGTTTTGGCGGGCGGATGCGTCGGAACGTGCAAACGTCGCGAGGCCGCCGACAAAGATGACAATGCGCAGCGCAGCGAGCTCAGCGGCGTCGATCTCCACAAGCAGCGGGCGCTCGTCAAGCAGCACCGCGAGCTTGCCGACCAAGAGGCGCCGCTCACCGCCGAGCAGCGGAAAGCGTTCGCCGATGCCTACTGCTGGGTCGGCGTGAGCCTGTACGAGCGCGGCAAGCACCCCGAGTCGGAGCCGTATTTCCGCCAGGCGCTGCGGCTGCGGCCCAAGCACGCGCGCGCCACCATGGGCCTGGGCGACCTGTGTGCGGCGCGTTGCCGGTTCCGAGACGCTTTCGACGCGTACGAGCACGCGGCGAAGCTCGACGCCGCGCTGGGCGACGCGCTCCGGAAGCGCCTCACGCGGTTGGCCCAGCTCGCGTTGGCCGACGCCGAGCGGCAGATCGCCGACTCCGAGATCGTGCGGGCCAAAGAGGTGCTCGAGTTCGTTCGCGATTACCTCGACGAGTTCGACGGCTCCACGGCGCGCACGCGGCTCGCGCAGATCGAGCCGCTGTTCCAGCCCGAGCAGCTCGTGGCGCGTCACCAGGCGCTCGTCCGCGAGGGCAGAGATATCACGCCGGCCGAGCGCGAGCTCTTTGCCAACGCCTACTACTACGTCGGCGCGCGCTTGTGGCGGCAGGGCAAGCGCGCCGAGTCGGAGCCGTACTTCCGAGCGGTGCTGGGCCTGCGGCCCGATGATGCCCGCGCCATCGTGCGGCTCGGCGACCTGTTCGCCCTCCGGCGCCAGTTCCGCCCGGCTGCCGAGGCGTACGAGCGGGCACGCACGCTCGACACGGGGCTCACGGATGCCATCGAGAAGCGCCGCACGCGGCTGACCAAGGTCGCCTTGGCCATCGCCGCCCAGCGGGCTGCCGACTCGCAGATCGCCGCCGCCATCGAGGCGATCGAGTTCGTCGAGGAATACTTCGACGACATCGGCGGCGACGAGGCGCGCAAGCAGCTCGAACAGGTCAAGCCGCTGCTTCGGGCCGAGCAGCTCCTGGCCGAGGCATGCGACGCCATCGCCCACTACCGGACCGACGAGGGCTACAAGCAACTGCGCGAGATCGCTGCCAAGTACCCGCGCACCTACTTCGCCCAAGAGGCCAACCGCCTGCTCGAGGAGCACGGCCAGAAAATCGTCCTGTGCGACACCGCCACCGGCTACAAGCTGCCGACCCACTGGCGACGCACCTCGACCGAGCACTTCGAGATTTACTACGAGCGGGCCACCGGACTGACCGGCTCGAAGCGGTACGCCGAGGAGGCGTTCGCCCGCATCGTCAGCGACTTCGGCATGGACGACGCCGCCTGGACGACCCGGGTGACGATGTACCTGTTCAGCGACGACGAGTCGTGGCGCGAGTTCCTCGAAATGAACCAGGACAAGACGATGGAATGGGCCGGCGGGTTCGCGCTCCCGTGGGCGAACGAGATCTACCTGTACGTGACCGAGAGGAGATCGCACCTCTACAAGCACGTCCTGCCGCACGAGCTCACGCACGTGCTGCACCACCGCTACGTGGGCGGTATCGAGCAGCCGCTCTGGCTCATGGAGGGGCTCGCCGTCTCGCAGGAAAAGGGCGGCGTGAAGCAGGCGCGCAGATCGATCGACGACCTCGTCAAGAACAGCGCCGCATTCCGGCTCGCCAAGCTGTTCAGCTTGGCCTACTACCCGTCCGAGGCGATCCACCTGTTCTACGCGCAATCGGCCACGGTCGTCGGCTTCATGATCGACGAGTACGGGCTCGACGCGTTCAAGGAGTTCATGTTCGCCTTCGCCGATACCCATGACACGGCCGAGGTCATCGAATCGATCTACGGCATCTCGCTTGACACCTTTGAGGAGAAGTGGGAGAAATACGTCCGGTAGCGACGGCGAGACACACAACGGGCGCACTCCGATGGATTGGCGGATACAGGCGCGGTCGAAAACCTGCACCGGCTGCGGCAGCCGGTTCAACGAAGGCGACGCCACCCACTGCGTGCTCACCGAGGCCGAGGACGGGCTCGAGCGGCGCGACTACTGCGCCTCGTGTTGGGAGGGCGGCTCCGACGAGGTACGCACCGCGCCGGGCACGATCTCGACGTGGCGCTCGACCGTCCCGCCGAAGCTCGTGCCGCCGGACGAGCCGATCAAGCGCACCACGGCCGAGACGCTGCTGCGCAAGTACCTCCACTCGACCAGCCCGTCCGAGAAGAACTTCTGCTTCATACTTGCGCTCATTCTCGAACGGAAAAAGCTCCTGCGCCAGCGCGAGCTGCTGCGTGACGAGCACCGAGGCGCCAGGCTCGTCGTCTACGAGCACGCGCGGACCGGCGAGAGCTACGTCATCGAGGACCCCGGCCTCAGCCTGAGCGAGCTGGAGCAGGTGTACGGCCAGGTCGCCGCCATCCTTGAGCGCGAGAAGGTCTCCGCCGTGTAGCTGGCCCAGGCGGAACACGGGCGCCGGCCAAGGCGTCGAAGACTCAGAGCCGGCGCGCCCCCTCTGAGGAGCGACGATGAGCACGATCTCCGACGCCATGAAGAAGAAACGCGACGAGGGCGACCAGCCCTCGCCTGAGGCTGAGGGCCCGCGCGTCGTTCAGGTCGAGGTGCCGAAGGATCACACGCTCCGCAACGTCTTTCTCGGGACCGTGCTTGCGGTCATCGTGCTGGCCGGCGTCGTGGTCGGCGGCTACCTGCTTATCCAAGAGCTCCGTACGAGGCGGGGACGCACGACGGAACCCGACGTGGGCCACACGCTCTCGCCGGGCGCCGTTGTGGAGCCCGGGCAGAAGCCCGACGTCGTCGAAGGGCCCGAGACGACCGAGCCCGGCGAGCCGGCACTGCCCGAGCTCCAGGGCATCTTCGCCGACCCGATTCAGCCGATCGCCTTGCTCAACGGCCGGCGGCTGAAACTTGGTGGGGTGGTGGACGGCTTCACGCTCGTCGCTATCGAGGAGGACCGAGTCGTCGTCGAGCGTGAGGGCACGCGATACGAGATCGTTCTCGAATGAACTGCTTCGGCCGAGGCCGACCATGACTGCGCGCATCCTGATCGTCATCGTTGCCGTCGTTCTCGCCTCGGGGTGTGGCACACCGTCGCAGAAGCCGGCGGCGCCCGTCCGCGGCCCGGCCGAGACCGTCGAGTTCTACCTCCGCAACTTCTACCATTCGCGCATGGCGAGGCAGCTCTACCAGACGCTCGCGCCCGCGGCACGAGCCAGGCTTCGCTACAAGGCCTTCGCCCTTCAGCGCGAGCGCGAGATTCAGGTGCCCGACGTGGATGCCGAGACCGGCGTCGCCCGCGTTGAGGCGGCCGTGCTCGGCGGGTACCGGGTCAACGAGCGGCACCAGGTGCTCTATGCGCTCCAGAAGGTGCGCTTCCCCTATACGGCGGGCCGGCAGAACCAC
>Ga0307430_1000970_pt1 | contig 22625 bp, 19 predicted proteins | sample SalMarWE160130MG_FD_202159 | JGI IMG/M metagenome (GOLD analysis project Ga0307430, IMG submission 202159) | Salt marsh sediment microbial communities from the Plum Island Ecosystem LTER, Massachusetts, United States - WE1603-130 | ecosystem: Environmental > Aquatic > Marine > Intertidal zone >...
ACGCCCGCAGCGAACAAGCTCGATCATTTTCCTTCGAAATTCTTCCGGATATGGAGGACGTGTTCTTGGCATTGTGAACTCCTTTCATATAGCATAAAGGTGTCCACGAAATTGGGTCAACTCCAATCCACCTTCTCAAACTGATAGTAATGTTCTGTCCCTAACCAAAGCATTAAGAAAGTCAAGCTATGCAAGCGTCAGTTTCGTTGACTTATTCAATGCAATTATTTATAGTGATCTTCAAGCCCAATATGACCCCCGATGTACGGGCTTGAATGCAATCTGGCTATTTGAGAAGGACCTTACCGCATTTCTTCGACTCTGGAAAAATCCTGAGTATGCTGATTTTATACCATTCAATAAGGTTTATAAGAAATTAAAGATATCTCGTTCGACCCTTATTAGATTCGCTAATTCTGAACTTTTGGTTCCTGCTGAAGGTTATCCTAATCTTCCTCGATCTGAATGGCTATATGATCCACATGACATTGAGAAGTATCGAAAGACAATAATAAAATCGGATGTAGCGGCTTTGATTGTTGGATGCCGTCAAGTAACTATAGGAAAATGGACCAAGAAAGGGTGGATAAAAGCCGTTTCAGGACCAAGCATCGATGGTGCACGTATCTTCCGCTATGATCGGACCGCTTTGACTCAGTGGCGCCACGAACGCTTAAACTCGACTGAAGTTCATAGCTATTTAGGTATAAAGAGACACACTTTGGACAGGTGGGCTGCTAAGGGTTATTTGCAACCTATACGAAACACGCCTACTCAAATGTATTGGTATTATCGAAAGGACATAGAGAGAATTAAAGAATCCATTTTATCGGCACCCAAGAAACAGCTTCCACGCAATTTTTATCATGTAATGATGTCTAATAGAGTATTTCGCCTCACAGATTCACAAGCTCAGGAATTACTGGAAGCCTACAATAATTGTAAATGCTATCTCACTCGTACACGTCTCTTAGCAGTATATATGTATGGTTTGGGACACTCACGGGGAGAGGTGATGGATATTACCGAGCACAGTGATGGTACTATAAACACATGGTGTCGTCAGTATAGAAATGAGGGCATCGAAGGATTGAGGGACAAACGCCGGCGGGTCACAGCGAAAGTGAATTGATGTAAGAATATCAGGCTGAATCTCAGGGCTACACAAGAGAGAGTTCAGGGTGCATAAAGGAGCTGATATCCTTTATTAGCTGTCATAGCATGAGTGAATTCAAAACTGTTGGGTGATGTATACATAGCGAATAGGTCGTCTGATTAGTGTTGTAAGGCATTTTCTGGAACCTCTTCAACAAAATCATCCCCCATCATCATCTTGTAATGACCGTTATGCCCTGTCTTCTCGAAGATCGCTCGGAACACTTCAAGATAACAATTTACGCTTTTTTCGCTCGGAGTCATGTAAATATCATCATGAGCATGGTGAGATCCGGCATTTACCCATGAGAAGAGAGACTTACAGATTAGTTTTTCTTCACCATCGAATTGCGCGTAAATTATATCTCTGTCGTAAGATCCCAGTATCTTAAAATAGTACTCAAGGATTCGTCGTAGTGAATTCTCAATTCTCAGGTTAGTAAAACTGGGATTGCGAACATCCATCCAGAGCAACTCATATAACGTCCTGATTGGATTTTCTTTGTGCCGTTCGATTTTTGATACAGGTCCGTCTTTCCGAACGATCCAAAATGTCTCTTCCAATAAAGGACCTCTCTCGCGTCGATTATTGAACGTTACCTCCTTGTGGAAGTAAATATTATGCGTGAATACAAAAACCTGCCTAATATTTCCTCGATTTTCCCGTACTTTCTCACACACTTCCCTTATCAAGCTGCTCACTACAAAAAGAATATCACTATCCAGGCTTGAAACGGGGTCATCAAAAACAACGATCCGATCCGTCGTGATGCCATCTTCTGACATGCTACCTCTGAGAAGGTGATAAAAGTACAGAAACACAACAAACGATTTCTCGCCCTCGCTTAATGTATCACGGGCGTCTTCGCCGTTCTGCCGAACAAGCCTATATGATTTCTTATCGGCACCCATCATTAGTTTAAAGCTATCGAAACCGAATCGCGAGAGAATGTTGTTGATATCGTCGATCGTCGGTTGAATACTCGTCGCTTGTCTTTCAAGGTCGCTAATCTCTCTCTCCTTCTCACCAATTCGACTATTTGTATGTTCGATTTTCGTGTTGAGATTAGCTACGGCCTTTTCTAATGCGTCCTTCTTCGTGCGATACTGCTTCAAATCGAACTCAAGTTCACTGAGCACGAGCCGCCACACTTGTGCCGTCAGATCGCGCTTCTCCGTCTCAAGATTGTCGACTAAGTTGTTGTGATTGGTGACCTTATTATTGGCTGCATCAATCAATTCCTTGATCTCTGTGGATAACGCATCGAGTGTTTTCAATTCAACTACTTGGCTTGGTTCCTTTTTCTTCCTATCGAGTACTAGGTTATTGGCACTAATCGTCTGATCCAAGATTATCTTCTGTGACTTGAGATTCTCCACATCAAGGAACTTACCCGGATTATCAAGGATTTTGGCGATAACCTTCTGAAGGTTTGACGCATCAGTAGTGTACTCCGAGATGAGAGTTCCGATGGTCTTACAGTCAGTCTCAAATGATTCGTCGAAATAATCTGCCAGACTCGCAGCAAAAGCGTCAGTTGTGGACTGCTGACAGAATGGGCACACTTGATCGTTTCTCTCATAGAAAGTGAGGCCTTGTCGAACCCAATCACTGCTTCCGAGTTTCTTGATCATCGCAGCAATATCAACGTCTTCCTTGCCAATAATTGGCTTCAATAAAATCGGATTAGACTCATGGGCGAGCAATTCAGACATTTCATACGTAGGAATGTAGTCTTCCTTCGATGGTGTAACTCCAAAGACTGATTCTGCTTGCAGTTCCAATTCACTAACTGATTTTTCGGGAGCCTTGTTGTCCTTCGATTCATTGAGCACTTTCTCCATAAACTTCTGTGCATTGTTTCTGTACCCAGTGAAAGCGCGATGAAATTTCTCATCGTGCTTCTTTTTGTGCAACCAACACTTCTCCTTAAATTCCTCATCAAGTTGGTCTAATTCTCCCTTCTTTCCACCGGTGCCGTCCAGGCCTTCCAGAGTTTTTTTCAGTCCCACAAGACTTACTTGTTCTCTGTCGAGTTCCTCCTTCACCGTTCGAATCTTCTCAAATGTATCTTTTTGTTTTTCACCAAGAGTAAAAACGCCCTTCAATTGATTGAAGTTCTTTTCAACGAAATCGAGATTGAGGACTTTTGTCTCGAGAGGTATTCCATTCCTCCATGATACTGAACATTCAGGATAGGCATTGTGATCAGCGATAACACGGCTTATTGTTGTTTTTCCGGTGCCGTTCGAGCCGAATATGTAGTTGAACTGGGAGAGATTGGTTAAACATTCTGGCTGTCTTAGGAAGGTGGCCACATTCGCAATACGGATCGATTCAATCATTACATACTACTCCCAATTAACTACGCTATTTACGGCTAACGCCTTTGAGCTGAGAAGTTCCGGTTTTCTTCCAGGGAGCAACACTTCCCAATAATTAGGGTTCTGCATACCAATAATTTCCATCCTGTACGTACACGAAGCCAACCGGTAAGTAGTCATGAAACCTACCGAATTGATCAATGATCTGCAATCTAACGCGCAATTCAATACTTCGATTTTCTGGAATTAAATCTTTTTGGAGAAAGAAATGTCCCGAGAATTTGGTTTGAGGATTTAGCTTCCAAGTTTTTATACCGCCATATTGATCAGAGACAATAGGAATAGCACTGCCATCAATCATCGATTCGATCGTTACTAGCACTTGAACAGGCAGAGAATCACCGGCGTGTGTGAGGACAAAGCCAACGTCGGGAAACTTCCGTTCTTCTCCTCCAGGTAAGCGTTGAGTGATTTGTGCAACCACAGGTGGAACTAAGTGACGTGTAAAATCCTCATACACTTGGTCACGCCGAGCCTTTAGTTCTTCAACACTATACTTGTTTCCCTTGGGATGCTTGGTGTTATATCTCTCGACTTCACTATGACAATCAAAACAAAGCGGCATCGCATTCTCGATGTTATCAGAGCCACCTTCATTTACTGGAATAAGATGATGGATCTCAATATTGACGCCACAAATCTTCTTGCACAAACAACAATGTCGGTCACACCATAACAAGACCTTTGTGCGAACATCCTGTGGAAAACTCATTTCTGGCTCCTATAAAGTTTAATACTGTTATTTGAATGCAACCTTGAACCAATTTAGTTCATCCTCTGAAGTCATTTTAACAATTTATTAAGCATTCCCAATAAAGGATAAAGAAATTTGAATTACAGGTAGAAAGGAAGCACATCATTGCTTATCCAATGGCTCTTTATAACGTACTACTTCGAGGGGATGTTGCTGGGAAGGATCCGATTTACGGAGTGGGAAATGTTGCCCCGCTAAGTTGCACTTAACGATAATTTAAGACGGTTTATCAGCCCCACATTCTTGAATACCTAAAACTGCTTCCTTACGTATGTTCATTTTCAATTTTCGGCCAAATACACGTGAAATAGCCAATTACAATTGACATGGCGCCAAATACAATTGAAAACCTACACACCCTGTTGTCTTTCATTCATATCTGGCCAAGCTACGGAGTAAATCGCTGTTATTTCACAGTTATTTGGCCGGTTATTTCACAACTAATTGGCCAAACCTGTTTTTATTTCACTTGTATTTGGCCAAAAATACTCTACCAAATTTTGCCTTGATTTTGTCTCACAAGCTCTGACACGCTGCAATACATTGATGATTGTAGCGTTATTAAGATCGAAGAAGGAGTTTTGAAGCTTGATTCATCCGGATGAGGTTTTTCCCCATACAGGTGAATAGGGTCTGCAGAAGCTCTTACCATTCCTTATAATCGTCGGTGTGTTTTCGATACTCCAGGCTGCCCAATCCTCGCTCAGAAATGGTGGCTTGCGCTGCCTGTAATGTTTGCGTGTAGTATCCTATCTTGCAGGATTCCTCCAGGCTGGAACACCACTGGTAAGCCTCCTCGAGTACTGGTCCGATCGAGAAACAACCATGCCCGCGCAGCATGAATATCTTGTATTCCCGCAGCACCTGCGCGGCGATTTTTGCTACATCTTTCGAACCAACGGTGGTCTCGGTTTGTAAGACCGGCACCTTGCGGAACAAATACGAGCCTTCACTGTCCATTGGAATGATGGCGTCATCCATGCACATGGATAATGCCACCGCAAAGGGAGGGTGAACGTGCACGATAGCCAGTGCCGGGGTGTTCAAATAAATCGCCCGATGGACCACCAGTTCACTGGAAGCCAACATAATGTTACTATCGTCCTCATCCAGACCAATTTCGATCAAGTCCCTTTCTGTCAGGTGAGCCAGCATGGAACCTGTGCGGGTGATGATAATCCGATCACCCATACGCACACTCATGTTGCCTCCATGGGAAGATGTCAGCCCTCGGTAGAATAAATCGCTGCCGAAGCGTTGAAACTGATCAAGCATGAGATTGCTCCTTCACAATTTCTTTTAACCCCAACTCTGCGATTTTTTTCGGGGTGGGCACTCCAGCTTCGGTCCAACCTCGAAAACGGTAATATTCTGCCAGCATTTCATCGAGGTGAACAATATGTCCGGCGCTGCCACCTTCCTTAAGGGGTTCATTTAAAAATCGTGGAGGAAGTGTATCATCCTCGCGTGAAAATCCCATACGAAGATTAAACAGCCGTTCCAAATTCCAGATCCTTTCACCAGCCAACTGCAGATCCTGTACTTGGTATTCGTAACCGGTAATTGACGTCATTAAACGGGCGAAGAAATCGTCTCCTATAGCAAAGTTAACGAATTTACACATACCGATAGAATCGATTACCGCACTGGTATGCTGCAGAACGATCAGGATGCCCGCTTTGCCGGAAGGGGCATGTCGATCCAGCATCTTGGGTGCTCCGAGCAGTTCGGGACCAAGCATATTCCCGCGCAGATGGCAAGCCCCGCGATTGGAGGTGGCATACAAAAGTCCCTGGCCCTGCATGCCGCGCGGATCATAACCCGGGAATTCTAACCCCTTAACCTGCATCGATGTTTCGGGCAGGCCATATCGAACGGACAGGCGTTTTGAACCTTCCGCGAGATGATCGCCTAACCCTTTCCGGCAAGCGATATCTTGTATTGTATCCAGGAGCAGTTCTGCCCGGCCAAAAGCCAGCTCAGAGGCAAGTGCACCACGTTGTGTCAATTCCATTGCACAGGCAATCGTAGCCCCACATGAGATCGTATCCATCCCCAGGCGGTTACATAGATAATTGGCTTCGATAATAGTCTCGAAATCATCTATGCCCAGGCTGGAACCCAGCGCGTAAATGGTCTCGAATTCCGGACCTTCACCCTTTTCATTTTTGGTACGAGTGACGCGCTTGCAACCAATCGGGCAGCCCCAGCAAGCCCCACGTTTGGTCAGATATTTATCTCGAAGGCACTCTCCCGAGATATTCTCAGCCTGTTCAAATTCACCGATTTGGAAGTTGTTGGTTGGCAGCACGCCATACCAATTCATCAGATTGACCAGTACCGAAGTGCCGAATTCCGGCAGCCCCTGCGAGGTTCGTGGCGAGGCCTTAACCATCTTCCCTGCCTCGTAGTTGACGAAATCGGTTATCTCCTGATCAGCGATCGTGGAGCGTGGTTTACCTGTCGCCAGGATGGCCTTCAAGTTCTTCGAGCCCATCACAGCGCCAACCCCGCCGCGACCATAGGACCGTCCCGATTCGTCTGCAATAGATGAAAATAAGACCCTATTCTCTCCGGCTGGTCCGATACTGACGACTGCCGAATTCCTGGCTTTGAGCTGCTCCACAGCTGAGGGAATTTCCAATCCCCAGAGATGATCGGCAGGATGAATCTGTGCGCCTTCCGTATTGATTTCCAGCCAAACCGGGCTATCGGCGCGACCAGAAACTACCAGAGCGTCATAACCAGCCCACTTGAGTCGCACGCCGAACTGGGATCCAGAATTGGAATCGAATATCGTGCCGGTCAATGGTGAGAGTGTGCTCATAGAAGCGCGGCCGCCAGTAGGGACTCCAATCCCGGTCATTGCTCCAGCGCAAAACGCAAGAATATTCTCTGGATCCAATGGGGCGATATCGGGAGTCACCTCGGTATAGACCAGATAAACCCCAAAACCCCGACCACCTAAAAAGAGATGCAGGATCTCTTCGTCGATATCTTCTATTTTGGTGCTGCGAGTGCTCAAATCGACTCGCAGCATTTTTCCCATCCAACCGTGCATGAATCTCTCCTCACCTCAAGGCAAATATTCAGCGATATCTGGATAACATGCTTGTATCATTTCAAACGAAGTTGAATGCCCAACTCTCTAATATGAGCTAATTCGGCATCCGGCAATGGATTCAATTCTCCCAATTGACGAGCCAGGTGATAGGTGTAGGCTGCGTGTTCCAGTCTTTCGAGGGCGATTAATGCTTCTTCAAGGGTTTTGCCAACGGAAAGCGTGCCATGATTGCTCAACAAGACTGAATTGTGATTCTTGATCGGTCCACGAATGCTTTCCGCCAATGATTGCGTACCGGGGGTGGCATAAGGGGTTGTAGGCACATCGCCTAAAGCGAGCAGCACTTCCGGTAACAGGTTCGTAGGGAATGGAATACCTGCGATGGTCAGTGCAGTGGCGTAAGGGGGATGGGCATGCAATACTGCGTTGATATCTGGCCGTTGATTGTATGCTTCCAAATGCATATAAACCTCCGAAGTCGGCCGCAGTCCGGTTTTTCCTTCCAGCACATCACCAAGTTGATTCACGATGATGGGATCATCCGGCTCCATCGCCATTTTGTACAAACCGCTCGAAGTGACCAAAAAACGGTCATCTCCCAAACGAATCGAAATGTTCCCATCACTGGAGCGGATTAAGCCCTGATTGGCAACAATTCGTGTGACTCGGATAATTTCCAGGCGGAGCCGATATTCATTGGTGACTGTCATATACCTCGGTCTCTTTTCAATGTTTGATAACGTTCATACGCTTGATCCCAGGCAGCCACTTCTTCCGGGTGATAAGTCTCCACCGGGAAAGATTGGCGGACAATCTCGCGGCCTTCAACCAACGAATCAATCTCCCCCATGGCAACAGCCTGCACCAGGATGTTGCCAATAGCGGTGGCCTCGACGGGGCCCGCAACCACGGTTCTTCCGGTAGCATTGGCGGTCATCTGATTAAGCAGTGTGTTTTGTGAGCCGCCGCCAATAATATGGATCGTAGAATACTCGTTCGACAGCAACCGGTCGAGTTGTTCGGCCACCCATCGATATTCCATCGCCAAGCTTTCAAGAATACAACGTACGATCGCCCCGTGCTCCATAGGAGCTATTTGGTCGGTTTCTTGACAGTAGGATTGGATCGCAGCTACCATGTCTTCCGGAGCCAGGAAACGCTCATCATCTGGGTTTACTATAGGACCGAAAGCAGGTGCTTCGGACGCCATCCTGGACAGCTGATCATATGGATAATTGATTCCAGAACGTGACCATTGGTTGCGGCATTCCTGCAGCATCCAGAGGCCAACGATGTTTTTTAGAAAACGAATGGTGTCCCCCACGCCACCTTCGTTGGTCATATTGGCAGCCAGGCTCTCAGCATCAATCATCGGGCGATCGAGCTCCACACCCATCAAAGACCAGGTGCCGGAACTTAAATAGATATAATCCATGTTGACGGCAGGCACAGCTGCAACGGCGCTGGCAGTATCGTGCCCGGCGCTGGCAGCCACGGATATTTCCGATAAACCCAACTCGTCTGCAACCGAAGATCGCAACTTCCCCAATATTGTACCCGGGGGTACGATCTCACCAAAAAAATGGGTAGGGATACCCAACGCCGCCATCAGATCAATTGCCCAATTTCGCTTTACCGGATCAAAACACTGGGTGGTAGTTGAAATAGTAAACTCGCTCGCCTTTTCCCCGGTTAAAAAGAAATTGAACAAATCCGGTATGTTCAGAAATGTTTTGGCTATCGATAGCGCGGGTTCATATGCTATTTTCATAGCAAACAGCTGAAATAAACTGTTGAGCTGCATGAATTGGTTACCGGTGCAGGCGTAAATGTCCTCCATTGGGATGATCTCGAAGACTTGCTCCATCATCCCATCCGTACGGCTATCACGGTAGTGAATTGGATTTCCAATCAGGTTGTCACCGGCATCCAGAAGTCCAAAATCTACTCCCCAGCTATCCAGACCAATACTGCGGACCTGGCCATCCGCTTCATTCCCGGCTTTCTGCAAACCGAATTTGATCTCGCTCCACAGTCGCAGAACATCCCAGTAGAGGTGTTTGCCCAGCCGAACACTACCGTTGGCAAAGCGATGGACTTCTTCGAGTTGCAGACCTTGATTGTTAAGAGTCCCCGATACGACCCGTCCGCTTTCGGCACCCAGGTCAACTGCCAGATAAGTCGAGGCTTCCATGGAATGGCCCTTTCATCTGGATTGGAAATCTAGCAAGCACCTTTCTTGAGAAAGATATTGGCATATTTACGTGTGTCTCCCAACATCCTAACGATATAACGCGCCAAAATTGGCACAAGCCCGAAAGTCAGCCCCTTCGCGATTGGCAGTTCCAAAAGCATTCCAGGCGCTGGGGCGAAAGATCTCCCCTTCTGGGATATTGTGCATATAAACCGGGATGCGCAGCATCGAAGCCAGGGTGATGAGATCAGCCCCGATGTGTCCACAAGAGAACGCGCCATGATTCGCACCCCAGGCATTCATTACGGAGTAAGGATCACGAAATACCCCGCTCCCAACGGTGCGCGGCACAAACCAGGTGGTTGGCCAGGTAGGATTGGTGCGGGAATCAAGGATATCATGGATTTCGTCCGGCAGGTCCACAGTATGGCCCTCGGCTACCTGCAAAACCGGTCCGATACCTTGCACAAGGTTGATCCGGCTCATGGTAATGGGCATCCCTCCACGGGTCAGATAATCGGTGGACCAACCTCCCCCGCGGAAGTACTCCGTCACGGAAGCACACCATTCGGTGGCTTCCAAACACTTTTTGGCTTCTTCTGGTGTTACCTCCCACCAGGGTTTGATGACCGGTTTACTATTCAATTCTTGTTCACCGGTACCATCTAATGCCGATGGGCCAGAATTGATCAGATGCAGTACTCCGTTCTCTGCAAGTCCCGTCGGACGGAGACCAGTGACACGTTCAATGGCATCCGGACTCCAATAGGTGCGGACATCAGAGAAGATTTGAGCCGATCCTGTGAGCAAATGCCCAAAGAGCATGCAGACACCGTTGAGGGCGTCATTCTCCGTGGCGACGATATAAGGTTGGCGAATGCCGTTCCAATCGAAAGACGAGTTGAGTACCGCCTCGAGAAAGTCCCCATTGGGCATGAAGTCAGTCCAGTGGCGTTGCCCTTGAAAACCAGCCAGGATCCCGTTATGTCCGAGCGCTTCCTCGCCAAAGCCAATCTCAGCCAATCGGGGATTGCCGACCATCAGATCACGTGCGATCATCGCCATCTTGACAGAGGCTTCCCAATCCTTATCTTTCTGTTCCCGGCTGCGCTGCTGATCTGCAGGGTTGACATCCTGACCTTCCTGGCAGTTGGCGTTGACCCATTTTATAGCCTTCTCAAATTCAAGTGGATCGAAAATCCCCTCATTCAAGCGACGAATGAACTCGACCATGTCGATCGATTCAACCCGCATCCCCAGATAGGTTTCAAAGAAATCTTGATCGACGATGGAACCCGCGATTCCCATGGAAACACCGCCCATTGACACGTAACTCTTTCCCCGCATCGTCGCAAGCGCTAACCCGGCGCGTGCGAACCGCAGCAACATTTCCTGGACATCTTCAGGGATAGACGTGTCATCGGAATCCTGGACATCCCGACCGTAGATACCAAAAGCAGGAAGACCTTTCTGGCTGTGACCCGCCAGCACCGCTGCCAGATAGACCGCACCGGGGCGTTCCGTACCGTTGAAACCCCAAACGGCTTTTGGCATCAGCGGATCCATGTCCATCGTTTCTGAGCCGTAGCACCAGCACGGGGTCACCGTCAGTGAAACACCGACACCCTCACGAGCAAACTTTTCTGCGCATCGAGCGGCTTCGGCCACACCACCGATTGTGGTATCGGCGATGACGCATTCAACCGGTAGACCGTTGGCATGACGCAAGTTTTCGCTCAGAAAAGCAGCCACATTTTTCGCCATGCGCATCGTTTGCTCTTCGAGTGATTCTCGTACTCCCTGCAAACGGCCATCGATGCTGGGGCGGATTCCGATTTTTGGCATGAAGCCGATAAGACGATTTATGGGAGGATTTATATTCATCTTAATTTACTCCTATGCAGCATTGATTCTTTTCTTTGCGTATTCTCGGAAATTGAGGACTGCCCAAATAATTGGACAGTACCTCAATTCCCTTGCGTAAGTCGTAGTATATCCCGCTACGATAATGATGTTCTCATTAACTTCTATGGAACCATTCATTCTGCGAAATTTCCAGCAGTTTGAACCTACACCAGAATTCTTTCCCTATTGGGCTACATGCATACACACCCACTTCAAACTGCGCTGACACTTTATGTAAGTGAGTGATGCGTAGTTGCAGCCAGCTTTGGCCATCATAAGAATTTTCGAGCAAGAAATCACTCCCGTTTTTACTTATCCGATACCACATTTCTGTGTGGCTTGAGGGAATATCCTGCGTTGCCCAATCAGAATATCCAAGGTTTGTGACGACCGAACCGAGACGGCTACAGTTTTCATTCTCGTATTCAGTTGATACCTTTATCCAATTCTCTCTGTCAACCCGCACCATCAGCCCACATTGATCATACTGTTCTCGAGGACGAGATTCTACCTGAGTGATGAGGGAAAAATCGCCCGTTAGTCGGGTCAAGAGACAATGTCCATCATCTCTTTGAAAGCCGTAGTGAGTCTTTTGCCAAAAATCGGTCTTCTCATCCGTATAAATCTCGAGCCCTGAACCAAACTGGTACTGTATTGGTTCATTGAACCAGTGGAAGTTTTTCGGGATGGATGATTGAAGGAATTTTTCTGCTAACCGCATAATCTCTCTCCAAACTAAATTTGCTTTGAGAGCTTAAAGCCCGCGAACGGGTTTGAACCGTCTGAGCTGCGTTCTAAGATGCGCGGATTTCCCATGTTCGATACGGGGTGAAGTCCTGGTGTTCTTACAGGGAGAAATCCGCCCTCATCTCCGATCATGCACACCCCAGACATCTTTTTCCCGAATCTCGAGGGTGGTTATCCTGAGCCCACCGAAGGCATGAAATACTCGGAGGGATCATCAATGATTATTCCCGGTGTGCATGATATGCCTGGATGCGGTTTTTCCCTACAGATTGGCTAGAACGTGGTTATCCGCCTATATCCAAGACGTCTGCCCAGCCCTCTCTAGTTGCTTGACAATGCGACGCACATCCTGCACGCTTTCCCTCGAGCAAACAAGCAGCGCATCTTCCGTGTCGACGATCACCAGGTTTTCTACACCGATTGTCGCAATCAGGCGCTCTCTGCCCATCACCAGTGTGCCGCGAGTATCACTGACTTCATGGGGACCGACAAGAACATTTCCTTGTGAATCGCAGGGCATCAGCTCAAAAAGACTCGACCAGCTTCCCACATCCGTCCAGCCGAGTTGGGTGGGAATCACTGCCACATTTCGCGCCCCTTCCATGACGCCATAGTCGATGGTTTGTTCGGCTACCTGCGGCCAAACCCGCGCAAGGGTTTCCGTATATTCCTGAGAATTTCGAAGAGAAGCTTCTACTTCCATGAGTTGAGCAAAAAGATCGGGCATTTGTCGCTGCAGCTCGTCCAGCAAGCATTTCACCCGCCAGGTAAACATCCCGCTGTTCCAGAAGAAATCCCCACTGGACGCCATCCGCACCGCATCTGCGGCATCCGGCTTTTCGACGAACCGTTGCACACGAAAAACAGGCTGACCCGTATCCAGCGGTAAGCTTTCCCCTTTTTCAATGTAGCCATACCCGCTGGAAGCGAAAGTGGGGATGATCCCAAACGTCACCAAATAATCCGCTTTCGCGGCGGTTTGTGCACCAGCCAACACCTTACGAAAGGATGCTGCGTCGGCGATGTAGTGATCTGCAGTCAGCACGGCCATTATCGCCTGCGGGTCGCGCTTTTGCAGATGAAGAGCTGCCAGGCCCAGCGCCGGCGCCGTCCCGCGCCCCTCCGGTTCCACGATGAAATTTTCGACAGGCAATTCGGGGGACTGATCTTGCAACAGGGGGACAAGGTCCGATTTGGTTACCACGAAAATCTGGTCCGGAGAGAACAGCGGATTCAGGCGATCTACCGCTTGCTGAAAAAGCGTCCGCTCTCCAATTAGCTTCAACGATTGCTTGGGGTGGTCGCGGCGGCTCATCGGCCACAGCCGGGTCCCACTTCCGCCTGCCATAATCACAGCATTAAACATCCCGGGGTTCTGGCTGCTCATCAGAAACCTCTCAGATCCGTGCTGCTTCGCCGAGGCAATCCGGGTTTGGGCTCCCTCTTGAGAACCACGTAATCCAATCCATGCTGCTTGCAGAATTCTCTTTTCTCAGCTTGGTCTCCGTCCTCATTCACGAGATAGATATCCGGCTGTATACGTTCGATTTCCGGCTCGGCGTCCATCCACCCTGTGCCGCTGGAGATCAGTGCTTGCGTCACGAACCGAACGGATTGCACAACGTAGCGTCGCTCCTCCTGAGGAAACAGGGGGTGCCCTTCTCCTTTTAATAGCTGTAGATTCCTGTCGCTGCCGACCACAACGTAGAGATCCCCATAGGCAGACCCCTCCTCAAAGAAGCGCACATGTCCGGAGTGAAACCAATCGTAGCAACCGGTGACCACAACCTTCTTTCTCCCGGAAGGTTGGCGTGGTAGCGGAACAGGAGGAAAGCCCTTCAGATCGCCCGCCTTTATGATCTGGTAATCAATACCGTGTGTTATGCAAAATGCGCGACGAATCCCCAGATCATCTTTCTCATGCACCGCCCATATGTCTGGCCGGACCTCATTCTGCAGGGGAAGGTCGAATCGTCCCGTACTTTCTTCCGCGATCGTCACGGCAGATACATAGCGGTTGTTCTCCAGCAGGTATTGCCGTTCCTGTACAGTGAATTTCATCGAACTACTCGGCAGGGCGGCGTCCGGTTCATCCGTCCACAGAAGAACATGAACCCTTCCCAGCCTGGCAGCCTCCTCTAGAAAACGGATGGCCGATGCTTGCATGCTGAAAAAGCCGCCGCTAACAAAGACGTTTTTATCGCTCATCTCAATGCTTTATCCGAATATCGACGTTAATAGCGCCCGGGACAGTCCCTTCCGATACCACGTACAGGTACCCGCCGCCGCAGCCGGAATACATCGCCCCGGCATATCGTGTCTGGTAGTATTTCAAGAGAGATTTCAAATCGACCGGAATCTCAGGATGGGCAATGGTATGCGGCAGAATGGTCTCCCAGCACCGCATACATTCATTCATCGAAGCGCCAAGATTGACAACATCCCGTGCCAGGATTGCGTCAAAGCAATCCCGTCCGGTCTTTCCCAACCGGGCTATCCATTCGGGATAGAGGTTCTTTATTCCCAACGGATTGTATTGGGCCGACCGCATGACCACCGGAATCATGTGGATCACTTTCTCCAGCCAGCGTGCAACCGCGGGGTCAGTGTTCGATTCCACATGGACGGGGAAAATACCCCCTTCATGGGCGAAGTCATAATCCAGCCGGCTGATCCCGGGATACAGCAATCCCGCCATATCCTGCGAACCGGACGGATCGAGTTTGCCTTTATTTTCCTCGGCGTACAGCTCGCGCATCAATTCCGCTGGGTCGCGATCGGGAAGCACACCCTTCCACAGACGCTGCGCCACTTCGCGCGTGCTGGTTGCCATCCCGCAGCGGTCCATGAAACGAATTGTGGGCTCTAACGCCACCACGACCATCGACCCCGGCGGTTCCGGGTTGACTTGCGAAACGAAAGGCTGATCGATCCACCCTCCCGCGAAAGCCATTCGATAGGGGATCTTTCCGATGACATCAGTGATTTCAAAGGTCCGAGATGCAGTCATCTGTCTTTCCTGACACAAGAAGTCAACTGGTCTAGTGCACTTCCTGGACGGTATGCCTGCCGGCTTTTCGGTCTTGGAATTGCGTCTCGATCCAGGCATACGTTTTACAAAGCCCATCGCGGAATGGTATAGTGGGCTCCCAGTTCAGCACTTCCTTAATAAACGTATTGTCGCTGTTGCGCCCGGCTACACCTCGCGGTGCATCCAGATCGTATTTACGCTCCAGCTTGACACCACCGATTTCCTCCACCAGACTCACGAGTTCATTAATGGAGAACAATTCGCTGGAGCCGAGATTGATCGGCGTCGCGATCAGGCGGTCGCAGTGCATGATCATGTCGATCCCCTCCACGCAATCGTCGATATACATGAAGCTGCGCGTTTGCGCCCCATCCCCCCAGATGACGATTTCGTGCTTCCTGGATTCCTTCGCCTCGATCACCTTCCGGCAGATCGCAGCCGGCGCCTTCTCGCGTCCGCCATCCCATGTCCCGAAAGGTCCGTATACGTTATGGAACCGGGCGATGGCGGTTTTCAGACCGCGCTCCGAAGTATATTCCTGGCAAAACATCTCCGACATCAGTTTTTCCCATCCGTAGCCCCGTTCCGCCATTGCCGGATAGGCATCGGATTCTTTTAGGGCGCGCACTTGCGGGTCTTGCTGCAGGAGCGTGTTGTAGGCACAAGCCGAAGAGGAAAAGAAATAGCGATTTACACCAGCTCGATAGGCAGCCTCCAGGAGATGTGTATTGATCAAAATACTGCGCAGGCATTCCACGCGAAAGTGCTCGATAAATCCCATTCCGCCCATATCCGCAGCCAGATTGTATACTTCAACGGCATCTTCCACTGCACGGACACAATTTTCCTTTTCGCTTAAATCCAGAGAGAGACATTCCACGTCGGGTACCCTTTGAAACCAGTGCGGCAACGGCTTTCGATCGATAGCCCGGATACGCGTAAACCCCTGATCATGAAAATGGCGGGTCAACGCTCCGGCAATGAACCCCCCGGCTCCGGTTATAACAATAAGGTCATCCTTTTGGAGAACATCGAGAGCTGTTCTGTTTTTGATTTTGTTCATAATTCACTCCTTATAAGATTCTTCCGGGAAATAGGATCACTTCTCAATATCAAGACAGGGGCGATTCGAGAAGGCCCGCGTTGATATCGCTTGTATTTCCGATTACTTGCCAGTCTGTTATGGGCAAAGCGCTGTTCAATTTCGACACCTCTTGTACTATTTCCGGCCTTTACGCAATTCCCCCGGTACTCCAAATAAATAAGTCCACTGTTGCCAGGCTGGCGGCTGTTGCTGGGTCGAGAGTCCTTTGGCATCGATCGTATGTCTTTTCTCGTATACCTGTATCTTCTCTGCCGGATCATCCATTACCTGATGTTATGTATCAATTCAGATTCAATCTCCTCAAGTAGGCTATTCATGAATTTCTTTTATATCCCAGATTCCAATATTTCTAGTCTATGGGCGTCACACCTTTCTTCAACATGATATTGCCGTATTTCGCCGTCTCGCCGGTCATGAGGACGGCAAAAGCTTGTTTTGCCCTATCGTAAAACTCAAAACGATCAATACGTTGAATAGCTGGCGTGCTAGGCCAGTGTTTGTCTATTATCAGCCGATAGGAAACCTCCACAGCCGGATCTGGCTGATCGCCTGCGACCACCGCCATCATGATCAGTGGACTTTCGACATAGGTATCCAGGACAAAAAGCGGCAGGATGGCATCCAACAAATCGGGGATCCTCAGGCCATCCGCGCGTAAAAGGCGTTGTCCACAGGTTTCCCCTGGGAAGTGCGCATCGGCAAGCACGATTTCATCGCCGTGTCCCATACGATACAAGATGGAAAGTAAATCTGGTGAAATCAAGGGGGATATTCCGATCAACATAACTTGTTACTCCTATACTTAAGCAAGCGAAATGCTCCACACAGCATGTCCACTTTGTTCTGGCTACAGCTTTGGAACTCTCGATATTTGAATTCAACACAAAGCAACAATATTTCTCGTATCATTGCCTATTGCGCTATAGGTAACGTTCTTGGTCACAGGATGAAAAAATTTCTTTACTATCGTTAAGGGATTCTATTCAGTTGCCAACGGCTTCCTATTAAGACTGTTCTCTTAGTGAATCTGATTTCCCTAGGGAATAAATCGCTTTCTATATCGCCTACTGAAATGCGACCATGCCTAATCGCCCTCTCAACAAGGCGTGGACGGTCCGCGCATGAAAGCACAGACCGTCCACAGAAGATCTACTTGGAGACTAGTAGAGCACGTTCTGAGCATCCTGAGAATCAATGTTGTCCTGGTCAACGATAATGAAACCCGTGTCGACGAAGTGTTCAACCGCAATGCCGTTAAAGGCAACTTCGTAGGCAGTCATGACTCCCAAATAGCCCATGTTATAGGAGCTTTGAACAGCAATGGCCTGGAGTGTGCCGTTTACGACCATTTCCTGCAGGACACTATTGCCATCGAATCCAATCGCCGCAATCTTCCCCGCGAGTCCTGCCTGCTCGATTGCGCGGCCCATACCGATAGCAGTCGGTTCATTGGCGCCAAAGATACCCACCAGATCCGGGTTGGCTTGGAGCACATTCGTAGTCTGGTCGAGTGCGGTGGGCATGTCAGCGTTGGAATACTGAGTCGTAACAACCACCAGATTCGAGTTTGCCGCGATGTAATCCTTGAATCCACCCACGCGCCCGATCTCGGAACCTACGCCGGCGACGTATGACATGACCGCAATATTGCCGGTGTCGCTACCAGTGTTTGCCATAACTTCCTCAATGAGCCTCTTGGCACAGGCTTCACCTGCCGCATAATTGTCTGTCGCAAGGAATGATACGTAGTTGTCTTCTGAACCTTCAAGCAGCGAGTCGATGATGACAACAGGAATGCCGGCAGCCTTTGCCTTTTCTACAGCCGGGATGAGGGCATTGACATCTGAGGGAGCAAGTACAATCGCCTTGACGCCGCGGTCGATTGCGCTCTCGACGATGTTGATCTGCTCGTTGATGTTACTCTCAGATTGGGCTCCCAGGAAGGTGACCGTGAGTTTTGGGGTCTGCCCCCGGAGCTCGTTCTGGGCGTCCATTGCCCCCGTCTGGACATTCTGCCAGAAACTGGAGTTTCCGGTCTTGACGATAACCGCAATCTCCCCACCCTCTTCTGCTGCCATGTCGGGAGCGGAGGTAACTTCGACGATCTTCGTAACCTCAACTTCTTTCTCTACGACTTGCGGGGTTGCCGTTGCACCGCATCCTGCCAAGACGAGAGAAATAGCCATGAGAAGGCTTGTTAAAGCGAAAAGTTTCTTATTCATTTCTTTCTTCTCCTTTGAAATAATTGGTTGGTAGAACGGATCGTGGTAGCTTTGACGATTTTTCATTATATGAAGCAAGCACCTCCTCTCCGGACAAGAGCAAAGTGGGGAGTGCGATATCCGGATCTCTCATTTCTCACTTTCGGCTTCTGAGTTGATCAACCGTTACCGCGCCAATGACCACGAGACCAATAACAATCTGTTGCATGAAGTAATTCGCACCCTGCATTGTGAGTCCCACCGTTAATATTCCGATAATGAAAGAACCAATCACTGTTCCTACTACCGTGCCTACGCCGCCCATAAGGCTTGTGCCGCCGATAACGGCGGCAGCAATGGCATTCATCTCGTAGCCAATTGCGCTGTTGGGTTGGGATGTGATCATCCGTGAGGCCAGAATGATGCCGACAAGCGCCGTAAGCAAGCCACAGAAAATGTAATTGATGATTTTGACCTGATGAATCTTGATCCCGGCAAGTCGTGCAGCCTCTTCGTTCGACCCCACAGCGTAGGTGTACCGGCCGAGCCGAGTTTTTGCGAGGATGAAATTAAATACGAATGCCACTGCGACCATGATCAGCACCGGGTAGGATATGCCAGGGAATTCTGGTCCGGTCCCAAGGATGGTGCCATTGCCTAACTCGCCGAAGCCTCCTGGTGCCGGCTTTGCATTCGCATTCGTAATCGTAAGAGCAACCCCTCTGGCAACCATCATCATGCCGAGCGTTGCAATGAACGGAGGCAGCTTCATTTTGGTGATCATCAGTCCGTTAACCAAACCGCTTACGACTCCAACAAGCAGCCCGATGATCATGCTGAGCCAGATGGGAACTCCTTCAAGGGAAACCATCACGGCGATGGTGCCGGACAGGGCAACAATCGATCCGATGGAGAGATCGATACCGCCCGTGATGATCGTGAAGGTCACACCGATACCCATGAGAGTAATCGTGCTGGTTTGCAGGGCAAGCGTGAGAACACTTCGCACGGTAAAGAAATTCCTGGCCGTGATTGAGAAAATAGTAAACAACACAGCAACCGCAAATAAGCGAATGAACCTATCAATAGCCAAACCGCGTTTCGCAGATGCCTCCCTGTCGCGAAAAGATTCTTCCTTACTGATTTTTTCCGTTGCTATCTCGCTCATGGTTGCTCTTTCCTTTTAGTAAACATTTTGCCTCTCGCCGATATGTCCTCATTAATTTTCGAGGCCTGCCCGGTGGCGGGATTGAGTACTTTGATCCACGCCGGATCAGCGCTGCTGTGGGCTGCCGCCAGGTTTCCCATAAGTAGAAGCGGGGTACGATACATCATGCCGAATATCTCCAGCGGGTTTGAAGAATTCAAGTCAATACCCTTTCCCTTGCCCACATCAGTCACATTCTTCCTCGGGAAAATCATTTCGGGCACCAACGATATAAGCGACCACTCGTTCTCGGAAATCATGGATGTCACCGGTGACGGGATAATCGCAAACTTTACGCCCATGACGCAGTACAACCATTCGCTCGCTCACCCGGTAAATATCCTCCAAGCGGTGACTGATGACGATGATCGAACAGCCCTGCGCTTTAAGTTCCCGTACTAAATCGAGCACCTTGTCAATGGCCGCCACGCTCAAAGCCGCAGTAGGCTCATCCATGATGATGACCTTGGCGTTGAAAGCCGTCGCCCGGGCAATCGCCACTGCTTGACGCTGGCCACCTGACAGCCTCTCCACACCCAGGCGTACAGAGGAGATGTCGATCTTGAGACGATCGAGCAGGCGTTGCGTCTCTTCTTCTATATGGCGCTGGTCGATCACGCCAAACAGGCCAAGTTGTACAGACATCTCTTCCCGTCCCAAAAAAACGTTGGCGGACACACTAAGGTGGTCGACAAGAGCCAAATCCTGATACACCATCTCGATACCTATTTGGCGCGCATCCAAAGGATTGTTTAAATGCACCTTCTTGCCTTCGATGAAGATCTCTCCTTCGTCAGGGATGTAGGCTCCACTGAGAATTTTCATCAGGGTGGATTTCCCCGCGGCGTTGTCGCCCACCAAACCCAATACCTCATTGTTATGCAGTGTCAGATCTACACCGCGCAGCGCGCGGACCGCCGCAAAACTTTTCTTGATACTCCGCATTTCAACAATGGGGTTAGCCTCTGTCAAAGGTTTCATCGCAAGCTCCTTGAGTTTTGCGCAAAAAAAGGTTCCTTTCACCGATAAGAAAGTGAATCACTGCCACGACGTCACGAAAGCTGACAAGTCACCGCGAGCATGACGGGAATCCCTTGGAAGCGTTCTCCACATTGAGTATCATCTCTCGCGGGCGTGATGCGCATCTTGTATCCATTTGTACATACCTTGATATCGATATAATTGAATTGCACTGTAGATCTTCGATGATTGCAGGCTCGATACTGTGAAAATGGAATCTCCGAATTGGAATTGTTGAGATTTTACTGGACCATCAACGCATCAACTTTTCCGAAATATTGCGGCTGAAGAGCAATACAATATGGTAACGTTACCACAAGTTGGCAAAAATATTCAATTCTGTATCAACTGCTCATTTTCTTCCGCTTTGGGCCTGTGGATTCGCGTTCTATGATTTCTGTAGGCAAGACTAAATTTTGACACTCTCCAGTGAGTTCACCTGAAATACGCTTCAGCAACAGTTCAGTCGCCATTCGCCCCATCTCATAGGCTGGCTGATAAGCAATAGTTAAAAAAGGCACCAGGAGCATCGATTCGGGAAAATCATCAAATGCGACAACGGAGACGTCACCAGGCACATCGAACTTGAGATCACGCAAAGCTTTAATAATCCCAATCGCAATATAGTTGTTGGCACCAAATATGGCCGTCGGCTTTGGCGAATGCATCATCACCTGCCTGGCGAATTTATAGCCACTTTCCTGGTTAAACATCCCGTAATAAACCTGCTCGTATTCCTCTAAGCCTGATTCGGCCAATGCTCGCCGATAGCCAGCTGCACGGTCGACTGAAGTAGATACATCTTTGGGTCCGGTAATTGTGGCGATTCGTTTATGCCCTAGTCCGATCAGCAGCTCAATCAAATGATAGGCGCCATTTTCTGAGTCAGATCGTACACAATCGATTTTGACGCCCGACACGTGGCGATCGAGTGCCACAACGTTAATGTCGTTTGAGAGCAAGAACTTGATTGTCTTTACATTTCCACATGAAGGAACCAAAAGAACGCCATCTACCTGCCGCTGCGCTATTAGATTGGCATATTTTTCTTCTTTTGCTTCAGACTCATCCGTGTTGCAATAGACAACCGTAAAGTCGAAAGTCCCCGCCGCGTCTTCAACCCCTCTGGCCATTAACGTAAAGTACGGATTGGTGATATCTGTGACAACCAACGCCAGCGTCTTTGTCTGTTTTGAGCGTAGTCCGCGGGCTAGCGTATTAGGAACATATCCCAGTTCCTTGACCGCCGCTTCAACACGCTCCCTGGTAGCCTGGCTAACGTAACCCGAGTTATTAATGACTCGAGAAACTGTGATCGGCGCTACCTTTGCGCGCTTTGCTACGTCAAGAACTGTGGGCATCTCTTTGCTTTTATAGGTTAATCGAAAAAAACGGATATATGACAACGTTATCAGGGTAACGTTACCAGATCATTTCATATTTTACGGCAATTGTCAAGAGAGTCGCGCTGAGAGTTATTTTGAAGCGTGTCAGAGCTTGTGAGACAAAATCAAGGCGAAAATTAATTGAGACACTTCGGACAAATTCCTATGGAATAACCAATTACGTACGGAATAGCGCCAAATCCATGCGAAAACCTACACTCCCTGTTGGGTTTCATTCATATCTGGCCAGGCTACGGAGTAAATGTCTGTTATTTCACAGTTATTTGGCCGGTTATTACATAAGTATTTGGCCAAACCTGCAGTTATTTCACTTGTATTTGGCCAAAATTTCTCCAGGGATTTATGTCTTGATTATGTAATCCAGGCTCTGACACGCTACGCTGACATATATACACCAGAGATCTGAGCATTCTTGCTTGTCAAGTATTTCTATTCGATCGAGATCAGCTGC
>Ga0307430_1000975_pt1 | contig 22541 bp, 17 predicted proteins | sample SalMarWE160130MG_FD_202159 | JGI IMG/M metagenome (GOLD analysis project Ga0307430, IMG submission 202159) | Salt marsh sediment microbial communities from the Plum Island Ecosystem LTER, Massachusetts, United States - WE1603-130 | ecosystem: Environmental > Aquatic > Marine > Intertidal zone >...
CGAGTTCTCCTCGCGCGGGCTGTTCGATCGGGGGATCGAGACCGTGGCCGATTACGAGGAGGGGCTGGCCCGCGTCTGCATTGACCCGGACCAGATGAAGCAGGTGCTGCTCGGCATGATCAACAACGCCATGGCCGCCTTGGAGGGCCGGCCGGAGCGGCGACTGGCGGTCCGGACGTGGTCCGAGGGCGCGACCGTCTTGTTGAGCGTGGCCGACACCGGCGTCGGGATACCCGAAGAGAACTTGACGAAGGTATTCGACCCGTTTTTCACGACCCGCGAGGTCGGCCAGGGCGTCGGCCTCGGCCTGAGCACCTGCTACGCCGTCGTCGAGAAATTCGGCGGCACCGTGCGCGTCGAGAGCGAGATAGATCGCGGGACCACGTTTACCGTCGAGCTGCCGGTCGGCACGCCGGAAGAGATCACGACCGAGTATGTGCCGCTCGAGCACGACGAACAGCGGCCTTCGGGTCGCGTCCTGGTGATCGAGGACGAGGAAGACCTGCGCGTCATGTACGAGGTTGCGCTCAAGCACGAGGGCTACGAAGTGGTGTTGGCCGCCGATGCCGCCGAAGGCATCGAGGCGATCGGGCGCGAGCAGTTCGACATCGTCGTGCTCGACATGAAGCTTCCGGGCGCCGACGGCGGCGACTTCTGCGCGCACGTCGAGGCGAACTGCCCGGAGCTCATGAAGCGGGTGCTGTTCGCCACCGGCGACACGGTGAGCGAGCGAACTCACTGGTGGATTGAGCGCACGGGCCAGCCGGTGCTCACCAAGCCGTTCCGGGTGAAAGACTTCCTCGAGGCCGTTGGCGCGGTCGTACACGCCGGCGCGTCCCACTAGGCCGGCGCCGTACCGCTTGCTCTCCCACCGGCCGGAGCTGCCCCTGTTGTTTCCCATCTGCCCCCCAGCGCTGTGCAATGTCCGTCGACCGGCCCCGGCGTCCGGCTCTAGGCCGGATGCCCTCGGGGGATCGGCTCCGGACGCAGGAAAAGGATTGGACAGAGCGTATGCAAAGATACTAGCCTCTTGCACGAGCGCGCCTTGCGCTTCAAGAGCTGGGAAGTTGGGTGTCATGTTCAAAGGCTTACCCTGAGTTTGGAGACGGGTATTATGAAGCAAGGTGGGGCGTATCTTGTGGCCGTGGTTTTCGTTGCAGTGGCTTTTTCCCCAGGCCTGTGCTCGGCGTTTACCACGGAAGGGCTCGAGGAGGTCGGTGTGAGCTTCACCGGGTATTTCGAGCTTCTTCTCGAACACGTCGATGGTGAGGCGGCCGACGCGACCGACATCAAGCTGGAGGCGGCCAAGTTCGGCTTCAGCTACACGCCGGTCGACTGGGTCTTAGTCTATGCGTTGTTCGACTTCGGCTCCGGCGTCAGCGAGGTCAACGTGAACGAGGGCTACCTCAGTATCGGCGGCTCGGAGGCGCTGCCCGTGGTGATCACGGCGGGCCGCAACTACGTGCCGATGGGTGGCTACGCGTCCGAGTTCTGCGACGATCCGCTGTGCACGGCGCCGCTGACCAAGGTGCTGAGCGAGACGCGCGAGGAGCTGCTCCAGGTCGCCTACGACTTCGGCGTGGCGCAAGTGAAGGCGGGCGTGGCGAACGGCCAGGTCGATGAGGTCGGGTCCGACGACAACCTCAACCTGTACTACGGCAACGTGGAGGTCACCCCGATGGAGGGCCTCACGCTCGGCGCGTCGTACACGTCGGACCTGTCGAACAGCCTCGAGCTGCGCGACCTGATGCCGGAGGATGGCATCGTGGATCAGACAGCCGCTTACTCGCTGTACGTGATCTACGACTCCGGCCCGATCTACGGACGGCTCGGGTATGTGGCCGCGACTGACAGCTTCGCGGCAGCCGACCTCGACGCCAACGGCGACGGCACGGGCGACGAGCCGAGCGCCTGGGCGGTCACGGTGGCCTATGCGGTTACGCCCGAGGTGTCGGTCGGCGGGATGTATTCGACCTCCGACGACATGGCGAACTTCGCCGAGGACCGCTACGGCGCCGTCGTCAGCTACAGCGTCTACGAGGGCATCACGCTCCTCGGTGAGTACATCCACGACGAGTTCTACGACGGCACGGACCAAGACACCTATCAGGGCCGCATGAAGATCTCGTTTTAGCTCCCGCAGGCGGAGCACGACCACGACATGAGCTTGTGAGCAAGCCGGCGCCCCCACGGGCGCCGGCCTCTTTGTGCCCTGTCGAGGCGGGGTGACCGCGGTGTCCTGTGCAGGTGGCCCTGTCAGGGCGGGCCAGGATACTGCTTGACGCCGGCCCCTTCCATGTAGCACGATCCACGAAATCGTATGCGTGCCCGCGGCCGCACGCACGCCACCAACCAACTGGAGGAAGGAACAGAGGCAATGATCAAACACGGAATGCTCTTCGGTGTTCTGACGCTCGCAGCCGTCGTCCTTGCGCCCGGGCAGTCCCTGGCGTTCACGGCCGACGGCCTGGAGGAGGCGGGCGTGAGCCTGAGCGCGTACGTCGAGGCCGAGGCGAGCTACGTGGACGCGGCGGAGCAGGACACCTCTGACCTGGCCGTCTCCGAGGTGACGCTCGGCGTCGAGTACGCGCCGAACGAGTGGCTTGTTGCCGCCGTTGTTCTGCTCTACGAGGACGGCCTCGACGGCGTCGAAATCGACGAGGCGTATGCCGCCCTCGGCGGCTCCGACGCTGTGCCGGTTGTCTTCACGGCTGGACGCCTGTACCTGCCGATCGGCGCGTACTCGTCTGCGGGCTGCTCCGGGGTGCTCTGCACGGACTCGCTGGCTCAGTCGCTGAGCGAGGCCCAGGAAGACGTGCTCCAGGTCTCGTACGGGTTCGATCTGGGCACTGTGCTTGCCGGGTTCGCCAACGGCGACGTGGACAAGGTTGGCGAGGAAGACCAGGTGCAGCTCTTCTACGGGGCGGCCGAGCTCAGCCCGGTCGAAGGCCTGATGGTCGGCGTTGCGTACATGTCGAATCTGGCCGACAGCAACGAGCTGACCGAGCTGATGCCCGAGGACGGTATCACGGACGAGGTGGCGGGCCTGTCGGTGTACGTGATCTACGCGGCCGGGCCGTTCTACGGGCAGGCCGAGTACATCACCGCGCTGGAGGGCTTCGACACGGCCGACCTCGACGCCGATGGGGACGGCAGCGGCGATCAGCCCGAGGCGTTCAACCTCGAGGTGGGTTACGCCGTCCTGGAAGATCTCCAGCTCGGCGCCCGGTATGCCGAGAGCCGCGACTTCGGCGAGTTCGCCGAGACGCAGTACGGCGCGGTGGCCAACTACGAGCTGTTCGACGGGGCGGTCGTCTCGCTCGAGTACCTCCACGGCGACTTGCCCGACGGCACGGACGAAGACACGGTGACCGGCCGGCTGGCGATCGAGTTCTAGCCAGCACTTGTGACAGCCGGCGCGCGCCGAGTTGGAAACACTGGAATGATTGCGCGGCGATCGGGAAGGAACCGTGCCGCCGGCCTGATCGGCCGCGCAGCAGCGACTGGGTGTAGCCACGGGCGCAAGCCCGTCGGTCCGAGAGCCTCACAACTGCCGGAGCCCCTTCAGGGGCGCCTGATGCCGACCCAGAGCGCGATCAGGCGCTCCTGAAGGGGCTCCGGATTTTTTGTTGGTGCGGCCGCCGCGGGCTTGCGCCCGTGGCTACGCTCAAACACCTCTGGCAACGCGTGCCCCAACTGCGCGCGAGCCTCTGTTACAGACGGGCGGTGGGTGGGGTTTTTTGCTTGACCTCCCTTGACTGCGGGCATAGTTTGCGCTACCTTATTGAGACAGAATCTCAGTTCCGGGGATTTGTTCCGGGCTGCGAGCTTGCGCGCGGCTACAACGACTGTGACGCCGTGAGAGGCAAGGGAGAGGACAAGACGCGATGACGAAAGTTTCTCTTGGGAAGCTGAGGCCGGGATCGGTAGGCCGTGTCGAGAGCATCACGGGTGAGTCGTCCATCCGTCGTCGGTTGCGTGAGATGGGCGTGATCGCCGGCCAGGAGATCAAGGTAGTGCGGGTGGCGCCGTTGGGTGACCCGATTGACGTCGAACTGATGGGCTACCACCTCTCGCTGCGTCGGGCTGAGGCCGCGGGCGTGCTGGTGGAAGTGGAGAGCTAAGCATGGTGCACCAGGCCATATCTCTGGCGGCTGCCGAGGTGGGCGTGCGCTATACGATCGTTGATATCTCGGGTGGTCGCGGTCTGCGCGGCCACCTTCGGGGCATGGGACTACGGGAGGGCGCAGAAGTGGAACTGATAGCGGCAGCAGATCAGAACGGGCCTGTGACGATGCTGCTGGGCGATTCACGGATCGCGGTCGGCTCCGGCATGGCGCGCAAGATCAAGGTCAAGGAAGCGGTGTGGGCCGAGAAGCCGATCCGGGTGGCGGTGGCGGGCAATCCGAACTCGGGCAAGACGACGGTGTTCAACAACCTGACCGGCGCGCGGCAGCACGTCGGCAACTATCCGGGCGTCACCGTCGAGAAGAAGGAAGGAACCGCGCGGCTCGGCGAGCGCACGATTCGCTTCACCGACCTGCCGGGCACCTACAGTCTCACGCCGTATTCGCCTGAGGAGCTGGTGGCGCGTCGCTTCCTGCTCGACGAGAAGCCGGACGTGGTAGTGGACGTTGTGGACGCGTCGAACCTCGAGCGCAACCTGTACCTCGCGACGCAGCTCATGGAGCTGGGCGTGAAGCTCGTGTTGGTGTTCAACATGAGCGACCTCGCAAAGGCTCGAGGGCAGGCGATTGATCACGAGCGGCTCTCGGGGCTGCTGGGCGTGCCCATCGTGCCGACGGTGGGCAACCGGAATCGCGGCACGCGCGAGCTGCTCGAGACGATCGTCAAGGTGGCCGACGGCCAGCTCGCCAGCCGCCCGCGCTTCGTCGGCTACGGCCGCGACATCGATGCCGAGATCGACAAGATCGAGCGGTATCTTACCGAGCACGGTGCGCTGACGAGTGTCGCGCCGACCCGGTGGTTGACGCTCAAGCTGCTCGAGGGCGACGACGAGGTTTGCGAGATGGTACGCACCCGCTTTGACATGGACGGCGAGCTCGACGAGCTGGTGGCCGCGAGTAGGAAGCACCTGCACATGCACTTTGGCGACGAGCCGGAGGCGCTGATTGCGGATCGCCGCTACGGCTTCATCAGCGGCGCGTGTCGGGAGGCGGTCGCCAGATCGCCGGAGCGGCGCCACAACGTGTCGGACGGCATTGACAAGGTCGTGACAAACCGCTGGCTCGGGCTGCCGATCTTCGCCGCCGTGATGTTCGTGATGTTCAAGGCGGTCTTCGCGCTCGGCGACGTCGGGATCGGCTGGTGTGAGCAGGGAATGGAGGCGCTCGGCGGGTGGCTGGGCGGCGTCTTGCCGCAAGGGGGCCTGGTCCAGTCACTGATCGTGGACGGCATCGTCGCCGGCGTGGGCAATGTGCTTGTGTTTCTCCCGTTAGTGGTGCTGCTGTTCCTGATTATCGCGTTCCTCGAGGACACCGGCTACATGGCGCGCGCCGCGTTCGTCATGGACAAGGTGATGCACTCGATCGGCCTGCACGGGCGCTCGTTCATCCCGATGCTGCTCGGGTTCGGTTGCTCGCTGCCGGCCGTGATGGCGACGCGGACGCTGGCGGGCCGGCGCGACCGACTCACGACGATGCTCGTGGTGCCGTTGATGAGCTGCGGTGCGAAGCTTCCCGTTTACCTCCTCTTCGCCGGGGTGTTCTTCGGGGGCGCGGGCGCCGGCAGCAGCGTGGTGTGGTCGCTCTATGTGCTTGGGATGGTGCTGGCCGTGCTGATGGCGCTCGTGTTCCGCAAGACCCTGTTGCGCGGGCCGACGGAGCCGCTCGTGATGGAACTGCCGCCGTACCGGATGCCCACGCTCAAGGGGGTGTTCATCCACATGTGGGAGCGTGCGTGGCTCTACATCAAGCGCGCCGGCACAATCATCTTCCTGTTCTCAATCGCCATGTGGGTGCTCCTGAACCTGCCTCGCAACAACGCGTTACGCCAGTCGTACAATGCGAGAATCACTGCCGCTGAGCAGACCGGCGAGAGCGAGGAAGCGATCGCGGCGATCAAGAACGAGAAGGCGGCGCAAATGATGAAGCGCAGCATCGCCGGCAGCATTGGGAGGTCAGTTGCCCCAGCACTCAAGCCGCTTGGTTTAGACGACTGGAAGATCTGCACAGCCTTGCTCTCGGGCCTCGTTGCGAAGGAAGTCGTGGTCTCTACGATTGGCCAGACCTACGCCGTTGGGCAAGAGACAGACGAGGAAAGCGGCAGCCTCCGCGATCGGATCGCACACGATCCTTTCTTCGCCGGCTCAAGGCTCAAGGCGTACACGCTTATGGTGTTCGTCCTGCTCTACGTGCCGTGCATGGTGGCGGTGGCGGTGATCAAGCGCGAATCGGGTTCGTGGAAGTGGGCGGTTCTTGCCGCCGGCTACACGACCGTGCTGGCGTACCTCGTCTCGCTCGTCGTCTATCAGGGCGGGCGCCTGCTTGGCCTGGGGTAGGCGTGCGGCAGCCCATGAGAAGCTTGTGCTCGCGCGCCGGGTCGGCTAGACTGCGCGGCCAAGTGCACGTGCCACCGACGACGGAAACGCCAATGAGTCGCTGCCGGCCAGTGGTGCTCACAACCGTTGCCCTGTGCCTCGCGTTGATCGCCGGGTCCGCCACAGGCGGGAGCGGCGAGCTCAGCTTCCGCGAGGACTCGCAGGGCGAGTACGCCTCCTACCGGCTCAAGCGCGGCGAGACGGTCTGGACGCACGTGGTGCGCCGGTTCACGTCGAGAACCGACGACGTGAGCGACGCCGATGCGGTCACGCAGGTGCTCGCGCGGAGCGGCATCGCCGACGAGCGGCGCATCCCGGACAACGCCGAGATCAAGATCCCGGTCGAGCTGCTCGCGCCCGAGTATCGGCGTGAGCACGACGCGCCTTCGTCGAAGCCGCTGGCCGGGGTGGTCGTGATCCTCGATGCCGGCCACGGCGGTGTTGACACCGGCGCACGCGCCCGGGACGGCATCTACGAGGACGAGATCGCCTATGACATCGTGTGCCGCGCCAAGCGGATCCTCGAGGAGGAGACCGGGGCGACGGTGCACGTGACGATCCGCGATGCGAGCCGCGGATTCGCCGTGACGGGCAAGCGGTCGCACTTCCCCCGCGATCGCGACGAGTACATCCAGACCACGCCCGCGTATCAGAATCTCGATAGAACGGTCGGCCTGCATCTGCGCTGGTACCTGGCCAACTCGCTCTACGCGCGCGCGCTCAAAAGCGGCACGGCGTCGGGACGGGTGGTCTTCACGAGCTTTCACGCCGACGATCTGGCGCGCACCCTGCGCGGCGCGACGATGTACATCCCGGGCGCTCGCTACTGCACGGGCAGCTACGGCAAGTCCGGCCGGCGGTATCGGCGGTTCGCCGAGGTGCGCGAGCGGCCCACGGTGGCGTTCACGCAGCGTGAGCGCGAGCGGTCGGAACGGGTGTCGCACGAGTTTGCCGAGACGTTCGTGGCCTGCTTGCGCTCGGCGCGCATCAAGGTGTTTGCGACGAAGCCGGTGCGCGACCATATCGTGCGGCGGACGTCGTTTGTGCCGGCCGTGCTTCGCTACAACGCGGTGCCGACGAAGCTGCTCGTCGAGTGCGGGAACCTGAGCAACTGGCGCGACCGGCACAATCTGGCCGATCCGACCTTCCGTGAGCAGTTCGCGCGCGCCTACGTCGATGCGCTCATCAGCTTCATGTCGACGCGCTAGCGGCGCGGTCAGGTGCAGCCGTTGGGGCAGACGAACGAGCCGGTGAAGTCCCTGGCGCTCGCGCCCGCCGTGACGATGTCGAGCAGCATGGGGGCGCCGCACTTCGGGCACAGGAGGCTCTCTTCGAGCTGGAGCACGTCGGAGGCGCCTTGGGGGTTGACCTCGACCCGGAAGTGGCGGCTCTGGCCTGCCGGGTCTGGACCGGCCAGGAGGGCGGCGACCTTGTCAACCACGTCGCTCGGGGTGCTTTGGGTCTTGACGATGTAGCCGGCAGCCCCGAGCTCGAGCGCGGTGTCGATGTCCTCGGGCGCGCCGCGGCTGCTGAAGACGAGGACGGGGATCTCGCGCCAGGTGGGATGCTCCTTGAGTCGGCGGAGCACGTCGAAGCCGTCGAGGCCGGGCATCACCAGGTCGAGCACGATCGCCTTGGGCGTGGCCTGCTCGAGGGCACGCAGGCAGGCTTCGCCGCTGGCGGCGGTGATCACGTCGAACTCGTTGATCGAGAGCCGCTGCTCATACATCTGCAGCAGCAGGTGGTCGTCGTCGACAAGCAGGATCGTCTGTCGCATCGCTCGTCTCCCTGCGCCGGGCGGTGCCGCCCGGAGGCATACTCGGGTCCCGGTTCGGTTATCGTCCGGGGACGGGGCCGGCTTGAGCCGATTTTCGGGGTTCTGTCGCTCTGGAGGCGGTTTCGTCTCAAGACGAGGGGTGGTTTGCCGATACACAACTCGAGCAGGTCGTTGCGCACGGCGTCGCTGGGACGCTGTGGTGAAACCCGAAGTGTGGAGGAGTTCTGGTGGGAGCGAGCACGCTGGAGGTTCTGGTCAAGCGCATCGAGCAACTCCCGTCGCTGCCGACGGTGGTCCATGAGCTCGTCGAGGTGTGCAAGGATCCGAACGCCACGATGGGCATGGTCGAGGAGGTCATCCGCACGGACCAATCGTTGGCGGCGCGGATGCTCAAGCTGGTCAACTCGGCCTTCTTCGCGCTGACGAGCCGCGTCTCGACGCTCCACCATGCGGCCGTCATCCTCGGCATGGACGCGCTGCGCAACACGGCAATTGCCGTGTGCACGTACGAGACGCTCTCCGGGTGCCACGACAACCCGCAGTTCGACCGGCGCGCATTTTGGGAGCACGCCGTCGCCGTCGCCATCCTGGCCAAGGAGGTTGCGAAGAAGGCCAAGTTCAGAAAGCCCGACGAGGTGTTTGTCGCCGGGCTGCTGCACGACCTCGGCAAGGTTGTGCTCGACAAGTATTTCCCCGATGAGTTCGCACGCGCGTTGGCGATGTGTCGCGCCAAGGAGCTACCGCTGATCCAGTGCGAGGAAGAGCTGCTGGGCTTCAGCCACTGCACGGCGGGCTCGGAAGTGGCCAAGCAGTGGAACTTCCCGCAGCAGCTCGTCGACGCGATCGGCCAGCATCACGATCCCGCCCCCGTCGGGCCGCTCTCGGGCTTTGTGGTGGTGGCGAACGGCTTGGCCAAGGCGTGGAAGTTCGGCGCGAGCGGCAACCCGATGCTGGGCGCACTCGCGCCTGCGGCCTGGAAGTCGGCACCGCTCGACGCGCGAACGGCGCGAGAGATCGTCGAGAACTCGGTCGACGAGATCGCGCAGGTCAAGGCGCTCTTCTCCGGCGATGACGAGGGCGACCAGCACGAGCCGCTGGCGCACGCGGTGGTCGAGCAGGCCGACGTCGCCGCCAGGGTCGGGACGCGGCTCGCGTTCATCACCGGCGTCCAGGCGCCCCTGCACCTGCTGCCCATATTCCTCGAGCGGTCGCGGTTCGACGTGCTCGTGATCGGGGCCGACGGCCCGGCCGTGCCCGAGGAGGCCGAGTGCATTGTGGTGCAGATGCCCGAGGCCGAGAGCGCGCAGCGGGTGCTCGACGAGGTCGCGTCGAAGCAGCCGTTCCTCGCCTCGCTGCCGCACGTGTGCGTCGGCACGCCGTGCATGCCGGGCGACGTCGCCAAGGCGCTCCGCGTCGAGCTCGAGCAGCACGCAAGCACCGTCTAGGGAAAATTAGGGACAGGCACTAATTTCCTCGGGAAATTAGTGCCTGTCCCTAATTTTCGGCAGCCGCTTACCAGATTGCTCCCGTCGTGTCGTGTGCTATGATAAGTGCATGACTGTGCCCGATGAGATCACGGAGCTCGTGGAGCGGTTCGAGCGAAACCGCGAGGCGTATCGTTCTCCTCACTACAAGGAGACCCAACTTCGCCGCGAGTTCATAGACCCGTTCTTCGTTGCGCTCGGGTGGGACGTCGAGAACAAGCAGGGCTACGCCGAGGCATACAAGGACGTGGTCCACGAGGACGCGGTGAAGATCGGCGGCGGGACGAAGGCGCCCGACTACTGCTTCCGGACCGGCGGGACACGCAAGTTCTTCGTCGAGACCAAGAAGCCTGCCGTCAACATCAAGAGCGACGTCTCCCCCGCGTACCAACTCCGGCGCTACGCCTGGTCGGCCAAACTGCCGCTGAGCATCCTGACCGATTTCGAGGAGTTCGCCGTCTACGACTGCCGCGTCAAGCCGAGCGCCGGCGATAAGCCGTCGGTCGGCCGGACGTTGTACTTCGACTACACGCAGTACGCGGAGCGCTGGGGCGAGATCGCCTCGATCTTCGCGCGCGAGGCGGTTCTCAAGGGGTCGTTCGACAAGTACGCCGAGAAGAAGCGCAAGCGGGGCACGGCCGAGGTGGACGCGGCGTTCCTCAAGGACATCGAGGCGTGGCGCGAGGAGCTTGCGCGCGGCATCGCGCTCCGGAACCCGAAGCTCACGACGCGCGAGCTCAACTTCGCCGTCCAGCGCACCATCGACCGGATCATCTTTCTGCGCATCTGCGAGGACCGCGGGATCGAGCAGCTCGACCGGCTCAGGGCGTTGCTGAACGGGACGCAGGTGTACGCGCGGCTCTTCAAGATCTTCCAGGACGCCGACGACCGGTACAACTCCGGTCTGTTTCACTTCGAGGAAGAGAAGGGCCGAGCCGAAGGACCCGACGAGTTGACGCCGGGCCTCGAGATCGACGACAAGCTGCTCAAGACGATCATCAAGGGGCTTTACTACCCCGACAGCCCGTACGAGTTCTCCGTCCTGCCCGCCGACATCCTCGGCCAGGTCTACGAGCAGTTTCTCGGCAAGGTGATCCGGCTCACCAAAGGCCACCGCGCCGTCGTCGAGGACAAGCCGGAGGTCAAGAAGGCCGGCGGCGTCTACTACACGCCCACGTACATCGTCGACTACATCGTCCAAAACACCGTCGGCAAGCTGCTCGAGAAGAGCACGCCGGAGAAGGCCGCGAAGCTCAGGATACTCGACCCGGCGTGCGGCTCAGGCTCGTTCCTCATCGGCGCCTACCAATATCTTCTGGGCTGGCACCGCCGCTACTACGAGGAGCACGACCCCGCCACGTGGGCCAAGAAGCGGCCCGCCCGCGTCTACGAAGGCCGGGGCGGGTGGCGGCTCACGACCGCCGAGCGGAAGCGCATTTTGCTGAACAACATCTACGGCGTCGACATCGACACGCAGGCCGTCGAGGTCACCAAGCTCTCGCTGCTGCTCAAAGTCCTCGAGGGCGAGAGCGGCGAGACGCTCGAACGCCAGCGCCGCATGTTCCACGAACGCGCGCTGCCCGACCTGGCGAGCAACGTCAAGTGCGGCAACTCGCTCATCGGCCCCGACTTCTACGACGGCACGCAGCTCGCCTTCCTCGACGACGAGGAACGCTACCGGATCAACGTCTTCGACTGGCCCAGAGAGTTCCCCGACATCATGCGCGCCGGCGGCTTCGACGCCGTCATCGGCAACCCGCCGTGGGGAGCCGCGTTTGACGAATCCCAGAAGCCGTTCCTTCGCAGTCACTTCACACTGCATTCCGGCAAGTATGAGAGTTACTTCTACTTCATTGAGAAGGCGACAGAACTGCTGGCCGCTAGAGGTTTCTTCGGGTTCATCGTTCCGAGCTACTGGATCTCGCGTTCACAGACGACAGCACTCCGGGAGCATCTGTTCGGGCAACTGTGGCCCGACAGCATCATCGTTCTACCAGAGAACGTCTTCACTGGCGTCAAGATGGACGCCTGCATATTGACAGCCTCCCGCGAGAAGCAACCGGTCATTCTGGTCTCAGAAGTGGCAAAGAAAGAACTCCCCGAATGCCAATCGGCCTCCGCACTGCGAGGCAGATGCCGCAGGATCCAATGTGAGGTCTGGCAGCGCAATCCATCGCTGCGGTTCAACCCGCGAGTGTCAGGTCACGACCAGCAAGTGATATCGCGAATAGAGGAGAACACGGTACCCTTGAGCGACTTCGTGGAAATCACTCAAGGTTTGACCCTGTACAGACGATCGACACTCGCCAAGATCCACGGGAAGGCCAAAGCCGAAGAGATCGTGACCAAGAGGTCGTTCCACGCCACCTCCAAGAAAGACGATACCTACAAGAAAGAACTCCTGGGTCGTGATATCTCACGCTACTTCGTGCGTTGGAACGGCCAGAGCTGGATCAGCTATGGCCCCTGGTTGGCGCACGCTGTTGACGATAGGTTCTTTCGCGGACCCCGCCTTGTGATTCAGAAGCTGCGGAACCCTACGCTGCACCGGCGCCTTATCGTTGGCTACCTTGATGACGATGAGACTTACAGCGCAGGCGTAGTCCTGAATGCCATTTCCAGGCAGGAATCACCCTATGATCTGTTCTACCTCATGGGGATCCTCAACTCAGCAACCCTGAATCACTGGTACAGGAAATCTATTATCGACGTTTCAATAAGGGTCGTTGACCTGGGCCGGGTTCCGATACGCGCGCTCGACTTCTCTGATAGGCGTGAGAAAGGCCTGCATGATCGCATGCTGCAGTTGGTCGAGCGCATCCTGACCCTTCAGCAGCGACGCGCCCGTGCGAGGTTGGCCGCAGAGCAGCGAGTTATCCAGCGAGAGATTGACGCGACGGATCGCCAGATCGACGAGCTTGTGTATGAGCTCTATGGCCTGACGGACGACGAGATCGCGATCGTCGAGGAATCAGTTTAGTCATTCCAGTGAATTGCAGAGGACTCAAGAATGAGTGCGGCCAACGAATGGCAAGGTGGGAACGCGAGAGATCCGTCGTGGTTTTTCGAGCAAGCGAAAGCGAGGTATCGGCCGGCACGACAACAGGAAGACCTCGGCGACGCACGGCAAAGGGAGACGTACCATTTCCTTTACCACAGGGCAATTGAGCTGGCGTTGAAAGCGGCGCTGATCAGTGAGAAGCTGTGGGATGGACACACAGCAGACTACCGCATACACGATCTCAGCGCGCTCTGCGAACCCTTGGCGGCGAAGCGCTTGGCGGCATTCGCCGACCTGTGGGACTCCATCATAGGGCCGCCTGTCCACCAGGTCCGTAGAGCGGGCGAGGGCCCTTGCGAAACGAGTATAGAGGTGGGTTACGCAGACAATGTCGAGTGGGAGGAAGTGCGGGGATTTCGAGAGGTCGCTGAGAGGACCCTTTCAGTAGTGGCGCGCGAATGCGGCTTTGCTTATCCTTAACGAGGTCTTCAGGGGACCGGAGTGCAGGAGCCAATGGCTGAAGAATGCCTACAGAGATGTCAACAGCCCCGCTCTCGGTCGATGGACTTGGGATTGGACGATAGACTCTCGGATCTGCTTGCGGCGATGAGGGACTACGACGAGTTCCCTCACTTGCTGCCGCTATACGTCGGTGATCCTGCGGCGCATCCGGTAAGCCGCGCCCTGCAGCCGCTTATCAAAGGAGCGTACGATCACTTACGCGCGGCGTCAGACAGCGAGGTTCTTGAGGCCGCGCGGAGTAGCTTCAGATACTACCCGTTCGAGGTTCAGCGTGAAGCCCTTCTTGGCCGAGACCGCGGCGCACTGACAGCGATCGCGCTGGGTCTCGTCGTGAAGGCCGTTTATGAACGCTACTGGGACTACAGCTCCTATCTTCGGGCTTCGGACTTGAATCGGAGTGTCGTGCTGACGCGGTATCCCGAGCTGAGAGCGCTTCATACTGATGAAGGACTGCTGATCCTGGGAGCGCCTGGTGTTGACGCCCATGTGGGTGGGGTGTTCTTCCGGGACCACGTGCTCCAGTATCATCCCTTTCTGCGGAAGCATTTCACCTCTCGCTTGAACACCGACTTCCTGACGGCTCTCCTGGCCTACAGCACGGCTTATCCTAGGCAGAAGGTAGCGGTGGCCATCGATCATCAGAGGCTGATGCCGAAGACTGCCTTCAGACGAGTTCTTGAACTTGACCGCTGGTACGGGTCCCCATTCTGCTGGTCTCACCTCGATGACCGGAATCATGTCGGTGTCACGGTCCATTGGCGCAGGCCCGATCCGGTCAAGGATTTGACAGACCCTCTGGAGCGGACCGAGTTCATGTGGTCTCACAAGAACGAGATCAAGACCGTCCAGATAGAGGAGATCCACCGAAGCGATGCCGCCAGGACTCCAGTGAAGGGTTACGTGCTGAACCGATACACCCATGCGGTCCGGGATATACGCCGGGAGGTGTTCGTGCACCTGGACGGCTCGGTCAAGGTCTACACCGGTGATGGATACGCGCCCCTGTCCAAGCGTAGGTGGCCTGCTTCCAGGAAGGCGCATCACAAGGCCAAGGTGTTTCGTATCGATGGAGACATCCCGAACGATCACTGGGAGAAGCTGGCCACTTACTTCTTTCGTCAGAATGAGATGGTGGTGGAGTACTTCAGCACACACGATCAAGAATGCAGTGAGACTGATGAGCAGGCCTTGGGACGCCCTTGATCATCTGCTCACTCTATCAAGCAGTGCGCCGTGCAGCACAACCCGGGTCACCGGATGAGCTCTTTGAGGATCGGGAGGCGGGGGCGGAGGTACGGTTTTACCACTGGGTCGGTGACGGTGCCCTTGACGAGGGCGCGGGGGATGATGTTGGCGGGGATGTTGAGGACGCTGCGCACGAGGTGGCGGATGGGGCCGCCGCGCTCGCGGAAGAACAGCGGGTCGACGACGAAGTCGAGGTTGCCGTGCAGGTCGACGGTGCCGTCGATGAGGAGCTGGAACAGGTCGCTCTCGAAGTAGAGGTTGTGGGTGGTGAGCGCGAGGCCCTCGATCTGGAAGTCGCCGCGCGCGTGATCGAAGACGACCTTGACCAGGCCGGGCATGCGCAGCGCGAGCACGTTGAACAGCTCCGAAAACACCTTGAACTCCCAGACGTAGCCTTTCCTGAGCCGGAAGTGGCCCTTGCCGAAGTTTCTTGAGAGGTCGTCGAGCTGGCCGTTCACGTTGACGGTCACGCCGAGGCTGCCGCGCAGCTTGCGGTCCTCGACGTGGGTGAGCAGCGGCAGCTTGCCGATCTTGACGTCGTGCAGGGCGGCCTCGATCTTGAACGGCTTGCCCTCGGTGGCGAAGTCGGCCTCCCACGCGCCCGTGAACCGCCCGTCGTAGAGCACACCGTCGAGGCCGTAGAGCTTGAGGACGCCGCGTTCGAGGTGGACGGTACCGCTGACGCCGTCGAAGCCGAAGCCGCGCACGCCGAGGCCGGCGCCGCCGAGCTGCCCACGCACGCGGACGTTCTCGAGGCCAGGGGCGACGCGCGCGATGCGCCCCTCGAAGGTGACCATGCCGGTGACCCGGAGGCGGTCGAGCGCCTCGGCCACCTTGGGAGGCAGCACGAGCCGGGCGAGCGGGGCGTCGATCCAGCCGGCGCCGTCGACCTGGAACGCCGGGAGCCGCTGCTCGTTGACGTGGCGGATCTTGACTCGGGCGTGGCCGCCGATCCGGTCGCCCTGGACGTCGAAGATGATGTTCGGCTCGCCGAACGCGTGGAGGCTTCCGTTGACGGTGACGACGGCGCCCTCGATCTCGCCGACGACGTTGGTGTACTTGAGGCCCGTGCCGTCGTAGGTGACCTGGCCGCGGATCGCCCGGAACGGCGCCCGCAGCGCGGGGGTGGTGATCTGCGCGTGGCCCAGCGCGCACGAGACGGTCACCGACAGCGGCTCGCCGATCTCGCCGGCCAGCAGCAGGCCGATCGTGCCGTCGCCCTCGTAGGTCATCTGCGGCGTTGGCTCATCCGGGGCGCGTGCCGACGAGAGCGGCGCCTCGGGCGAGGCCGGGACGTAGTGGACCGTTCCGCCCTTGAGCGCCATCGTGCCGGTGAGGGCCAGCGTCGGCTCCGGCCCAGGCTTGATGGTGATCTCGTCGATGCTTCCGCTGATTCGGCCCGCGATATGGAACCCCTCGATCTCGAGCACGGCGTCGTCGAAGTCGACCTCCGCCCGGCCGGCGAGCTCGCCGGTCTTCGTCCGCATGAGGGTGGCGGTGACGAGTCCCTCGATCTCGTGCACGAACAGCGGGCCCTCCGGCGCCAGGAGCTGCTGCAGGTCGCCGATGACGGGACCGCGCAGGCCGATCTTGTACAGCGGTTGGACGCCGGGTCCGAACGTGGCATCGAGCATGACGCGCCCACCGCTCGCCTGCCACCGCCCCGCGAGGCTGAGGTGGTTGGGCGCCTCGAGCGGGGCGGTCAGCGTGCACGAGACGTGCTCGACCGACCGCTCCGGCACGCCGGAGTAGCGGTCCTCTATCGTGATTGTGGCCCGCGAGAGGCCGAGCCGGCTCACGCGCGCCGTCGGGGTCTTGGCCGGCGGGCGCGCGAGGCGGTCGGCGATGTCGGCGACGTTCCACTGGCCGCCGGCGCTCTTGATCAGGCGGAGCGAGACGCCCTCGAGGTCGGGCGTCAGCTCGAGCCGGAACGGCACGAGCGAGGCGATCCGGAAGCGGGCCTCGATGCGCTGCGCCTCCAGAAACGGCACCTCGCTCTGCACGTCGCTGCGGTGCTGCACGACGAGGCCGGTGATCGTCGCGCCCCGGAGCACGTTCCAGTCGATGTGCTCGAACGTCACGCCGCGGCCGAGGAACCGCTCGAGCTCGGCGCGAACCCAGCCGCCGCCGTAGCGGGGCAGCACGTAGTAGTTGAGCACGGCGAGCGCCGCCAGACACACCACGGCGAGGGCCAACACGACGGCGAGCAGGCGGCGGATGATGCGGCGAGCACGTTTCATGGGCGGCCGTTAGTCGTCGAGCTCGGGCAGCGGCATCCGGCGGAACGGCAGATCGGGACGGGCCCGGTCCGGCGCCGGCAGTGGCGACTTGATGTAGCGCTGCTGGCAGCTCCGGCACAGGTGGAAGCGGAACACCTTGTAGACGTCGTCCTGGAGCTTCTGCGGGTCGGCCTCCTCGATCTCCTCCATGAGCGCCTCGATCTCCTCGGTGTGGTCCTTGAGCAGGTCGGCGAGGTCGATCTCGAGCGTCTCGTAGGCGGCCTTGAGCTCGATCTTCAGCTCGTAGTGCATCGTCTTGCCCTTGATCTCGCAGCCGCAGATGTCGCAGAAGGTCTTGATCATAACTGAACCCCCGGTCGGCTTTCGCTCAACGCCTCTCCACCCTCACTAACCCACTATGCCCCGAACCGGTTCCGCTCGCAAGGGGCGAAACGCACTGCCCTCAGTCGGGCGTCTCATCTCGCTCGAAGAGCTCCGGGTGGAAGTGCTCGGCCAGGAGGCGGAGGCCTTCGACGACGCGGGGGGTGGGCTGACCGATCAGGTCGGTCCGGACCAGGTGGACGCGGCCGGTCTTGACGGCCGAGATCTGCGACCAGACCGGGTGGGCGCGCAGCCGGCGGAGCACCTCGTCGGCGCTCGTCGGCTGTGCCTGCGGCATCTGCGGGGCGACGATGATGACCTGCGGGTCCTTGACGAGCAGCGTCTCGAGCGAGTAGGTCGGCCACGGCTTCGAGGCGTCGGCGGCGACGTTGACGCCGCCGGCGAGCCCGAAGAGCGTGTTGATCATGTTGTCCGGCCCGGCGGTTATGAGCGGCTCCTCCTGCCCGAGCCAGAAGACGCGCGGGCGGTCCGCGTCGGCGAGGTCGCCTGTCTTTGCGGTCACCTCGGCGATGCCGGCCTTCGTTTTCTCGACGAGCGCGGCTGCCTCGTCCTCGACGCCGAGCAGGCGGCCGACGGTGGCGATGTCGCGGTACAGGTCGTCGAGGTCCTGCGTGTCGAGGCTGAACACGGGGAGGCCGACGCGCTGCATTTTCTCAAGGATTTCCTGGGAGACGCCGCGCGCGACAAGCACGAGGTCGGGCTGGAGGGCCATGATCGTCTCGATGCTCGGGTCGTAGTAGCCGCCGACGCGCGTGACGCCCTCGACGAGCTCGGGCCACCCGTAGACGCGCGTGACGCCGACGAGGCGGTCGCGGCAGCCGAGCTGGAGGACGAGCTCGGTGTTGCTCGGCGCGGTCGAGACGATGCGTTGGGGATAGGCCGCGAGCCGCAGCGTATGGCCGAGCACGTCGGTTTCCTCGACGAGCGGGCGCGTGTCCCCGGCGTCGGCCTCGTCGGTCTCGCGCTTGCCGCACGAGCACGAGACGGCGAGCAGACCGGCAAGCGCGACGGCGTGGATCGCACACATTCGTCGTATCACAGTGGGCGTGGCCATGTTGTCCCCGTTCGGCGTACCTTGGGTGCCCTCCTCTTTGTAGCTTCTGCCGCGGCGCGCTGTCAACGCGCGTGGCAGGTTGCGGGGCTGTGTCCGACGTGGTATCAAGGGCACGACGAAGCGGAGGCACGTGAGGATGAGAACGCTCGGAGTGATCGTGCTCGTGCTGATCGCGGCGGCGGGTTCCGTTTCGTGCACGGCGCGTCGGGAGGCGCTGAAGCTGCCGGTTCAGCAGGGGTGGGTCCCGGATGACCGGGTGCAGGCATGCCTCGGCCCGATGCTGCGCGCGCCGATGCCCGTTCATTACCTGATGCCTCTCGACGAGGCCCTTGACGTGCTCGGCCAGCCGCACGGCGAGCTCAAGGATCTGATGTTTCTTCGCAGTTTCCCCCAGACGGACGGGGCGCGCGCCTACTTCTGGCACGCGGGCGCCTCGACGCTTTACCTCGTCTACGACCGGAAGAGCCGCCTCGTGCGGACGCTTATTGTCGTCGACGACGTGACCAACATGGGCACCGAGATTCTGCTGACGCGCCGGGAAATCCTGAGCGCGCGAGTCAAGCCGGGCATGGGCGTCGGCGAGGTCTACCGGATCATGGGGAAGCCGGACCGGATCGAGGTGTCGCGAACGCAACGCGGCGCCCTGATTGACCGGTTTTGGTATGATCCGCCGCAGGAGGTCGCCCCGCCCATCCGCATCGAGATCGATCGCGCCACGCTCACGGTCATCTACGTCAGCACGGCACCCACAGCAGAGACGGGGCCGCCGCCGGACAACGAATGACAATGCTCGTGCTCGGGATAGACACCGCTGCGGCGGTCGGGTCGCTGGCGGTCGCGCGCGACGGCGCCGTGCTCGGCGCGGAGACGATTGCCGAGAATGCCGCACGTGGGAGCGCGGAACACTCGGCCGAGCTCGGGCCCGCGCTCGACCGGCTGCTCGAGCGGTGCGGTGTCGCGCTCGGCGATCTTGGCGGGATCGGCATCGGGCTCGGACCGGGCTCGTACACGGGCCTTCGCGTTGGCGTCGCGTTCGCCAAGGGGCTCGAGTTCGGTCTGCGGGTGCCGCTTGCCGGCGTGCCGTCGTTCGAGGCGATCGCCTACGGCTGCCGCACCGTCGAGCGCGCAGAAGACGCCACGATCTGCGCGCTCGTCGATGCGAAGATGGGCGGCATCTACGCCGGCATGTATTGCGTGCGCGGCGATGAGGTCGAGGTTGTCCGCGAGCCGTGGGTCTCGGGCGCGGGCGAGTTTGCCCTCTCGGTCGAGGGGCCGCTGCTTTTCGCCGGGCCGGACGAGGCGGTGATGGCGAAGCTCGGGGACGCTTTCAAGGGGGCCGAGTTCCAGCAGGCGTTTCCCGACGCGGCCTACACGGCCTTGCGCGCGGCAGCGCTGCTGGCGACGTCGGAGAAGCGCGGACGCTTCGCGGCGATCGAGCCGTACTACCTGCGCCCGTCGTTCGCCGAGCTTGCCGACCAGAAGAAAGAGAAAGAATGAACTGCAGATTTGCGCAGATGGGCACCGATCTGATTCCTCCGATCTGTGCGATCTGTGCAGATCAGTGGCTGCTCCTCATATGAAGCTGGCACTGACGATACCGCGCTACGACCCGGCGAGCGCCGGCGGGGCCGAGGTGCTCGCCAAGGGGCTCGTCGAGCACCTCGCTGCGGCCGGCCACGAAATCGAAGTGCTCACGACGTGCGCGCGCAACCACGTCACGTGGGCGAACGAGTTCGAGCCGGGCCTCACAACGGTCAACGGTATCCCGGTCCGGCGCTTCCTGGCCAATGACCGGCGCGATATCGACACGCTGCTCGAGCTCCAGGAGCGCATCCTGGCGTTCGACGAGCTGAGCTTCGACGAGGAGAAGCGCTGGATCTCGAACGGCGTCAACAGCGAGGCCCTCTACCGGCACCTCCAGGCGGTACGCGGCCAGTTCGACGCGTTCCTGTTCATCCCGTATATGTTCGGCACGACGTACTGGGGCGCACAGATCGTCTCGGACCGCTCGGTGCTCATCCCGTGCCTGCACGACGAGCCGTACGCGCAACTGAAGATCTACAAGGAGCTGTTCGACAACGCCAAAGGCATCATGTTCAACACGGAGCCGGAGCGCGATCTCGGCGTCGAGATGTTCGACCTGCCCGACTACAAGATCGGCGTCGTCGGGATGGGGTTCGAGCCGGCGGTCGAGTACGATGCCGAGCGCTTCCGCCGCACGTACAAGATCAAGGACCCGTTCATTCTCTACTCGGGCCGGCGCGAGCACGGCAAGAACACGCCGCTGCTCGTCGAGTACTTCCGCACCTACAAGCGCTACAACAAGAACGAGCTGCGGCTCGTCCTGCTCGGCAGCGGCCCCGTCGAGCTCCAGCCGGTCGACCGCAAGTACGTCGTCGACCTCGGCTACGTGCCCGAGCAAGACAAGCACGACGCGTGCGCGGCGGCGCTGGCGTTCGTGCAGCCGTCGGTCAACGAGAGCCTGTCGATCGTCATCATGGAGTCGTGGCTGGCGGGCCGGCCCGTCGTCGTGCACGCGCGGTGTGCCGTGACGTCGCACCACGCAAGGCGGTCGCAGGGGGGGCTAGCGTTCAACGACTACTTCGAGTTTGAGGAGATCGTCAACCTGTTGCTCGAGCAACGCGAGCTGGCGAGGCGCTTGGCTGGCAACGGCCGCGCCTACGTAACGGGCGAGCTGTCATGGGCGCGGTGCCTCGAGCGGTTTCACGCCTTGATGCAGAAGCTTGGCCTGGAGCAGGGCCGCGCATGAAGCTTGCGCTCACAGTGCCGCGATACGGTCCGACGGGCGCCGGCGGCGCGGAGGTCCATGCCAAGCTGCTCGTCGAGCACCTGGCCTCGGCCGGGCATGACATCGAGGTGCTCACGACCTGCGCACGCGACGCCGTGACCTGGGCCAACGAGTTCGAGCCGGGACGCACTGCCATCGACGGCATTGCCGTTCATCGGTTTCCGGCCAGTGAGCGTCGCGACCCGGACGTTTACCGTGCACTCCAGCAGCGGATCCTCCAGCTCGACGAGCTGAGCTTCGACGAGGAGAAGCGCTGGATCTCGAACGGCGTCAACAGCGAGGCCCTCTACCGCCACCTCCAGGCGGTACGCGGCGAGTTCGACGCGTTCCTGTTCATCCCGTATATGTTTGGCACAACGTACTGGGGCGCGCAGATCGTCTCGGACCGCTCGGTGCTCATCCCCTGCCTGCACGACGAGCCGTACGCGCAGATGAAGATCTACAAGGAGCTGTTCGACAACGTCAAAGGGGTCATGTTCAACACCGAGCCGGAGCGCGAGCTCGGCGTCGAGATGTTCGACCTGCCTGACTACAAGATCGGCGTCGTCGGGATGGGGTTCGAGCCGGCGGCCGAGTACGATGCCGAGCGCTTCCGCCGCACGTACAAGATCAAGGACCCGTTCATTCTCTACTCGGGCCGGCGCGAGCACGGCAAGAACACGCCGCTGCTCGTCGAGTACTTCCGCACCTACAAGCGCTACAACAAGAACGAGCTGCGGCTGGTCTTCCTCGGCAGCGGGCCGCTGGATCTCCAGCCGGTCGACCGTAAGTACGTCGTCGATCTGGGCTACGTGCCTGAGCAAGACAAGCACGACGCGTGCGCGGCGGCGCTCGCGTTCGTGCAGCCGTCGGTCAACGAGAGCCTGTCGATCGTCATCATGGAGTCGTGGCTTGCGGGCCGGCCCGTCGTCGTGCACGCGCGGTGTGCCGTGACGTCGCACCACGCGAAGCGCTCGCAGGGCGGGCTCGCGTTCGGCACGTACTTCGAGTTCGAGGAGATCCTCAACGTGCTGCTCGAGCAGCGCGAGCTCGGCAACCGTCTTGCCAAGAACGGCCGCGCCTACGTCCTCGGCGAGCTGTCGTGGTCGAGCTGCCTCGCCCGCTTCGACGCGGCGATGCGCAAGTTCGGCCTGATGGGTTAGGGCGTCTCAGCGTCCGTCGGGTCGGGCAAGGCCCGGAGCTCCTCGTGGCGTGCCTCCCAGTCCTGAAGCATCTGCTTGTGCTCGCGGGCGAATCTCGCGTGCTCGTCGCCGAGCGTTGCGAGCTGCTCGTGGTCGGTCGCGAGCGCGGGGTCGGCCATCTGCTGCTCGAGCTCGGCGAGGCGGGCCTCGCGCTGCTCGATCTGCTGTTCGAGCGACTCGATCCGGCGTTCGAGCGCGCGGCGCTTCCGCGTTACGGCTTTTCGCTTCTTCTGTCGGCGGATGCGTTCTGCCTTTGCGATGGGTGCAGGCCGGCCGTTCTTCTCGGCG
>Ga0307430_1000976_pt1 | contig 22498 bp, 20 predicted proteins | sample SalMarWE160130MG_FD_202159 | JGI IMG/M metagenome (GOLD analysis project Ga0307430, IMG submission 202159) | Salt marsh sediment microbial communities from the Plum Island Ecosystem LTER, Massachusetts, United States - WE1603-130 | ecosystem: Environmental > Aquatic > Marine > Intertidal zone >...
TCTATGCAGCAGTAATACTTACTCTCCAATCCTCTCAAACATCTCCACCGTAATCTTACCCTTTTCTGCAATCTCTGCGTAAAGCCTACCACTTTGGCGCAGAGTGCGCTTTTGGGTTTTGTAGTCAACATGCATGAGCCCGAAACGCGGGGTAAGGCCTTCGGCCCACTCGAAGTTGTCCAGACACGACCAGTAGTAGTAGCCGCGTACATCGATGCCGCGAGCAATGGCCCGGTGCACCTGTTTCAGGTGATCGAGAATAAACCTTGAGCGCTTCTTGTCATCTATAGTCGTGGTACCGTTTTCAGTTATATAAACGGGCTTGTTATATTTTTTAAGGCTTTTTAAAAAGCGGTACAGACCGTACGGGTATATCTCCCAGCCCAGGGAGTTAACGGTGGAGCCGGGCTTGGTAAAAAACGACATAAAAAGCGAATCCGGTTTTGCAAGATCGAACTTGAGCATTTCCCGTGAGTAATAGTTGATACCGATAAAGTCCATAGTGTTTTTCAGCAGTGGTACGCGCTTAAACCAGGCCACAGGTGGGGGTATAACACCGCTCATACAGGCCCCGGTAAACAGGCGGTTAAATATAAAATCAAACAGACAAGAAATTGTCCTGTCAAAAAAGGAGCAGCCCCGGTAAGGATCCAGGATACGGTAGTGCTTGGCAAAACTCACGGAACAATCATCTCCCAACAGGGTATGAATGGTATGGTATGCGCGTGCATGTGCCAGCAGCATATGTTTTATCACACGCATGGCCGCTTGAAAATCATGCTTTCCCGGGGGCCAGATGCCCTGAATATAACTTTCAAAAGCATACACTATGGGCTCGTTAATGGTAATCCAAACTTTAACATCCTCACCCAGCTCCTGTACCACAAAGCGGGTGTAGCGGTTAAAAAGCGAGACAACTTCCGGCCGCTCCCAGCCGCCTTTTTTTGCCAGCCACAACGGATTGGTAAAGTGATGCAGGGTGAGCATGGGTTTTATGCCTTTATTCTTTAAAGAGCTTATTACAGCTTTATAATGTTTTATAGCTTGTTTGTCCCAGTGCCCCTGTTCCGGTTCGATCCTGCTCCACTCAAGAGACAGGCGGTGTGTGTTGTGGTGCTGCTGTTGTAATGAGTTAAAATCTTGTTCGAACCGATTGTAATGATCACAGGCCGGGCCGGAGACAGTCACGTCAGCGATATTGCCCTGCTCTTCCCACTGCCACCAGTCGTTATTGTTGTTATGCCCCTCTACCTGGTGGGAGGAAGCGGCCGTTCCCCACAGGAAATGCGGAGGGAAAATCAGCTCTGCATGTTTTGGCATACACTTTTCCTTAGATATGGTTTTTTAATTGGTTAAACCGGCTATGGCCGCTCCGATCAGAGGAGCGTTCTCAATTTGTACGAAGTCAAAATACTGATTGTACTGTTCCTGTAATAAATGCCGCAAATAACATTCAACACGGGATTTCAATCCTTTGAGCTTAAAGAAGGTTGATCCCTCGGCTGAGATACAGACAGGTGCACAGGGATTTTGCGTAGGCGGATTCTTTATGATCATGGCGCAGAGAATAATCGATACCAGTTTGGCAGAACGCTCTACTATAAAGTCCAATAGATAATAAAGTGTAGAGCGGTCGTCGGAGGCTTCCGTATTAATACACCTGCCTAAGCTGTTGCTGCCGTAAGGAGCCAGTAGAAAGTCATTCACCTGTTTTGTGCTTAAAGAGCTGAGTGCTGCCAGGCTGCTGCTGCTTTGCCCGGAGAACAGCTTTTGGGAAGCCGCGGTTTTGATAACCTGCAGGCAGAGCCCTCCGAAATAGGCACCGGAGATTGTTTTTTCACATACACCCAAACCGGGATTGTCGGTTGCGGCGTCCACCTTTTTATCAATATTTCCGCGCGGGAATTTATCAAAACTGCCTACTTCCGTATTGATTATCTGGGTTTGGGCCGGATCTAACTTATCCGCTTTGCTAATACGGCTGTTTTTTTCACTATAGCAGCAGTTGAGTCCGGTTCCCAGAATAAATCCGACGTATGCGCCGTACTTCATTTGCTCACTCTGTGCGCGGGCGGCCAGAAGTGTGGCCACCGTATCGTTGAGAATAACCACGCTTTTACGATTATTTTTTCCTGCTTTTCCCAAGGCTTCTATCAGGTTTTGACCGATAAGCTGGCCTTCAATACCTTGGGTTTCTATTTCCTTACTGAAAAAAAGCAGTTTCCCGTCTTTGGACGGTAGAATTTCCGTGGGATAGGAAAAACAGAAACCGATGCGGTCGCTTGCTTCAATAATGGGTTCTACATGCTTGGCCAACTGCTTGAAAAACTGCTCTTTATCTACTTTGCCTTGAGTACCGGGCATGGGATGCTGCTTGAAATTATCGATATGCGGCGTGAGTTTTTTATCAAAATGTATTTGAGCTATACGCAGGTGGGTGCCGCCAGCATCCAATACGATTACAGGCTCCCCTGGAGGGATGGCGGTTGCTGCCTGGATATACGTAGGAATCATTTTTAAGGAGCTGTTTTTCCCTTCCAGCCCGTTTTGCATATCTTTGAGAAGCAACTCTACTACTTCTCGGTTGTCGATCTCTGTATAGCAGAGGTTATGGTCTTTTAAAAAACCAATAACTTGCTGCTTTATTTTGTTCACCTTAAAAATCCTTGTGCATAAAAGCTAAAAGAATATAAAAAAAGCCGGGCTGATTACCGGCTTTATGGAACTGGAATGGTGACAGCACTTATAAAATCTGTAAACACCCAATCCAGACCTCATTACAATTAAGCATTCATCTTAATCTAATAAAATTTTAATCCTTATCTATGGTGTTTGTCAATAGAAATCTACAAGGTTTTTTAAAATAATGTGTCATTTTATCGTTAAAAAAACTTGACATGTGGATAGGTCTTTTTATACGAGATTCGCTGTACTGTAAATTAGTTATACCGGATGTCGTTATAGGCTTCAGCGATATTTATCAGGTGGTCGCCGATTTTTTCGAAGTTGATCAGGATATCATAGTACACCATGCCGTTGAGGACATGGTCGGGACGGTCATGGAATTCACTAAGATAAGCCTCTTGGAACTGTCTTTTTTGTTTATTAATCCTGTTTTCATATTCATATGCCTTTTTTATGTTGACTTCGCTCTTCTGTTCAACATATTCGATAATCAGGTTCTGAAAATCCTGAACTCCTTTGAGCATAAGCAGAAGATTCTGGGCGGAGTTTCGCGGAAACTCGATTTTCAATTTCTTCTTGCGGCTGAGGATGTAATACATACTCTCTCCGTGGTCGCCGATCCTCTCTATATCGTTGATAGAATGCAGTATTTTGGGAATAGAGTCAGCGTGGTGCTTGGCCAGCTCTTTGCGGCTTAATTCAACCAGAAATTTGGTGATGTCGAATTGAATATTGTCAATAATATCCTCATTAATCTTTAGTATTTCAATATTTTTATAGTCCTTGGTGTCGATGATCCGATTTATTTCAGTAAGCACTTCATCACTTAATTTAAGAGCGCGCGACATCTCTTTGTGTACCGCCTCAAAGGCAATGGGTGGAGTGAAAAGCAGGTTTTTATTCAGATAGATGGCCCGCTCCTGTCTGATTTTGACAACACCGGGTATTATTAATTCAATGAGTTTGGTGTAAAGGGTAGTAAAAGGGAGAAATAACAGTGTATTGAGCACATTAAAAATCGTATGAGCATTGGCTGCCTGACGTACCGTGTCCGTGCTGGTGAGGAGAATCAGGCTTTTATAGAAGGGCAGTAAAGCTACGACAATGACTGTACCGATTATATTAAAGCCGAAGTGGGCCATTGCCGTGCGTTTGGCAGCCAGATTGGTGCCGATAGAAGCCAGTGCAGCCGTAATACAGGTACCGATATTGTCACCGAGAATGATCGGTATGGCTCCGTCAAGATTAATAAGTCCCGAGCCCACAAGGGTGAGTACCAAACCGACCGTAGCGGAAGAAGATTGTAAAAGCATGGTGATGACCATGCCCGCCAGTACTCCGAGAATGGGATTAGCGGAAAAATTTTGAAAAATAGTTATAACCATCTCTGATTTTTTCAACGGCATGACGCCCTGCGACATCAGGTGCATACCGAAAAAGATCATGGCAAAGCCCATAATCAGGGCGCCTATACCTTTTAGCGAATCCTTTTTGGCAAAGATGTAGAGAAGTATACCCACAAAAAGAAAGGGCAGCGCGTACTGACTGACTTTAAAGGCCATGAGTTGACCGGTAACCGTGGTACCGATGTTGGCACCGAAAATCACGCTCACCGCCTGTTTAAGATTCATTAATCCGGCGTTCACGAAACCAATGGTAAGCACGGTAGTTGCGGAAGAGGACTGGATAATGGCGGTTATTGCAATACCGGTCATGGTCCCCAAAAGGGGAAAGGATGTGGCTTTATGGAGAATGCTGCGGATGGTTTCAGACGACAGCTTCTTTAAGGCATCCGTGAGCATATTGATGCCGTAGAGGAAGATCCCCAAACCTCCGATTATCAGAAATGCATGTTCATATGTAAAAGTAGGCGCGCCGTCCATCACCCACTTTATACAGGAGAAAGGACGAAGGGGCAAGGGAAAAATAAAGAAAAGATTAATAAATTATTTATTTATGACGAGTGCCACATTATTTTTATCTTATAACAAACCGAGCTCAGTTAATACGGTTTTCAGTTTGTCTTTATTGCCCGGCTCCATGGGGCACAAGGGCAGCCGGTAGTTTTCCTGCAGCATACCCTTGAGAGCCAAGGCCGCTTTAATAGGGATGGGATTGGTTTCAATAAAGATGGCTTTGAACAGGGGAAGGAGCTCAAAGTGGGCTTTACGGGCCTCGACCCAGTTGCCCTGTAGTGCCTGTTCAACAAACATGGACATCTTTTTAGGGATGAGATTGCCGGCAACTGAAATCACGCCGTTACCCCCTAAAGCCATAATGGGAAAGATAAGATTATCATCACCGGAGAGTACGGTAAAATCATCCGGCCTGAAAGCAAGCAAATCCATTATCTGGGACATATTACCGCTGGCTTCTTTTACTCCGACAATATTCTTATGCTGTGCCAGTTTAAGCGTGGTTGAGTTTTCAATATTCTTAGCGCTGCGACCGGGTATATTATAAACAATAAGAGGTAAATCCACAGTATCGGCAATGGTTAAAAAGTGACGGTAAAAACCTTCCTGAGTAGGCTTATTATAGTAGGGCGCTACCTGCAGTGTGGCGGCAGCTCCCGCTTGTTTGGCGTTTTTTGTAAGTCTTACGGCTTCCTCTGTAGAGTTTGATCCTGCTCCGGCTATTACCGGTACTCTGTCCCTGGTCTGATCGATCACGATTTCAATAATTTTATTGTGCTCTTCATGCGAAACTGTGGGGCTTTCTCCTGTGGTGCCCATAGGTACTAGGCCGTGGACTCCGTTTTCAATTTGAAAATCTACCAGATCACGCAGTACTTTCTCATCCAGACTGCCGTCCCCCGTAAAAGGAGTGACCAATGCAGTGAATAGACCCTTAAACATAATTACCTCCTTGTTTTAAAGCATTTGATGAAAAATATCTTTAAACTCAAAAAAACCCTTTTTACCGATTATCCACTCAGCGGCCAATACCGCTCCCACTGCAAAACCGCTTCTGTTACGCGCATTATGAGTAAGTTCTATGGTATCTGCTGCGGAATCAAACATTACCGTATGAATACCGGGCACATATCCTCCGCGTACTGATGCGAAGTGCAGCTCATTGGATTCAATCGCTCTATCCAGCTTGTCCGTGACGAGCGTATCTTTTTGTATGTGCTCTTCAAGAATAAGCGATCCGATGCTTTTGGCTGTTCCCGAAGGTGAGTCTTTCTTGCGCTTGTGGTGAATCTCATAGGCCAGCATATCGTACTCGGGGAAGCGGTTGACTATTTTAGTGGCTTCTTTAATAAGCTCGAAAAAAATATTCATTCCCACTGAAAAGTTCGAACCGTACACCACGCCGATTGAACTGTCTTGCACAATTTTTTTTATCTGCGCAAGCTGATTATTCCAGCCCGTTGTGGCGATGACAGCGGGAATATTATAACGCGTATACAGAAGAATTCGCTCCGCTATGGACTCAGCCAGAGCAAATTCAATAACCACATCCGCCTTTACCGCAAGATCCTGAGTGAGCGTCCTGGCATCGGCTTCCCCGATGATCGAATCGATACGGGCCGCTACTTCATGTTTCTTTTGGCTGAGCACGGCCTCTACCTCTCTGCCCATCTTGCCATAGCCCAGAATTATTGCCTTCATAACTCTCATAATAAAGAGACAGACAGTTTAGTTCAAGAGAGCAGTTATCATTTTGTATAATTTTTTATAAAAATATCTTAGCTGTGTTGAGCCTGTACCAGTGTTACCGCAGCCGTATTCACGATGTCGTCAACGGAACAGCCCCGCGAGAGATCGCTCACCGGTTTGGCAAACCCCTGCAGGAAAGGCCCGTAGGCTTTGGCTCCGCACAGCCGTTGTACCAGCTTATAACCGATATTACCGGCATTAAGATCGGGGAAAATCAACACATTGGCTCTTCCGCCGACTTTTGATCCCGGAATTTTAATGTCCGCTACAGAAGGTATAAGTGCGGCATCAACCTGCATCTCACCGTCCACGCTTAAATCAGGTCTCTTCTGTTTAACAAGCTTTAGTGCTGCTTTTACTTTATCTACAAGCGGATGCTGCGCACTGCCATGAGACGAGAACGAGAGCATGGCAATAATCGGTTCGGTGTTTAAAAAGAAACGGCATGATTCTGCTGCCGAGATGGTAATTTCAGAAAGCTGTTCCGCATCGGGATTTGGCACAGTCGCACAATCGGAGAAAATCAGGTGACCGTCAGCGCCCCAATGCGTATCGGGCAGACACATCACAAAACAGGAAGAAGCCACCTTAGTGCCGGGATTTGTTTTTATAATCATAAAAGCTGCGCGCAACAGATCTGCGGTGGAATTAATGGCTCCACCTACCATTGTGTCTGTAAAACCTAAGCGAACCATCATGGCAGCGAATTTTAGCGGTTCTGTAATTTCCTGCTCCGCCGTCTCTTTACTCATGCCCTTATGCTTGCGCAGTGAGTAATATTCTTCGGCAAACTGTGCTTTTTTTTCATCATGCGCAGGATCGAGCAGGGTAAGTGAAGAAAGTTCTATCTTGTTTTCTCCAGCTATTGAGCTTATTTTTTCTTTGTTGCCTAAAAGGGTAACATGCGAAGCCAGTTTTTTATCCGTAATTATGCGGGCGGCCTGTAAAACCCTTATATCCGTTCCCTCCGGAAGTACAAGAGTACACGGCTTGACCTTGGCACGAGCGCGCATCTTTTCACTAAAATTCATGAATAGCTCCTGAAAAGTATTTTGTATCTACTCATTATTATGCATTAATGAACTGTCATTCGTCAAATTTAAATTCGAAAAAATATATAGTGCCCCGAACCTTGCAGTTAGAAGCAAAATTAGCTGTGGGGCAATTGATTTTTTTTAAAAATCTTTGCACAATCAGCAGTATCTATGGAAATAGCGGTTTATGGTTTGGGAAGGTTCGGAATGTTTTGGGCGGCCGAACTTTCCCGTTATTGCACAGTAAAGGTCTATTCACGGTCGAAAAAGGAGAACCTCCCTCCCCGGCTTGTCTGGGTAACTGAGGATGAACTGCTTGCTGCTCCTACATTAATTTTATGTGTGGCAATTTCGTCATTGGAAGAGGTATTGAAGAAAATATCCGCCAGGTTAATGCCCGGTGTTTTGGTTATGGATACCTGTTCGGTTAAAGTATATCCTGCCCTGAAAATGCAGGAACTGCTGCCGGGGCATGTAGATATCCTGGCTACGCATCCTATGTTCGGACCTGACTCAGCCCGGAACGGTATTGCGAATTTGCCGTTTGTGTTGAGTCCGGTCAGGACACGGAAATCTACTCTGAGGATGTGGCGTGATTTTTTTACTGCAATGGGACTGCATGTTATACAGATGGATGTGCATGAGCATGATAAGGAAGCGGCATATACTCAGGGTATTACACATTATATGGGAAGGGTGTTCGCGGATCTGGGCTTAAAAACATCAAAGATTGCCACTTTGGGTTATCAGAAGATACTGGAAATAATCGAGCAGACCTGTAATGACCCGTGGCAGCTTTTTCTGGATATACAGCAGTATAATCCGTATACAAGAGAGATGCGTGAAAAGCTCCAACGCTCCTTAGAGAGGATATTTGCTAAGCTGGAAGGCTCTCTTGACATGCAAAAAAGGGAGTGATACCATAGCAGATTAATTATGGAGAGAAATATGAGTGATGCATTAAGAAAAAAAATAGATGAAGATGAGGTCGATACCATTCTCGCCGAAGATATCGATTTTACCGGAGAGTTAAAATTTAAAGCACCTTTAATGATTAAGGGAAAGTTCAAGGGTGAGATAAAGGCGGCTCATGCTCTTTATATCGGTGAAAATGCCGATATTGAGGCAAAAATAGATGCGGATATAATTTCAAGCCGTGGTAAAATTAAGGGTAATATTACGGCAAAAAAGCGCATTGAGCTGTTTTCCACGGCCAAGGTCGAAGGCGATATCAACTGTCCTGAGCTGGTAATAGAGAGTGGTGCCAAATATGACGGTTACTGTAATATGAGCGGTGAACCGAGGCAAAAAAATGCGAATTAACAACCTCTTACTCACTGTTTTCCTGTTGCTGGTAGTTGTTTCGAGCAGTTACCCGCAGAGCAAGCCTGATGCGCTTGTACTCTATCAACAGGGTAAATATGAAGAATCAGTTACGGTATGTAAGGATGAGATTAGAGACACACCGCAGCGTACGGATGCTTATGTGGTGCTGGGCTGGAGTCTGGTGGCTCTGCGCAGACCGGCGGAAGCATTGGAGTGGGCAAACAAATGCTTAAGCTTTGCTCCCAACGATGAGCGCGTGATTCATATTGCCGGCGAAGCCTTATATATGCTGGGCAGATACGATGAAGCGCTTATTATGTGTCGGGAGTATGTAAAATACGGCGGTCCTAAATTGGCTCTTATGTACTATTATATGGGGATGATATACATCTCACGCAAAGAGTATGTGTTTGCGGATATTGCTCTTTCAACAGCGGTCCATCATTATGCCAATGAGGCAAACTGGTGGGAACGTCTGGGCTTTGCACGTGAAAATGCCAATGATCCGGAAGCAGCCTTAACGGCTTATAACGAAGCGTTGAAGCGCAACCCGAATCACCCTGACGCATTAAGAGGCAAAGATCGCGTGAGGCTCAATCAAAGCGAGCCATGAGAGCCCTTTTTTATACACTGGGCTGTAAACTCAATCAGGTGGAGACAGAGGCACTTGCCGCCAGTTTTATTAGAAACGGAATTGAACTTTCAGCAGGCAAACAGCCGCCGGACATCATAATAATCAATACATGTACGGTTACCTCCAAGAGCGAGCAAAAGGCCCGCAGAGTGATCAGGCAGTTTTTAAAACAGTACCCTGAGGCCTTGCTCATTATTACAGGCTGCTATGCACAGGTTGAATATGAATATTTACTGCGGAGCTTCGGAAAAGGCCGGGAAGCGGCTGTTATACCGCAAGCAGAAAAAGATCTGCTTTTACAGCTGCCTGAAGTGTTAAAGCAGCACCCTGATTTTGCCGCCTCTTCGCGTTATGAGAAATATCAACATGTCAGCAGTTTTTTAAAGCAAGACAAAAAGGGCGGCCGCAATGTATTTGCCTTTCATACCCGGGAATACAGCTTCCATTCCAGAGCCTTTTTAAAAATACAGGACGGGTGTGATAATTTTTGTGCCTACTGCAGAGTGCCTTTGGCCAGAGGGCGGTCCGTAAGTCTTGATCCTGGAGTTATAATACAGCGTGCCCGGCAGCTGGTACATGCGGGATTTCGTGAGATTGTGCTTACAGGTGTAAATATTTCTGCATATAAGTATGATTCATATGATTTAACTCAGCTGATCTCAATGCTTCTTAAAAGCACACGGCATGTGCGTTTTCGTCTATCTTCTTTGGAACCCGAAGACATAGATGCCCGGTTTTGCCGGGTATTGGATAACGATAATATATGTCCGCATTTCCATCTCCCCATACAATCGGGTTCGGAAAGCGTGTTATCCGCAATGAACAGACGAGCTACCCCGCAGTCCATAGCCGCTGCCGTAAGATTACTGCGCGGAGTAAGGCCCGATGCCTTTATCGCAGCAGATATAATTGTGGGATTTCCCGGTGAAACACAAGAGGATTTTGAAGCAACCCGCAAGCTGGTCTTGGAATTGAATTTGAGTAAACTGCATGTTTTTCCCTTTTCACCTCGACCGGGTACCCGCGCCTTTGGCATGCGGGGCCGGGTAGCTTCTTCGGAAGTAAAAAGGAGATCGCATATTTTGCTCGAATTGTCTAAAGAATTACTTGAAGATTTTTTGAAATCATGGCAGGAAAAGGAAGTTTCCGTAATTCTTGAACAGAAACATGCCGCTGCAGGCTGGCAGGGAACGAGCGCTTACTCAATTAAATGTAAGATCGAGGGAGCAACCGGCGTGCTGCTGAAGCCCGGCATGCTGGTAAAAGCTCGTATTACCGATATCAACAGGGATATGCTGTGCGGCGCCCGTTTTATTGCTCCCGGATGAGAGCAAGCCCTTGTTTTTTACTCCCCAGGCTGTATAATTATCAATGGAGAGCATATTATATTTATGTGGACAATGCGCCTAGATAAACTGCTATTATTCGCTGTAATTATTATATTCCTAAGCAAACAATTAAATGCGCAGGCAGTATATACCGAAGCACCCTTTATGCCTTTAAGTGCCGAAGTATTGGCTCAAGGCGGAGCCTTTATTGCCCGGGCCCAAGGCTTTCAGGCCCTGTTTTACAATCCGGCTGCTTTTGCCACGGAAGAGGAAACATATACTACTCCTTTTATAAGCGGCTGGTGCTACAGCAATCCGGATGTTCTGGCACAGGTTCTGGGGCAGACACTAAGCCAGGGAGGAGGTATCCCGGGCATGGGAGACCGTTTTGCCGGGCATCTTACCGATTCGGGATTAGGGGTGGGAACAGCACTCGGACTGGGTTATGTGGGCAAGCAAATCGGTTTGGGCGGATTGTTTGTGCTCGATTCATACCTTTACGGGCAGAATGAAACAGAGCTTCAAGGTCATCTTACGGCTTCTTTGGGTCTGGTGGGCGGATACGCGTATCCTATTGATATAGGTAAAGCAAGGCTTACTCTGGGCGGGGCGCTAAAAATATTGCTGCGGGTTAACTCCCTTATCGATCCCGCACTATCACCCGATGTGTGCAGGGGACTTTTTTGGAGTGAGGACATATTCTCCGTGCTTAACCAAAATCCGGCGGTATACGGCTTCGGCATCGGAGGCGATATCGGTTTTTTACTGGAGATCGGGTCCTTTAACTGCGCCCTGGTAATAAGGGATGTATTGGCCACAAGGTTTTTTTACAGGGAAGACACTATCGGTGATATTCAGGGCTCAATCGCCAGCGGTTTCGGGCTGCCCGAAGGCTCACTGGTGGAAGACACCTATCAGATCCCCATGCAGGTTGCCATTGGTGTTGCTTTTCATCCTGATCTGGGTGAGCTCAGTGAGGTTTTTGATCCCGTTATTCAGCTGGAATGCAGTGATATTATCTCCATTATCGAAGATCAGAAATCATTTCTTACCATGCTCCATCTTGGAGTGGAGGTAGTGATATATAACACAATCGCGCTGCGCTGCGGTATCAATCAGGGACACATCTCCTATGGGGTGGGTCTGCGAGCTTTTTTCTTCGAGCTCAACCTGGCCTTATTCGCTTTTGAGCTGGGTCAGGATGTGGGAGAAGAGCCTATGGCAGGCCTGGCCTTTGATATTTTGCTTAATTTTTAGATACTATAGAAAAAAGTTGTTTTTTGCGATAATGGTATTATATAGAAGGGGAGAAGAGAACCATGAAAGCGTATATGTATGCAGTTATTATCCTTGTGCTGGCTGTAATTCTCGGCTGTCAGGACATATTTACCTACAGCCCCCTCGATTTTTTAGAGCGGGATCCCTCCACGCTTTCCAAGGCACAACAGCTGCTCTATGCACGGCAGGCCTTAAGCAGCGGTAATGACAGTGCCATGGTCGCCGCCCTGGACGTTGTGGAAAATGATCTGATTCCGGATGATCCCACTAATCCCGAACTCTGGCTGCTGGCAGGAGATCTGGCATGGACATTATCACATATTCCTATTGCGTTGCAGAACTATCTGTTTGCTAACAACAACCAGTTTCCCGATCCGGGATCACCGGCGGGCTTTCCTCAATTTGTAACTGATGTGAAGAGTTACCTATCAGATCCAGGTAATGAGGTGCCTCTTTTAGAAGCAGCTGCTGAAGTTTATTATTGTTATGCAGATATTACTCTTGGTGCTACCCTGAATGCAATGCAGATGTTGGCAGCAGGTCTGGGAAAACTTTCATTTCAGCTTAGTCTTCCATTACCTGTTCCGGCTGAAGTTCTTGCTGCAGAAGCATATATTAACGCGGCAATCAGAGCTTTAATCCCATAAAGCAATACCAGGATATGGAGGATATTATGGGTTATCATCGTAAGATCAAAATCTTACTGTTACTATCATTTTTACTTATTCAGCATACGCTGTTATTTTCTCAAGCGTTGGACCTCACTCCTCCCTCCGGCCGCTGGTGCGCTCTGGGCGGAATGCACGTAACCTTAACCGATGACATCGATACGCTCTTATCCAATCCCGCAGGTTTAGCCGGATTAGAGCCACGGATGCAAGTCTCGGAGCTCACCCTGCATATACGGGGGCCGGTGTTCGATATTACCAATTTAATCGTCGAAGTGGCCAATTCAGGAAGTGATGTGCTGGATGTGATTGCAGGCAGTTCGGGACAAACTCTGGATAATTTAAAGGCCGCCATAAATTTAAGCGGACCCGTTTCTTTTGCCTTTACCACATCCGGTTTCGGCTTCGGTATCTATAACTGGGGCGGGATGGAGTTTGATCTCCAGGGTACGGTTGCTACGGGGTACTTGAATATAGATACCCAAGACACCCTGCTCTTAGTAGGGGGATACGGCCATCGTTTTATGCTCTCAGAAGAAATGCAGATAATGCTTGATCTGGGGGCATCGCTTAAGGGATTTGCCCGCGGAGAGGTGCATTATGAAAATCTCTCTCTGGTATTCTTTAATAACGAGCTGGCTTCAGGAGAAATATTTCTGTTCACCAGCCCCTTTGACTTGAAATTAGGGATAAGCGGAGATCTCGGAGTGCTTTTTCATTTGGGAGGCTGGTTTAAAGCGGGAATCGTGGCTAAAGATGTGGCTGCCGCTTACTGGACCACAACATACAATAATATGGAAGACTTTATTCATTTTTCCGGCGGAAGTCCCGCGGAATTCGATTATTCTTTAACCAACCTCTGCGCGGGTGTTATGTTCCAGCCGCCGCTGGGTGACTTTCCCTGGTTCATAAGCGATTTAAAAATCATGCTGGATTATGAGGATATTCTGGACTTTGCGGTTCATCCGGATACGGCCACGAATCCTATCCTGCATGTCGGAGTGGGTATGGAAGTGGTATTCTTAGAGGTGCTTGCGCTACGCGCGGGTTTTTATCAAGGACTGTTCAGCGCGGGAGTGGGCGTAGACCTTACAATTCTCCAGCTCAACGTAGCTATGTTCGGTTCGGAGCTTGGCATAGAACCCGGTCTTCTCCCCGCGTATAATGTGATAATAAGCCTAAAATTCATTTATTAAATATTGACATCTTAATTGAGAATTGTTATAGTCCAGACAATATTTTGAATCTGATGTGTTTGAAATACGAAATAAACAAGAATTCTATGGAAAGAGGTATATATTTGTGGTAAGGGCCGCTAGCTCAGTTGGCAGAGCAACGCCCTTTTAAGGCGTGGGTCGATGGTTCGAATCCATCGCGGCTCAAAAGCTTTTTTTGTGTCTCCTTCGTCTAGTGGTTAGGACACCGGGTTTTCATCCCGGCAGCAGGGGTTCGACTCCCCTAGGAGATGTATGTTTGGAGGCTACAAAGTCTCCCAACATTTTATTAAATTTATATAAGGAGTAGTTTATGAAAAAAATTCTCATTTGTGTCTTGCTTTTCACAGTTGTTTTTTCCGGTGCAGTGTTTGCCAAGAATAACATTGCAGTAGGTCTTGCGGCAACCTTTAGTATGCCCTTCGAAGGTGGAGGAGAGCCAGGCGTAATCGGTCTTTTGAAGCTTCCCGCTCTTCCTATAATGTTCGGATTCGGTGGTACTTTGGGTGAAAATACAAATTTCTACATCAAGGCTGACTGGTGGCTTTATCAAGGTAATCTGACCGGTCCGGTTGGTATATATGCCGGATTAGGTGCGTATGTTCTGATTAGCGAAAATTTTGAGATCGGTGGAAGAATTCCGATTGGTGTCTATTTCTTCCCCTTGGATTTCTTAGAAGTATTTCTTGAACCCTCTATAGCGGTTGGTGTTGGTAATATTGGCGGTGATATAGATTTCCCAACTTTTGGTTTTATGGGAGAACTTGGTGTAAGATTCTGGTTCTAAAGGTTTGATTTTTTTTAAAATATAATTACTTAAACGTTAAAGTTTAAAAAGTATTTAATCCTTTTTTTCTCGTGTTTGTGTTCCTCAAGTAAGGTATATTATTATAAATTTCAGCACTTTTCTTTACTATTATAAAAATAATAAAATCAGCCATATGCAAAAGCTGTTAAAAATACAATAATAATATTCATTGTAATTAAGATATAACGAAGGTATTAAATGGACGGATTGGAAATGATTTTTACACGCAGAAGCGTGCGCTCCTATTCAGAAAAAGCTATTCCTGATGATATTTTGCTGGAAATTGCTAAGGCAGGCAGCTCAGCCGCTTCGGCCTTGAACCGCCAGCCTGTAAACTTAATAATTGTGAAAAATCCGGAACTGAAAAAAAAATTGGCTCAGACCACAGATTTTGGAAAATTTATTAAGCAGGCCGCAGCCTGCCTGGTGCTTGCTGCTGAAGATACAAAATACTATCTGGAAGACGGTTCTGCTTGTGCCCAGAATATACTGCTGGCAGCACGCTATTACGGTATCGGAAGCTGCTGGGTGGCGGGCGACAAGAAATCCTATGCAAAGAAGATTGTTGAATTAGTGGAAATGCCTGCTTCAGCAAAGTTGATCTGTCTTATTGCTCTGGGCTATCCCCAAAAAGCGGAGAGCTTTAAACAAAAGAAGTTAAAGCGCAATCGAGTAAAAATAATCGAGTAATATTATCAAACCAGTTCTTGGCAGATCTTGTTTGTTACACGCAGGGATAACGCCATGGTTGTCAATATAGTAGGCAGACCCTGCGATGAGGGCAGGAGTGAAAGATCGGCGATCCATAAACCCTGCGGAAGCCAGGTTGGCCTCATGGCAGGTACGTCTTGTTTGGTTAATGAAACCGTTCCGCCGAAATGGCCGGCGTTAAGCATACCGCGAGTGAACGGACCCTTTACACCGGCTCTCTGCATAATTTCTTGGGCCGTAGCAATACCCTCATCGAGCCGTTTAAAATCAAGAGTCGGTATGTGTTTTTTGATATCATGGGGAGCTTGAACCCGGCCGTCGGGCGTATCTGCCAGTTTTACCATTACACCGACCCGATCTTTCAGGCTGACTTTACGCCACGGTTTATGGAAAAAATGAGACAGAATATCTATATAGGGTGAAATTATATAGTAATCCTTCCGTACACACCAGACCATGGGCAGCTCATGAAGTTGTTCGGCATTCTTTTTTATGCCCCCCAAGGTAAGAATAATATCTCCCCACAGACGCGGTGTGGGCGTAAAGCCTGATGTATGTAAAATAGCGGCTGTTCCGATACCACCCGCCGCAAGCACAATGAGATCGGCTTCCAGCTGTTGCTTTTTCTGTTTATGGATGAACTCCACACCGGTAGCCTGCATGCTGTGGTGTAGTATCCGGGTGACGTGTGCTCCGGTTATGAGTTGTGCTCCCTGTGCTACGGCATCTTGAATAAAACGGGAAGCATCCCAGCGGGCCTGAGCACTGCAGCCCAATTCGCACAGTCCGCAGGCAGTACAGCGGGACAGCTTAATGACCTTGGGGGTAGCGAACGGCTGTAAACCCAGATCCTGTGCTGCCGAGTACATAGCCTTTGTAGTCGGACGCCAGCGTTTCATAGGCACGGGGCTTGGTTTAAGTAAGCGCTCGATCTCGCTATATTCTGCACTGAGATCGAGTCCCAATTCCTGCATTCCCTTTTCCGCGCGCAGCAGATTACCGCAGGCTATGGTTGTACACCCGCCTACCGCAATCCCTTTTACCAATACCAATCCCTGTTCCATACGGTGTGTTTTAATAGGCGGATACAGTGCTGAAATCAATTTTTCTGAGAACAGGAAGCTTCTTAAAGCGCTTATTTTTGTTATCTGACGTGTAAGAGGTTTAAAGGGTTTGCCGGCTTCCAAAACTATTGTTTTAATACCGTGCAGTGCCAGTTGCCGAGCTGCGGTGGCGCCACCCGCACCGGAACCGATTACTACAGCCCACACAATACCTGCTCCGTACATGGTGTATAGTGCAGCTCTGCTCTGCAGCAGGGATGGCCCTGTGTAAGATGATTTTTGAATTTCATGGTAAGCGAGGTGTTGATGCCATTAATCACACCTTCATCTGCGGCGCACAGCAAGGCACAGGTGTGCTCCCTGTAATAATGGGCTAAAGAACAGTGCTTAACGTACAAACGGGCTTCTACAGGAGAAATCCATTGGATATGGAATTTAATCTGTAAGATTTTATACATAATTTCTATAGCACGGCGTATATCCTCAAGATCCGGACCGATGTTAAACTGATTTTTAAAGACTCTGCCTATACGCTGACCGAGCGCATATAATCTCTCTCTGCCGCGGCTTAGTGTTTCTTTATAGCCCAGGTGCTCAATGAGGCGTCTGACCTGCAATACATGGATAAGTGCCATATTTTTACGTATCTGCTTAAGGGACTGCTTCTTTTGTATCAGGATATTTGTTGCTGTTGCTAGATTATATTCTCTTAATAAGATATTCAAAAGGCTGATTGTGGATTCCGCTATAAAGAGCAGCTCCTGTTTAATTATTCTTTGAGGTATCCACTTTGCGGCCAGCAGTAACTTAAGGTTCATATGCTTTTGGCAATTTCTCCTCTGTAAATAAGGTTTTTAAAAGAGGTTTGGGACCCGCTATATAACGAGTCAATAATCTGCTCAAAGCGCCTGGTAATTGAATTCCTCACCAGTTTATAACCGTGTGAGAAATCGCCTTTATCTATCGAGAGGTCATAATGGAGGAGAGCAAAACGCTTTATCCTTTCAGGATGTGACAGCCTGCTGTTGAGATTTATAATGGATTTACACATAAGTGTGCTGGGAGGTGCGTTTTGAGCAGCTGTCCAAAGCAGAGCGCTTACATAAGGTCTGCTATCACCAATTATCAGGGCTTCCTTTATCGATGTGATCTCTTTGAGCATGTTCTCTATGGTTAAGGGATGGATGTTTTTACCATAGGAGGTAACGATTATTTCTTTTTTGCGGCCGTAGAGCACAAGTTCGCCAACACTGTTCAAAGCCCCTATATCTCCGGTGTAAAGAAAACCCCGGTTGGCTTTCTTATCCGCCAGGCAAACTGGGCTTACCTGCGGCCCCCGTACTAATATTTCACCATCGGCTGCAATTTTAAGTTCTGTTTCCGGCAAAGCTGTTCCTACTGTTCCAAGTGAGTTATGCGCGTAGCGGTTTATGCTGATTAATGGGGCTTCCGAAAGACCGTAGGCGTCATGAATTTCAATTCCAAGCTCGCGAAAGCGTCTTGCCAGAGAAGTTGCCAAAGGAGCGGAACCGGAGATAAGCTGCAAACAGCATTTAAGGCCGGTTCGCCTGAGTACGGCTTTGCGCAATAAAAGCCGTAAGAGTTTTTTAATGATTTTATTACGAGTAGATAAAAAGCTTTGGTATATGCTTTTGACACTCAAGGCTTCATACACTTTCTCATAAAACCTTGGTACGGAAAAGAAGATGGTGGGCTTTATCTTTTTAAGGGCGGGAACAAGCTCCTCAAAATTATTTAAAAAATAAACATCGACCTTAGCCGGTGCGAAATATGGTGTGTATATCCCCAGGATTCCTTCCACTACATGATTCATTGGTAAGAAAGAAAGGTAACGTACAGGCTGTAAGCGCAATTTCCACGGAAATAATGAGTTGAGTGTTTCCGCCATCCATCTTAACTGTTTATGATTAAAGCGCACCGGTTTTTGAGCACCTGTGGTACCTGAAGTAAAACGGATGGTGGCCGTGTCTTCGAATGAAATGTGGCTGGTGGGAAATTCGTATGCCTGACTGTTTTTAAGGCGGGCTCCGCCGGCAATAAACGAATCCCAGCAGAGTATTCCCGAATAGGGCGCCTCAAAGCGGTAAGTACAGTCGATTATGCTGATAAAGAGGGTGCTGTCCTTGAACTCCTTGGCCAGTTGTAGATGATCATCATTACCGGTAAAAAATATCTTTAATTGAGTTTGATTTAAGGTGTCCCGCAGTTCGTAAACCGAAAGATTAACAAAAACAGGTACGCCTACCGCACCTGTCAATCCGAGGGCCGTGTCCAGAATCAGGTATTTTATTGAGTTGCGGCCGGCAATACCCACGCAATCTCCCGCGCCCACACCCAAAGCCCTCAACACGGAAACAGCCCTTTTAATATCATGCTTAAGGGTATTGTTCGGAATTGAAGAAATACGTTTATCTGCTATTTCATGGTAGCGGATGGGCAGGTGCTTTTTGTTAAGCCGATATACAAGCTGTTCCTGTACGGTACGGGCTGATCTGTTTAAAAATCCTTTGCTCACAGCAAACAGAAGCAGCGATGAACTAAAATCTTTCCAGGCCGGAGCGGATGGCTTGAAAAAGCGCTCCACGTTGGACCTGTTGAACGTGCGCTTTTCATAATAATAGGGAGCAAGCAGTTTTAGATTTCTTATTACCCTGCTGCGCTTTAAAAATAAAACATCGAGCAGTGTTAAAAAAAATTGTAACAGTGAGAGCGGTAGACCGAGAAAAAACACTCCGGACAGTTTTATGCCGCAGTGGATGCCCGCCCAGCTTCTGGTATACTCAATAAATTCTTTTGCCGTGGGAAGCGTTTCCCGCGGCGCGGTAAGATGAAAGGTGTGAGACGCGGCTTTGGCATTAAAAGTAAGGTTCACGATAGCCGCCGCCACATAGTCAACGGGAATCAGATTGATGCGAAAGTCCGCGCGCAGCGGAATAATAGGCACTCTTTTTTTGAAATACACTCTCAACAGTGTGTAGATGGTATTAAAAGTCTTGATATAACCGGTTTTGGAATCACCCACTACCATACCGGGTCTAAAGACAGTGACGGGCAGGGTATGCTTTTGCCGTAAGACCAGTTGCTCGGCCTGAAATTTAGACTGTTCATAGTTACTGAGGAAGGTCCGAGGTTTGACAAGTGTATCTTCAAAAATAATTCCCTGCCTGCTGCCGGCCACATAGGCAGTCGACACATAGGAAAATCTTTTTAGTTTCTTCCGGTTGTGCGAGGCCACCGCCAGCTCAAGCATATGGGCGGTTCCCTGCACGTTGGTTTTGTGCAGTTCGGACAGGGGAGCCGTGAGCCGGATGTCGGCGGCTGCATGAATAATATATGAGATTGAGCTGCCTAAATTTTGGTATTCTTTATTAGGTAATCCCAGGTTTTTTAAGGTGATATCACCGCAGACGGTGTGAATTCTTTTGTTATCAAGCGCCGTGCATAAGCCTTGGTGTTCCCACCATTCACGATAAAGGCGTGCTTCCGCCTGCTTGGAATTCCGTGCCCGCACCAATGCAGCTATTGTATGATCGGTAGTTCGTATGAGCTCTTTTATAATATAGGTACCGATAAAACCGGTAGCTCCTGTTATGAAAATAACTTCCTTCATGCCACAGTCTGCCATCCATGTGATAAGATAAAACTTTTTAGCAGCACGGGATTCTTAAGCGCGCGTGAGTTGAGGCTGCCGTAAGCCTTTTGTATAATCTGTTTTTGTTGTTGTGTATCTTTTAAAAGGGTGTCAACCTTTTCGCTTAATACGCTATCATATTTTTTATGGGTATAATTTATAAAGTACGAATCGTGAATACCGATTTCTTTGAACAGATCCTGTATTCTGAAATCATGCCCGATCCCGATCAATGGAACCGCAGCCTGCATGGAGAGTACGCAGGCATGGTAGCGGGAACTGATGAGCAGGTCGAGACTGCGCAGTATGCCTGCAAGCTGTGATACATTATACTCGCTCGAAGAGAAGATGCGTACTCTCTCTTTGTTGTGTATTAAGGAAAAAACCTGTCGGGCAAAGGGTTGGTCAAGAGATTCCATACAGATTAAAGCAATCCTATAATTATATTTCCGGATAATACGATCGGCTTCCTGCGCGTAACTCCTGGCCAGTAAATTGCTTTTTTGTTTCCTGGCCCTGGAATCGGAGAAATAATAGGGCCATTTGTAGCAGTTTTGTCTTGTACCCCAGGGTCTGATTACCACCGGCCATTTATAAAAATCAACCAAAGCCATTCCTGCAAGGGGTGCTTTGGCGTGGGGCCAAAGTTGTGTCAGAATCTTATGATGCGCCGGATTCATTTTATAGTAAAAGGCATTATCAGCCGTGGTGGTAATAGGCGCCGTTACACCCAGTTCTTTTAACCTTTTTTGGGCATGGTAGCTCCTGGTAATAATTAAATTGGTTTTACTAGCGCACTTTTTAACCCTTTTTTTATTGAATTGGGTCAAGCTGCCCGTATCAACCGCATAGGCAAGACAGGGCTTTTTAAATTTAAAAGCTCTATGAGTAGCATAGAGAAAAACCCAGAGCAACGCGCTTGTCCAGGTATCCATATAGCAGCTGCCCTCAACCAGGATAACAAGATCACACTGCTTGATTAATCTTTTTACGGCCCTAAAGAAAATCGGAGGAATAGAGACTATTTTTATTTGTTCTGTCTCGGTGACAAAGCGCAGGAGGTTCTTTTTATTCAACGTGGGGATGATAATTTCTGCCCCCGCACCGCAGATATCCTGAATGTCTTTTAATATGGTCAATAAGCGCGCTTCTGCTCCTGTATTGTTGGCACCATTATATCCTACAAGCAGTATGCGTGGTGATACGCAGGGTTTTGGAATTATTGGAGTCATAACTATTCCTTACAATAAAATTGATATGGACTGTAATATAATTACGATTTAGCTTAAATATAGCCATGGATTTAGCGAAAATCAATAGAATAATTAAGATTTTAATCAAAATTGTTGATTATTCATAGATTATATACTTTTTCTCCGCGCTCTCTACGTTAACAATAAATGATAAACAGATGGGTGGTGTTCCCTGTATTAGAGGATTAAGGATACCTGTTGCTACAATAGTGTCATTAGTGGCAGATGGAATGACAACAGGCGAGATTATTAAGCATTATCCTGATTTAGAAGAAGAAGACATTAAAGAAGCTCTCCACTTTGCTTCACAAGCTGTAAAGGAACGTGAGCTTCCCCTGGTGAGCACGTGAAATTCTTGATCGATAATGCACTTTCTCCTTATATTGCTAAAAGTCTGATAAGTCCTTTGGAGGTTTTATATGAAAAATGATTACCTTAAATATATAAACGAAGTATGGCAATTAAAAGAAAAAGCATATAACGATTTTAAAAATAGTGGTAAAAAGAGTTATGTAGAATATATCAGGGATGAGCTATTAAATATAAAAGTAAAGTATCGGGATAAACTGAACGAAAAAATAACTCACTGATAATTTAAAATCTGTTGTCTGCAAAGCCGATACTGCGATAGCTATTTCGATGGCAAGGGTTGGCAAGAAAATAAGCCCCTTACTTCACTACCAGCACTTTGCGGGTCTCGTCGATGTCCGGCCCTACGATGCGGATAAAATACATGCCTTTGGCCACGACGCGGCTTCCTTCATTCCTTCCATCCCAAGTTGTTGAGTGTTGGCCCGCACTTAAATTGCCGCGGTAAAGAACTTTTACAATATCGCCGGCCAGGGTAAAGACCTGGATGGTGACGCTTCCTGGTTTCTTTAGTATATAGTGAAGTTTTGTGATTTCTCCGGCATTTGGATTGATGACATTATTAAAAATAGTCACATTGCCCTTTTGGCCGCCGGGTTTGTGGATGCCGAATGCCCAAGGGCGTATGCTTCTGTACCAGTCTGCTGCATTGGGGCGTTCCAGGCAGGCGGCGTAAAGATCAGGATCAGGATCAGTGAAAGAAATAAAAAATTCAACAACCATTTCGTTTACTAATTCAGCATTGGTAAGAACAAATTGAAAATCCGAGTGAGCTGGAGGGCTGGCCTCATTTGTGCCAGAAATTGACA
>Ga0307430_1000977_pt1 | contig 22484 bp, 22 predicted proteins | sample SalMarWE160130MG_FD_202159 | JGI IMG/M metagenome (GOLD analysis project Ga0307430, IMG submission 202159) | Salt marsh sediment microbial communities from the Plum Island Ecosystem LTER, Massachusetts, United States - WE1603-130 | ecosystem: Environmental > Aquatic > Marine > Intertidal zone >...
ATGGTATAATCGGCAACCCGATCATGCATTCCTTTTCGCCTCTTATCCATAATAAAGGATTTAAAGCTTTAGAATACAATGGAGTATATCTTCCCTTTTTGGTTGATAACGTGAGCCAGTTTTTTAAGACAGCAAAGCTTTTAAATATCCAAGGTCTTTCTGTGACCATTCCATATAAACAAGCCGTTGTACGTTATTTAAACACCAGGCATAAAAATATAAGCAAAATAAAGGCCTGTAATACTATAATCCGCAAAAAGCGCGGTTTTTACGGTGAAAACACGGACGCAGACGGATTCTTAAAGCCCTTGAAGAATTATTTTGGTGATCCGATAAAGCAAAAAATTAAAGCAACCGTTATAGGTGCCGGTGGAGCAGCTCGAGCCGTAGTATATGGATTAAGAGAACATAACGCTCAAGTTTTAATTCTCAACCGCACTCTAAAAAAAGCCAAGAAATTGGCTCGATCTTTCGATTGTGAGTGGGGCGGGCTGGATAAAAACGGAATAGAGCAGATCCGTGATTTTTCAGATCTGATCGTTCAGACCACAAGTGTAGGAATGGATCCTTATGCTGATAAAGATCCCATTGCTCCGTACAGGTTCAAAGGACATGAAATAGTATACGATCTGATTTACAATCCGCCGCTTACTAAAATCCTGGAAAGAGCGCTCGATAAAGGATGTAAAGTTATTAATGGGGAGGAGATGCTGCTTGCTCAAGCTGGAGCCCAGTTTCAACTGTTTACCGGCAGCAATTATATTTTTCCTCACAGTTCGATGTATGATATATTCCGCACCAGGTATTAATAAGCAGTTAATTCAAATTGGCTCTTTCAAAACAATCTTTTTTCATCTATAATTCTGATTCATGTTAAAAAATGAAAGGAGAAGAAGAAAGCATGAACCATAAAAAACTATTTATCCCAGGACCAGTAGAGGTGAGCGAAGATGTGTTAAAAACACTTTCCACACCTATGATCGGTCATAGAAGCTCCGAGTATAGTGAGCTGCAAGAAAACGTAACCAAAAAACTACAACAACTTATGTACACACAAAACCCGATTATTTTATCCGCTTCATCCGGAACAGGTTTGATGGAGATGGCCGTACGCTGTACTACCACAAAAAGAGCGATTGTCTTTTCCATGGGAGTTTTTGGCAACAGATGGATGCAGATCGCGCAGGGTAACGGTGTGCCCGCGGACAAACACGAAGTAGAATGGGGACACAACATTACACCGGAGATAGTGGAGCAGTACCTGTCTACGGGCAATTATGACGTGGCAACCCTCACCCATAACGAAACAACGACAGGTGTTATGAATAATCTCGAAGAGCTGGCACCTGTTTTTAAAAAGTATCCGGACGTTGTATGGTGTACGGATACAGTCTCCTCGCTGGCCGGCGTAAAGATCGAAGTTGATAAGCTGGGAATCGATGTCTGCGTAAGCTCCAGTCAGAAGGCATTAGGGCTTCCCCCCGGATTGAGTCTGGCATCAGTTTCGGATAAAGCACGGAAGAAAGCTGCCCGGATACAAAACCGCGGCTACTATTTCGATATGCTTCTTCTTTTAAAATATATAGAAGAAAGAAAATTTCAGTATCCGTCCACTCCCACTATCCCGCATATGTTTGCACTCGACTACCAGATGGACAAGATTCTCAAAGAAGGCTTGGAGAATAGATTTAAACGCCATGAAACGCTGGCCGGTTTGGTTCAGAACTGGGCCAAAAAGCACTTTAAAATGTATGCCAATGAAAAATATGCCTCCAAAACCGTTACCTGCATTGAGAATACCAAAGGCATCTCTGTAAAAGAATTGAACAGCGAACTGGGCAAACGCGGATTTGTGATCTCCAACGGGTATGGCTCTCTTAAAGAAAAGACATTTAGAATTGCACATATGGCGGATATGCAGGAAAAAGATATTCAAGAGCTGTTATCAGAGATAGACGATATTTTAAAACTTACATAACATCAATAATACAAAATAAGCAGGAGGCATTTTGTTCTCCTGCTTATGGAATAAGAGTCTTTAAAAAGAAGATGCGCAAACCATATCCACACCTCCTGCAAACTCCCGAATGGGGCAAAGCCAAAGTCAAAGCTTTACCCGTCTGGAAGTGGTATCTCTATGTAAAACTATTAGGCGGGACAGAGTATGCACAATGTGAAGCCCTCGGCGATCTCTCACGCATTGAATCGTCCGTACTTATTCTGGAACGCAACTTTGGTATAGGACAGCGAATTCACTACATTCCCAGAGGACCCTATGTGGATTGGCAAAATACGAAAGCGCTTAAAGAGATGCTTAACTTTATACTGTCTTTTGCCGTGAAAAAATCCGTACTCTTTACCCGTTTTGAACCGGACATTACCAAAGAGCTGTTTGATTATAAGCTTGTTACCGCACTGGGCTTTAAACCTGTTCATGATCACATTCAGCCTCAGGACACGGTGAGCATCCCTATTCAACAGAATGATCAAGAACTGTTCGCCATGTTCCATAAAAAGCACAGATATAATATAAAACTTGCTGTAAAAAGAGGGCTAACGGTGAGAACTTCCACCAATCCCGAAGATATAGCCGTATTTTACCGTCTTCTGCAAAAAACAGAACACCGTCATGGCGGAGTTCTCCACATCCATCCCAAGGCTTATTACAGGACGATTATGGGGGAACTGGCTAAAAATGATATTGCCAGGCTTTATATCGTGGAAAAAGAAAAGCGCCCGATATCCGCATCTCTGGTTGCAAGCTATGGCAACGAGGCTATTTATCTGTTTGGTGCTGCGGATTATGAGTTCCGCAGAGATATGCCCAACCATTTAAGGGAATGGCAGAGTATTCAAGATGCCAGGGCTTCCGGCAGAGATTATTTTGATATGTGGGGAGCAACAATGAGGAATGATCCGGACGGAGGCATAAAACGCTATAAGCTTGGCTTTTATAATCAGATAGAGATACTCGCCGGTACCTTTGACTGGTCTCCCCACCCTGTTAAATATAAAATATTCACTTTGCTTAATAAACTGCGCAGAAAGCTAGTATAATCCTCTATTTATTTGAATTTACCACAAAAAAGATTTACATTGTAAGGTGTAGTTAAAAAAGTGTCACATCACTAAAAAGCGGGAGGGGGTATGGCATGAAACCGTTATTGTGGTTTTTTACAGTCCTTTTGTTTTTTTCCCTATTTTCAGGATGTACTACTCGCTCGGAATCCACTGTATACGAAGCTGAAAACATTGAGCAAATAGAGCCTCTTTTACCAAACGGATATAAGATTATAAGTGAAATTCGCTATGATACGGATCAGGATAATCTTGAAGAAATAGTCCTGTTTGGTTTTAAAGACAAAAATATACTGCTCGTAGTATTCGATTTGACTCATAGAGGTCACTGGGAAAAGCATATTCTAACCAACTCATGGCTGCATTTTCTTGATGAAGGCTCAATGCGAGATTTAGTGTGTGTTGTCCGGCACGATTGGATCGGCTGGGGTCCACCCAACTCAGAGCCGTATGAAATATTCTTATGGAATGGTAAAACTTATTCAGAGCCGGACTTTTTTATGTGATGGAGATTTGACATTTTTAGCTCAAGGATCTTCACGGATTTTATTAGATAATCTTTTTATAATCCCGCTGCTACCATATCGCCAATTTCCGAGGTTCCATAACCCATTTTTCCGGCCGACATGCTTTTCATCTTGGCGATTGTGTTAACTGCTGAAACTTCCAAGGCCCTGGCAGCTTTTTCTTCACCAAGTGTCTCCAGCATCATCTGCACAGAGAAAATGGCCGCCATCGGATTAATAACGTTAAGCCCTGTATATTTCGGAGCCGAACCGCCGATAGGTTCAAACATAGATACACCTTCGGGATTAATATTTCCTCCGGCAGCTATGCCCATACCGCCTTGAACCATGGCGCCCAAATCAGTAATGATATCGCCGAACATATTACAGGTAACTATGACGTCGAACCACTCGGGATTTTTTATCATCCACATGGTTGTGGCGTCAACATGAGCATAATCGGTTGTAATATCGGGATAATCTTTTGCCACCTCTTCAAATGTTCTCATCCAGAGATCATGAGCATAGATAAGCACATTGGTTTTGGCGCAGAGCGTGAGTTTTTTTGCTTTATTACGTTTTCGCGTAAATTCAAAAGCATAGCGGATACAGCGCTCAACACCTTTGCGTGTATTTATCATTTCCTGGATTGCCACTTCATCAGGTGTACCCTTTTTAAGGAATCCGCCGGCTCCGAGGTACAGTCCTTCGGTATTTTCCCGTACAATGACAAAATCAATATCTTCCGGCTTTTTATTGGCCAAAGGCGTCTCTACATTCGGGTATAACTTAACAGGACGCAGGTTTATATACTGATCCAGACTGAATCTGAGCTTAAGAAGAATACCTACCTCTAAAATTCCCGGCTTTACTTTGGGATGACCGATTGCACCCAGATATATGGCATTAAATTTCCTTAACTCCTCGATAGCGCTTTCAGGCAGGGTTTCGCCTGTCTCAAGATAATAATCACCGCCAAAGGGGAATTCCTTAAATTTGAACTCTATATTGAATTTTTTAGCAATGGCTTTTAATACCTTTATGCCTTGATTTACAACTTCGGGACCCGTGCCGTCACCAGGAATTACTGCAATGTTATACATTTTTCCTCCTCGCCTTATTTGTATTGGGTAATGAACAGAGATTACTCATTGAGTGCTTTATTGTCAATTGTAAAATATAATTTATTAGTTGAATAATTAGTCATTTTTCTTTAAAATTCTTATAGAATCACATTGCAGTAGACCGCAATTTAGTATTGACATAATTTTTGTAATAATAACAAAAATTACGCCAATGATAGTATAAAAAACAAACCAAGAGTGGGTTATGCCGGAAAGCTTTTATAAGATTTATGAGGAAGAATTTCCTGACGGAACTAAGAGTGATATTCTCTTTTTGAATTTAGCTGATATAAAAAGCGACTATAACTACGCCGGATTATGGTATGCATGCGATAAAAACGAAGAGACCTATATTGCTACCGAAGTATATTACAGCCAGGAGACACACGCAAAACGCCCCCAGGAAATTTCTGAAGAAATATCCGAAAACAGTTTCAAACATTCACCGCGCCATGCCATTTCCCTAAAACAAAGCGGAGTATGGATTGCAACGCGCACGGACAAGGGAAGGTACTGCCAGATGAAGGCTTTCTCCACACAAACGGAGAATACCTATATTAACTATAAAGTTATTCGCAACAGAGGCGAAAGCTATGATACGCTTTCCACAGGTATTATTAAAGGAAGCAAGGCCTGTTTTTTTAAATTGGGAATTGAGGATCGAACAGGTGAAATAGATTATAACGATACGATTATGTTCGTGGTTCTTATCAAGGACCTTCCTCCGGAAGATTGGCACTTTAATCCGGCATATTTTGGAGTACAAAAACTGCCGGTTTTAGTACCAGCTTTTTTATTTCCCGCAAGACAGAAATATGCGGATTGGTTGGGACAAAATCCACTGGATAATGTGAATATTTAAAATATTTTAGTTAAAGAGAAGGAGCCATTATGCAAACAGGTATTTTTTTTGTAAAAGTTAAAGGTAATCTTGAGAAAGCATTTAAAGACTTTTTTCCTCATATGTCATCCAATTATATCAAAATGGGAAAATTATTTAAGAAAAATAAAGTATACCCCGTGTTGGCAATCGAAAAGGTAACAGTCTTTAGCAAAGACGGTACGGAAACGGATTCTTCCCGTTTTTTGGTACCTTCCGAAAATAAAAACTTTCTATGGATACAATCAGAGCTGTTTGAATTTGTTGATGTGGATTCGGACCTCAAGCAATCCAAAACTAAAAAAAAGTAGGTTGTCGGAACAGATCTTCTCTTTTCTTAATTTCACTTAGCTCTTTATAGACGGGTGGTATTTCTTCCACAAAACGGCTTACACTACTCTTAGATTTTTTATCAAATACGGATCTTTCCTGCGCGTACGTTATATATACAAGATCTTTGGCTCTGGTAAGGGCTACATAGAACAGTCTTCGCTCCTCTTCCACATCAACTGTCTTACGTATTAAGGGAGTTATCCCCTCTTCTGCCCCGGCTATAATTACCACAGGGAACTCAAGACCCTTAGCCGCATGGAAGGTGAGTAAATTCACCTTTTCCACATTCTTTTCTCCCTGACTCTCAAAAGTACACAGGAAAATCCTCCTTAAAAAACCAGCCAAATCACCGTCAAAAGCGCGAGCCATCTCTAATAATGCCTGACTCTTCACTTTATTTTCCATGGATACATAGACAGGGATTATTTTTTCTAAAATCAGAAAAATTCCCTTATAGATTCCCTGGTATTCAATAGTTACCTCTACAAACTCCAAAAAATCAATAAGCTTTTCAAACTGTTTTATATGGTCGCTTGTTATACTGCGCACGAGTGAACGGTTGGCAAGCATATCTCTGATAGATCCCTGCTCTTGCTGAAAAATCATAGAGAGGGCTCCCAACTCCTGTAAAGATAAATCACTTATAGTCTGCGTCATAATATCACGGAAAGCAATAACATCCTGTTTGTTATGTAACAGGTGAAGGTAGGAGGAGAGCAGAGAATACGGGGGCTGTTCCAATAAAGAATATTCAGATCGTAAAGCAACCGGAATACCCTGCTTTTCAAAAACTGCATAGAGAGTCTTGGCCGTTGCATGAGTTCTTACCAATACTGCTATATCGTTAAATGAATAGTCGCACTGCTCCCGAGGTCCGAGAGCTTGGGTGGAGAGAGAATCTATACCCCCGACAAGGGCCTTTATGGTTTCGGTAATGTACCGCGCTTCCTGGATTTCATGTGCCCTGGGAACCACCATGATTTTCTTACCCTTTCTTCTATGAGCAGTGAGCTTAAGGCCGCTTTTAAAAGAGTTCTCTGCGATAACCGCCCCGGCTGAGTGAATTATTTCAGGTGTTGATCTATAGTTCTCCGACAGCGCAAAGTGTCTGGCTTGAAAATCCTTCTGAAAACGAAAAAATAACTTTAAATCAGATCCGCGAAATCCGTAGATAGCCTGATCCGGATCACCAATTACCAGTATTCCTTTGTCCACACGTATTTTGGTTTTTATTTCAGTCATTTTTGCTCCTATAAGGGCGCAGAGCAATTTATACTGTGTCAGGTTGATATCCTGAAATTCATCCACAGCTATATAGGTAAAACGATCCCGGTAATAGTTAAGAATCTCCGGTTTGTTCTCAAAAATCAGATTTACTTCGCTGATCAATGCGGAAATATCCACTCCGCGTATGGTTTTGAGCTCATTCTGATAGCTAACAGCCTTGTTTTGCGTATCCTCGTCTATTTCCATATCCGAACCGTCCAAATACTTCTCGATCTTTTCGGATAAGGTTTTAACTTCATGTGCAGTAGAATGAGGGTAAAGGTAGCGCAGCAGGGCCCTGCGTCCGGCTGCATCATAAATGCTTTTTACTTGCGGAAAATGACTCTTTATTATATCAAAACAGAATGAATGGAATGTAGACACGGTGATCCTGTCTGCCTCGTCACCTAAAAGATTATGCAGTCGCTGTTTCATTTCCCCAGCAGCTTTATTAGTAAAGGTAATGGCCAGAATATTGTCCGGGCGGCTTAGGTTTTTTTCTATTAAACCGGCAATCCAGCGCATCAGTGTTCTGGTCTTGCCCGTACCGGGGCCTGCGGTAACCAGAGCTGCGCCGCTCCGATAATTAATAACCGCTTCCTGCTCCGAATTAACAGTTTTATCTACAGCCGCCTGCTCAGGTTCCGGCTTTTGAGCCGTGCTGCGCATTGTTTCAAACAAGCTGTCCTGGTGGTACAATTCTTGTACTAAAGCTTCAGGTTTTAGCTTAAAAAGCATTGTTTGTCCGGCCAGCTGCTCCAGTTCATACGCTTTAAAAACCCTGATTATACCGAACTCGCCGTCATAACCCGGCTGCGGATATATTTCACTCCTGCGCACCCTTTTAATTGCTTCTGCCAAAGGTATGCCGCTTTTTTTGGCAATTTCGTCCAAGGGAGCATCCATAAGCAGATTATATTCGTTTCCGAACGACGATATTATGTTCCAATAGGCTTCCATAACGGATTTAGTGGAAGGTCCTTTGCCTAAAACTTCCGCTAATATTTCCGGCAGCGGAATGATGGAAAAATAATCTTTTTGACAGGGCGGTCTGAACACATCCTCCCTATCGGCCAGCTCCAACACCCGGTGCATTACACCTATGGTAAGCGGTTTCCCGCAGACAGGACATGTATTATTTAACTCTATGGTCTGTTTTGGATTTAAAACTACCTTACATTTTCTATGTCCGTCAAAGTGATATTTTCCTTCTTCCGGGAAAAATTCCAATGTACCCAAAAAACCTTCTTTGCTCTGCAGGGCTTTGAACAGAGCATAATAGCTGAGCTCCGTATCGAACAAATTGGCCTCACGCATCAGCTTGCCCGGAGAATGGGCATCGGAATTGGAAACCAGACTGAATCTATCCAGAGCGCTTACCCGCCAGTTCATGGGAGGATCCGAGGAGAGCCCGGTCTCTAAGGCGAAAATGTGTGAACTCATATCCTCAAAGCACTCTTCTATGGTATCAAACCCGGATTTGGAACCGAAAAGAGAGAACCAGGGTGTCCAGACGTGAGCGGGTATAAGATGACAGTCCGGAGAAATATCCAATATTATTTCCAGAAGGTGTTTGGGATCAAGACCGAGAATCGGCCTGCCGTCCGAATTAATATTACCCAATGTAGAGAGTTTGGCATTGATACGCGCCACACAGTCGAGATCCGGAGCAAATATCACACTGTGAACCTTACGGGTTTGACCGTTTTTCTTATATATCGAGCTGATTTCAGCCTGTAAACAAAAACGGAAGGCAATACTATCCGTTTTATAATCAGTTATATGCAAGGCAGATGTATCCTCTTTTAAGGTAAAAAGTCCGCTACCGTCGGGTATTAAGCAGTCCTGCAGTTGGGAATACCAGGCCGGATGGGTGAAATCACCCGTGCCCAGCAGATTAATTCCTTTTATCAATGCCCACTTCTTCAGTTCGTGGAGATTACTGTGTTTGCTTGTGCAACGCGAATAGAGGGAATGGATGTGCAGATCGGCAATATATTTCATTCTTTTAAATTAAACGACGTAGTTCGTCCTTTGCCTGATGTAGCACGGCATTATATCTTTCATCAAACTGAGTTAAGCTCTTCTTTAAAAGGGCATTAAACTCCGGATCGGCAAAGGGGTCCAATTCCACCTCGGTGCCGAGCTGCTGGGCAATGGCTTCGGCCTTTTGCTTAAGCTTGGGCATATACTGAGCCTTTATCTGCTCCTGAATATTTTCTCTATCTTCAGTAAACCTGCTGAAAAACTGGACCAGCTGGGTAAATACGGCAGCTACTTCGTCCGAACCGGGAAGAAGGCCGGCAAAGGCCTGGCTTACCCGTGTATTCCGTTGTGCGGTATAATCGGTCAAAGGAAGAGTGAGGTTGGATAAGAGTGTTTCTACCATACCTTTTTTGGCGAAAGCCTGATAATTTTTAGTGATCTTATTTAAACTGCTGCTTATATTTACCTGTTCCGGATTATCAAGATAAGCGGAAATGATTTTTTTGCCTTGCTCGATATATTCCCGCTCTTTTAATGATTCTCTATCCGCTTTTACGTTTTTTGTTTTTTCCAAGGCAATTTCCCATGCTGATTTTATCTTGTCCATTCGAATCTTCCTCCTTAAACATTTATTATCAAGAGACGATCTCCTGATCGGTGACTACCATGTCCACAGGCACATCGCCTTGATCGAAAGGCAAAGCAGGATAAAGCTGCTCTGAAAAGCAGATCCCCACGAGAGTGCATGCGCGGGCCAAATCCTTTTTTAACCCGTGCAGAAAACGGTCGTAATACCCCTTACCTCTGCCCAGACGGTTTTTTTGTCGGTCAAAGGCCAGCCCGGGAACTATTACTATGCTCAGTTTGGACTTGATGTGCTCATAATTAAACTTTGCTAGTGCAGCGGCAGGTTCCCGGATACCAAACCTGTTACACTCAAAGTCTAAATCCGCATGCTGCAGCAGGTGAAAATCAAGATCTTTTCCGCTGATTCGCGGTGCATATACCATTTTCCCGTCGGCCAAGGCAGATTCAATTATGCGGGCTGTTTGTACTTCGCTGTCTGTGGAAATATAGCTGAGGATAAGCTCTGCCTGTTTATAACAGTCCAGTGCAGCCAGACTGTTATAAATGAGCAAGCTTTTTGCATGCAGTTGATCCGGAGTGAGGTTTTTCAGTATGGTTTTTACCTTTATGCGAAGTTTGGATTTTGACAGGGTGGTAATGGCATTCACTAACTGTTATGTTACCTTTTAAGATATTTTCTAAAGTGTACCATATCCTCCGCCGCTTGTAAATAAAACTCATACCTGATTAAAATCGGTTTCCGCTTGCCTGGCGGCATTAACCTGCCGCGCCTGTTCCACAAACTACTGCAGCGGAACATTGTTAATAAGCTTACCGCTCAGCAGCCTGACACTCACTGTGCGTGATTCCTGTTCTTTATTGCCCAGAATAAGCATGGCTGGAATATACAATCCTTGAGCCCAGCGTATGCGCTTTTGCAGTGTTTCACTGCGGGAAAAAATAAGCTGGACAAACGCCTCAAGCATCAGGCTTTAGTATATGCCGAGCTGCTAAAAATTGCCCTGGCTTATAAGAATGTAACCGCCTTTCTTACCTGGGGTCTGACAGACAAATACTCATGGATTACAAACAGCCCTATTTTCCCCGGGCACGATTTTGCCCTGCTTATCGATAAAAACTATAATAAAAAACCCTCGTATTACGCTTTCCTGGATATGTTAAAGACATATAAATAATAGTAACTCTATTTTTAAAACCGGATGACATCGTAAAATAATCTTACGGCGCGGGGAATTTTCAAAAGCACACTGTAGTCCGGACTCTTTAAAATCCCCGAACACCTTTCGCAATAAAAAAGACAGCTATCTTGTCATGTCAAAGCAGTACTTATAGAAAAAATATAGTGGCTGTATGGCCGCTTATTACGCGCCTGCGCCGTTGGCACTGTTCATCCTTTTTACAGCAAAAGAGATAACTAAAACCGCCCGCTTCCCCGTGTCGCTGCGGGGCAGAGGTTTTAATAAAAGGGGAAGTTGTAGTGTAGACGTTCTTTTTCTTTTTTGGATTGCCGATACTATTAATAATCTTTTTTTTATAGCTATCTTGTAAGGGTTACTTAAATGCACTATATTTTAAATGAAAAGGAGAATTATGAATTTTGCCCGCCAGCGTCTTGAAAACGCTATTTTATATTTTGCCAAAGAGTATAAAAAACGATCAAGAAGACCCCTTCCCCAGACTGGGCTTTATAAGTTCCTATCTTTGCTTGATTTTAAAATGCTCCGGTGTAATGGTAAACCGGCCTTCGACCTTGAATATATTGCAATGGATCATGGGCCAGTCCCTACAGAACTCTACAACAATCGGGAGAGCATAAAGACAAACCTTTTCAGTTTTAAATCACTTAATGAAAAAGAATATATAATTATTCCAAAAGAGAATGCCAAGCCTGATTTGAATTACTTCACGGATGAAGAACTCTCGGAAATGCAGCGGCTTGTTACCGTTTTTTCAAGTCCTGCATACCGCACGATCGGTTTTATGAGCGACGAATCTCATAAAACAATCAAGGCTTGGGTAAAAGCCAGGGATAGGCGCCCGAATTCAATAATGCAATACGCCGACGAATTTGAGGATGTTTTCGAGAAACCCGAGACCGAATTGACCCCAGAGGAAGACCGTTTTTTGACATTCGAGTCATTTAAAAGAATAAAGGCGACTCGGTAATTGTACAGGGTCGGGGATGTTCTAAAGTGGTATAAATTCCCTTGTCCCAAAGACGAGAAATCTGATTTTAAAACCCGTTGGTTTATTTATCTTGGAAATCGAAAAGATGGTACTTCCTATGTTATCATGTGTACAACAACAGCGACTATCCATCACTTTATTCAGAATATGGTAGTGGACAAATAATATTTTTAACCAGACAATCGATATTAAAAAATGGTCAATATTTATATTTCTTGGCTACCCAAGTAGATGAAACAAGTAAAGTTGTAGAATTAAACAGTTATCAGGAATGGCAACCCGCTCTTCTGAGATTATTGATGGCTATAGAACGACAAATACATTCTGTTTCTAAATTCATCACCGATTTTCTTGACGATCCAAGCACTTAACTTATTTTAACTTACCTTGATCATCGAAAAGCTGTTCATAGTTTGGTGCTGAATGATGATACAAGTCCACTGTGATTTTAACGCTTGAATGGCCTAACATCTTTGACACCTGTGCAATTGAAACATTGCGATTGTTTAACAAGTATGAACAAAGCGAATGCCGGAACATGTGCGGGTGTACATGTTTATTGAGTATCTTTTTTGATTGTCGTCTTAGTTCCCTGTAGAATGCGGCATTATTCCAACGCTTATGATTACGAGTTTCAAATTAATATAATTCACCTTTGTAGAACTCAAGGAGCTTGTTATAAAAGTATATTGGAATCGTTAATATGCGCTCTCTGCGACCTTTGCCGAGAATCCTTAGAGAAATATAATTACCATTCTCTGTACAATCCTTGATTTTTAAGCCGGTAGCCTCTGAAATCCGGCAACCAGTATAAAATAAAAATTGTATAAGTAAAGCAATCCTTGTCGTTCAGTTTTTTATTAATTGTTCTCATTCCTCTTGCCTTACTGCTTTATCTGGTTTAATAACGGGTACATGCAGAACTTTTTCTGTTTGTAAGTACGCCCACAGCCAAGGTAGCTGCCAAATATCCTTATCTGTCGCACTTAATCATTGAATTCAGGTATTATTAAGTAAAAAGCGTTAAAGCTTTCTCCACCACAAAGGCCGCTCTTTCTGAGAAATACCTGCCGTCTTCTTCGGTGTATTCTTCTGTGGGAATAAAATCAATGTCACCATAAAAAGACAATTCTCTTTCCTTTCTCAGTCGTTTTGATACTTTTGTTATTTCACCGAGAACTTCTTGAATTTCTTTTGGAAATCTATCTTTATGTTCCACAAGGATACTGCTGACATCATGCCATTTGGGAGGATCAATACCAATTCTGCGCAACATGGCTTTGGTAGCTAATTCCACTATCTCTTGGGCTTCGCGAATAACATCGGAATAATCTTGCTCAGCCAGAAGCACATCGAGGATTTTTAATCGCTTGCGTGCTTTTGTGATATAGCTTAGTGCTAAATCCATATTGGTCATAACTCAAATATCTCCTCTGGTGAATAATCCTCCTTTAATATCCAATACCAGGCAGATCCCTTTGTTATTTTTCTTGCCCTATTTTTTTTAAGTCTTTCCGCTACACTCTGTAAAAAATCCTTAAAAAAATCATTGCGGTCATAAAGAATGATTATATGTTCAGTCATATCCCAAAAAAGCGGGCTGCCCATCCTTACTTCCTGCGGGGTTTTAATGATAGGAGAAAATAAGATATCTTTGTGCTTTCGCATAAGATTTTCCTCGACAGTTTCAAATTCAATTATGCGCTTAATGCGGCCTTGGGGTAAATTATCCGCGACAATTAATATATCTATATCCGATTCACATGTAGCTGTATCACGAGCAAATGATCCAAAAATAGCGCAAGCCACCAATCTCCTTTTATAAAATCCCTTTACAGAGCCGATGACATTGGAAAAAATATTTTTAGATTCTTTTATTGTCACATCTCTATAATAAATGAGGCGATCTGAAGGGTCAAGTAATTGCTTTTAAAAATAATCTTACGGTGAGAATATTTCAAAGAGAAAATTCAAATTAATGTGCTTATGATTTAATTTAACAAAGCAACAGCTTAAATACTATTGCTGTAATTTGCTGTAATGGGATTAATAAAAGAGGCGGGAAATCAACTATTCGGGCTGGGCGGATTTGAACCGCCGACCCCGCGCCCCCCAGACGCGTACGCTAACCAACTGCGCTACAGCCCGTAATAGTAATTATCATATGTACCATGCTATATGTGTGTTGTCAATTGGTTTAGTCCTTGCTTTTTAATAGATTCAAGAATTCTGCACGGGTAGAGGAGTCGCTGTGCAGCTCGCCCAACACGGAAGAAGTCGTCATAACCGAGTTCTGCTTCTCCACACCACGCATCATCATACAGAGATGTCTGCACTCCATGACCACGCCCACACCGATAGCGTCCACCGCATCTTTTACAGCACGCGCAATCTGTGATGTAAGGCGTTCCTGTATCTGCAGGCGGCGGGAATAAAAATCGGTAATACGCGCCAGCTTGCTTACCCCTATTACGTGTTTGCGCGCCACATAACCGATATGACAGCGTCCGAAAAAGGGCAGCATATGGTGCTCGCAAAGACTATAAACTTCGATATCGCGGGCAATGATCATATTGTTGGCCTCGGATTCAAAGACCGCGTTGTTGATAATCTCATTCATATCCTTACGATAACCGTCGGTTAAGAAAGCCCACGATTTAGCCACCCGCTGCGGTGTAGCCAAGAGGCCTTCGCGGTTGGGATCTTCCCCGATTTCTATAAGCAGCTCTTTAATTAGTTCTGCAACCCGTTTTTCATTCATAACCCGCACCTCTCCTTTACCAGAGTGCTGAATTCTACCATTTTAACAAGTTTGTTACAAGAATTACCCATCTCTACAAGCTCTTTCAGCTTTTGCCTGCCGCCAGGAAGTACAAGTCCGGGTTCCAACTCCAATAATGGAATATACACAAAAGCATAGGCTTGCAACTGCGGATCGGGAATCCGTATCTGCTCCTCAAGTTTTACAAGCTCGCCGTACAAAAGGATATCCAGGTCAATGGGCCGCGGCGCATTTTTATCATCCGTGCGTACCCGGCCTAACTGAGTTTCAATTTTCCTTAAAACATCAAACCTTAATCTGACGGGAGGAATATCGGTAGCTATTTTTAACACACCATTGATAAAATCCGGCTGGTCCGTCCGTCCCGCTGCTTTTGAGCGGTAAAAAAAGGAGCTGTCCAGCAGTTTTACCTGCTGCCCCAGCAATTGCACTGCCTTAAGAATATTATCTTCCGGATTAATATTGGCGCCCACCCCAATAAACACCGTACTGGACATGACAGCTTTAAGACCTTTCACGTGTGATGGCTATACCCACAGTACGGGCAAAGCGCAGTGCTCCGGGTTTCTCAATTTCCACATCAACCTTCTGTACTCTGGGATATTGGAGACACAGTTCGGCAATACATTCAGCAAGCTTTTCAACCAGATAATAAGAAGAGCCTTCTACCAACTTAATCACTTTTTTCTTTAATGCCGCGTAATCAATAGTATCGTCGATATTATCGCTCATACCGGGTTTGCTTAGATCCCCGTACAGGTTTAAATGGATGAGCACATCCTGCTTTTTCTCCCGCTCATCCGGTTTAATACCCACAATACAACGTAAAAGCAGATCTTTGATAAAGATCTTATCTAAATCCTTTTGTTCAGCAGCCATAGGTATTTCCTTTCATATGGTATCCTCCGTCCACAAAAAGTACCTGCCCTGTAATAAAACTGCTTCGAATAAGAAACAGCACGGCAGCGGCGATATCATCTTCATTTCCATACGCGTGTAATGGATTGTGCTCAGCATGGTTTTTCAGATAGCTCGCATCCTCTCCCTCCGGCGGCAGAATAAGTCCCGGGGCGACCGCGTTTACCCTGACCAGAGGAGCATACTCCAGAGCCAGCATGCGGGTGAGAGTAAAAAGCATCCGCTTGCTGATATGATACGCCGCATGACTGGCATGGTATTCCACAATATGGGTGTCCAGAAAGTTAATAATTACGCCTTGCTTTCCCTGCTCTGCAAACTTTCGCGAAAGCAGCAAAGGTGCCACCGCGTTTACCTGAATATTATCATAGAGCTCCTGTTCCGTGAAATCAGCCAGGCTTTGCCGGGGAAAGATAGAAGCGTTGTTGATGAGGATATCTATGTGTCCTGCGGCAGCCGCGGCCTGTGAAAAAAGCAGGTCACACTCAGAACTCTTATTCAAATCTGCCTGCAGCGTCCATACTTCTACCCCCAAGCTCTGAATCTGCTTCTTGACATCTTGGGCAGCCTGGGCAGAGGAGTTGTGGTGGATAATAATGTGAGCACCGGCCTGCGCCAGTGCCAGGGCAGCTGCTTTCCCCAGACGCTTTGCGGCACCGGTAACCAGTGCCACCTTGCCCTGTAAAGAATATTTATCTGCCATATATACTCGCCTGATATTATTCCATATATTGAGTGATTGTGCAAAGAAAATTTGTATATTAACTTTTCATGCATTATAATTTTAACTGCAGTGGGGGCCTGCTTATGAGAAAAATCGTTATTATCGTGTCAATAATTCTATTACTGGCAACGGCTTATGCTCACGCCCAATTCCGGGTAGTAACAGCTCCGGTGAGTATCAGCAGAAATAGATAATCAAAAACTTAAAGCAATCGTCTCAAAATTCGGATCGTCTTCTAAACTTCCGTCCCTTGCCCTGAAATAGATTTCCAAAGTTAATGTGGCCGGCTGAAAAATGATGCACTGCTGAGTTGAAGTATTATATAAATCCCCTGTTGACATGGAGTCGGGAAGATCATCAACGCCGTCATATGAAATAACATCCTTTAATTCGGCTACTGTTACATCAGAATCACTTGCATAGGCATCTGATAACTCATCGACGATTGATGACCAACGCGTAGTGTTACTATTAGGTGCTCCCGTCTAACACAAATGAATTCACAGCGCCGATAGAAAAATCAATGGCCGGGGGCCAGGCTTCTACACTCGCATTCAGCATTGAATCGTATACCCGAACACTTCCGTCATTTATAGTATCGCTCACATCGTTTTCCACAACCTTGCTCACGGTTGCATCAGATAAAAACACAAGATGACTGAATGTGTATTTCCTTGACACATCTTTTAAGTAATCTGCAACATCATCCAGCGTTGAGTAGTTTTCCAGCACATAACGGATATCAAAGGGATACGACCTTTTGTCCGTTGAATCATAACCTACCAGTGGGGACAAAAGAATACCGGCAAAAACACCGTTATCATTAAGAGCCGTAATGGCGCCCATAAAACCCAGGTAGCCGATTAAGCATACCGACTGTGAACCGTTTTTAATAATAACAACAGCCTGCAGTTGCGCAAATTCATGACCTAAGCCGTCAGACCAATCAAGATTTCTGCCGGTAATGGTAGAGCCGGTTGCCGATAATCCTCCAAATACAGAAACAGCCGAACATTGCGAATAATCAATGATATCTGGGATAAGATTAATAAGATACAATTCATCTTTGGATACTTTATTGTCGCCCATAATATTATCCGCTGTATTTGACAGCATGGAATAAAAACCTTCCAGTTCATCTCTGTAATCCTGTGGAATTTGCGGCTTAATATCATTTACTCGGTTTAAAAGCTCATTATAATTAAACCCACCAAAATTAACTATTTCCCAGATATATGAAGCCACGATTGCCTCCCAACCCGGAACCGCCTGCAGCGTCTTTCTGGCATAATCCTGGCCTATATCATAATGGCTTCTACCTATAGCATCAATAACCACACGATAATGGGTGGTCATATCGGTAATGGTAACTATATCTTTGGATTTTCCGCCCGGCGACGGGCAAGAGTACAATAAAAGGAGCACGGCTGCAATCGCCGCAGAAAAAATAAGTTTCTTTATCATGCGTCCTCCTTTTTCGCATTGAAATACTTTTCAGAATACTTTGTCAAGATTACTAAGGGGAATAAAAAAATAGGAACAAGTGTCTTAATACACGCTGTCAGGACATATTCAGCGCCCTTACCGACCTTCTTTCAATAAGCCTGGGTTTAATAACAAGATTAGTTTTTACCTGTGTATCGAAATTTTCGATTTCATCGAGTAAGATGTCCGCTGCCCATTTGCCTAAATTATACTTGGGATGCTCCAGCGTGGTCAAAGGGACTTCCGTAGTGGAGGAAATATTGATGTTGTCAAATCCGATAACCGAAATATCATCGGGTATTTTAAGGCCCGCTTCCTTTATGGCTGTGTAGCTCTGCAGTGCTCCCTCATCATTAAAGAAAATAATGGCAGTCGGCCTTTGACCTTTAAGTTCTAATAATTCCTTGGTAAACTTATATCCCACAACATCCGCTTCGTCTTTGTCTACATAAGCTTTCACCAGATTTTTATCAACCGGAATCTTGTATTTTTTTAAGGCTTTACAGTAACCCTGGTCTCTTCTGATGCCGCACATGTTATCCGATTTATACACATGAGCAATCCTTTTATGGCCCTTTTTTATTGCGTATTCCGCGGCCATGAACCCGCCCAACTCATCGTCAATAATTATGGAAGAAACATCCAAATCAGCAATCGTACTCTCGACAAACATATAGGGAATGGTCAACTTCTTAAGTCTTTTATATATTTCGCTTTGTGCTGTGACATAAGCGCTGTTGGATGGTTCAATGATCAGGCCGTCGATGTTTTTTGCCAGCATGCGCTCCAATATTTGAATTTCTTTGGCATTATCTACATTGGTATCACCGATTATCACACTATAATGCCTGTCGTGAGCCACATTTTCTATGCCCCTTACCACATAGGGGAAAATCGAATAGGTCACACAGTGTAAAATAACCCCGATCATTGAGCTTCTGCTCAGATTATTGCTTTTAATCCCGGCGAAAAAAGTTCCCTGCCCCTGCTTTTTATACAACAGTCCGGTACTCACCAATTTATCAAGAGCCAGACGTACTGTGTTGCGGCTTACGGAGTACTCATTTATCAGTTCGGTTTCCGACGGCAGCTTATCGTCTTTTTTAAAATGCCCCTGTTTTATGAGGTTCATGATGATATTTATAAGCTGCTGGTATTTGGGATTTATATCCTGATCGTTAATTTTTTTCTTTTTCATATATTATGACCCGATTACTTCTGCTTTATTCCTATCATATCGAAACAGAAAAGTAAATATAAGTGGATACTGCTTGTACCAATAACTTATGATGGTGTGCGCGGCACTTGGGTTAAGATAAAAACCAAAAGCGGTGAGATCGGCTGGTGTTTTGATGCTTATTTCAAGAAATGGTAAGCAGCTGTAATCTATATTATTCATTTGTCTTGAAATTGGCAATGATCTCATCAAGGATCTCAATGTTTTGTGTATTATCTTTACACAAATCAGAAAGCAGCGAGATTGATTTTGATATCTGATTGATTTCGTTTGTTGTCGTTATAATTGCACCTTTATTATCATTTGTTAAGGTTAAAACGTTCTTAATTGATTCTTCAATACTTGCAGTACGGCTATTCATCTCTTGTGACGAGCTTTTTACTTCTTCTGTTATCGTAACCAAATTACCAAGTGCATTGGTTATTTGACCTGAACCGGCGGTTAATTCCTTCATACCGCTCCTCATTTCGTTCATACTGTTCGATACATCGACAATACCCTTTATAATTTCATTTATTTTTATACAGGTTTGTCTGGTAATTTCTGAGGTTGCTCCGATTTTATCGATTATCGTTTTGAGCGAACTCGAAATATCGGTCGCGTTACTCGCGGTTGTTTCCGCAAGTTTTCTAATCTCGTCGGCTACTACCAGAAATCCCTTGCCGTAATCACCCGCGTGCGCCGCTTCAATTGCCGCGTTCATGGACAACAAATTGGTCTGCCTGGCCAGATCATTAATAATATCGATCATTTCAATTATAACCGTAGCCGAGCTCGAAATGCCCTCTATTGAATTTGTCATATTTTCCATATCGCTTTCGCCGTCTTCACCGAGCTTTACCAGCTTATCTGCCAGATCTTTTTTTTCTTCCGCAATTTTGGCGATATTGATTATCGAAGCAATCATCTCTCCAATGGATGCGGTTGATTCATTTACACTGGATGACTGTTCTTCAATTAAAATAACAACTCTTTCAATAAATTTATTAATGTCCGATATTGAGCTGCTTGAATTCCCCATTTCATTCGTCAACCTGTTTGTTCTATCTAATATCGAGTTCATTGTTTGCGAAATATGCTCTATTGCCGCTGACACTTGATTTGAACCGTCAGCGAGGTTTACGCCGATACTTTTGGTCTTATTTCCTATGTTCTTTAATTTATCAACTACAGTGCGGAGGTATTGGATAAAATTATTAAAATACCTTCCCAAGGTTCCTATCTCATCCTTTTTCATAATCTGGAGTTCTTTTGTCAAATCACCCTGACCTTCGGATATCTCTTTTACTTTTAATGAAAGGTTTTTTAAAGGCGATAAAATAACGCTATTCAATATAAAAGATATGCATACGATCGAAGTAATGAGAATTACTAAAAAAATTATTGAAATTATGAGCAGGAAGTTATTTCTTTGCACATACATTTCCGCTTCTTTGATATAAAAACAGATTATCCAATTCCAAAAATCATATTTAAGAAATTTACAGAAATAAGCATCTTTATTTAAAATAAACTTTATCTCACCCTGTCTTCTTTTGTCGTTTATTATGGTTTCAGCAAAATCACAATCCACGATCTCTTCCTTTTGCATATTTTCAAAATACACAACCTCTTTATTCGTGGTAAAAACACATATTTTCCCGCTATCTCCAAATCCGATATTCTTTAATTTCCTAATGATATTAGCTTGAGCCTCTTGAAGATGCTTTTCGGAAGAAATAAGTCCGGAATAATATAATTCCATGCAGGCATCGTTAACTACGGTATATGCTTTTTCCAGGATAATGCCGAAGATACTGGAATTCAATTGATAAATTATGTCGTTCATTATTAGCGTTGCGATCGCTAAAATCAGCAAGAGCATAAAAACCAGTATTAAGATGGTGAAGAGATTTATTTTCCCACTCAGCTTCATAAATAAATCTCCTTTCAATTTATTTCAAAATCTTTTTTACATCATCCACAAAACAATCGATGCTCTGTTTTGTGGTAGCCCAGGAACACATTAACCTGGCACTGCCCACTCCGATAAAGGTATAGAAACGCCAGCCTGAATCCCGTAGTTTTAAAAGCACTGAATCAGACATATCTGCGAAAACTGCATTAGCCTCTACGGGAAACTTTATCTTTACTCCTTCAATTTTAGACAGCTCTGTGCTTAAATAACGGGCCATTTCATTGGCATGCGCGGCATTTTTTTTCCATACCTCATGCGTTAAGAGGCCAAGCCAGGGAGTAGACAGATACCTCATTTTAGAAGCCAGCTGTCCGGCCTGTTTACAGCGGTAGGCAAAATCTTCTGCCATATCCTTATTAAAAAAAATAACAGCTTCTCCCACCGCCAGACCGTTTTTAACTCCGCCCAAGCACAGCACATCAATTCCGGCTTTCCAGGTGAGCTCTGCCGGCGATTTATGCAGATAAACCAAGGCGTTGGCAAAACGGGCACCGTCCATATGAAGTTTAAGGTTATAGTTGTCGGCAATATCTTTGAGAGCCTGAATCTCATCTACCGTATACACGGTTCCCAGTTCAGTGGCCTGAGTCAGACTGATAACTTTTGGTTTGGGATAGTGTATATCCGTACGTCTGGTGATTATTTTTTCAACCTCTTGTACATCCAGTTTTCCGTAAGCGCCCTTGGCCAATAAGATTTTGGAGCCGTTGGAAGCAAATTCCGGTGCCCCGCACTCATTGGTTTCAATGTGAGCGGTTTCGTGACAGATTATGCTGTGGTATGATTGGCAGAGTGAGGCCAGGGCAAGCGCATTGGCGGCGGTTCCGTTGAATACAAAAAAGACTTCGCAGTCAATTTCAAATACGGCTCGAAAAAGGTCGCACACTTTTTGTGTATATGAATCCTCACCATAAGCCAATGAATAATCACGATTGGCCTCTGTCATGCTCTGCAAAGCCTGCGGACAGATCCCGGAGTAATTATCACTGGCAAATTGTATTTTATTGATTTTCATTAATATTATTATTTACAATTCTCATGCAATGTCAATTCAAATCCTGAATAATTACTATCGTTCCTATACCGCCGCCAGGATTATGCTTTATAAAATTATAGAGCTCAATTACTGTATTTTCATAAGTATAAATTCTGGAATTTGTTGGTACTGATGAATCTTTCTTAGTAAATAGAACACTAATAAAAATAAAAGAGATTATAAAGACCAAAACAGGAAAAAAATACTGTTTACCTTGTTTTAAAGATTTATACATGAAAATAACCTCTATTTTATAGAATTAGTGCATAGAGCAAAATCTTTGCAACAGTATACCAATTAATTTTTCTGGTAATAATCATTATTCCTGCTAATATGACAAACACACCTATTGAACCAATAAGCAGGGCATAATCTTCTGAGTTAATAATGAAATATA
>Ga0307430_1000978_pt1 | contig 22378 bp, 18 predicted proteins | sample SalMarWE160130MG_FD_202159 | JGI IMG/M metagenome (GOLD analysis project Ga0307430, IMG submission 202159) | Salt marsh sediment microbial communities from the Plum Island Ecosystem LTER, Massachusetts, United States - WE1603-130 | ecosystem: Environmental > Aquatic > Marine > Intertidal zone >...
TTGACATGAGAATGTCCTCCTGTTAATGAGATGTGGAATCTTGTACAGAAGGATACCTCATGTCCAGTTCTATGCATACTTATTCTCTATACTAGGTTCGAAGATGATCGCAAAATAGACCAGATCAGACACGGGGTGCGCTTTTGGCCTAGAAATTGCGCCCGAACCTACGGGAGGGTGAGCAGTCAATCCCGTTGGCATATTGGGAAAGGAAATTCAAGATGACACTCGATATCGAAGGCGCCAAGAAATTCCACGGTCACACGTGCCCCGGCCTCGCCATCGGCATTCGCGCGGCCGAGATCGCACTGCGCGAGATCGGCCCCCATTCCGCCGACGAAGAGGTCGTGGCCGTCGTCGAGACCGACATGTGCGGCGTGGATGCGATCCAGTATCTCACCGGCTGCACGTTCGGCAAGGGCAACCTGATCCACCTGGATTACGGCAAGAACGCCTTCACCTTCATCCGTCGCTCCGACGGCAAGGCGCTGCGCATCGTGACCCGGCCCGACGCCCTCAGCCCGCCCAACCCGGAACACCAGGCCCTGTTCGAGCGCCTGCGCAGCGGCGAGGCGACGCCGGAGGAGCAGGCACGCTTTGGCACGCTGCACGGCCAGCGCGCGCAGCAGGTGCTCAACGCGCCGGAAGAAGCGCTGTTCGAGGTGCGCGAGGTCGAGCCGGTCGTCCCGGTGCGAGCGCGCATTTTCACATCGCTGCTGTGCGACGCCTGCGGCGAGATGACGATGGAGACGCGCACGCGGCGCTTCCAGGGCCGCACGCTATGTATCCCGTGCTTCCGCGCGCTCGAAAGACAGGCGTGATGCTACGGCAAGTGCCGCGACTGGCCAGCTATCTCCTGACGCTGTGGGTCGTGCTGACTGTGAATTTCCTGCTGCCGCGCCTGCTGCCCGGCGACCCGCTGGCGGCGCTGCTCGATCCGCAGAACTCGGATTACGTCTTTGACGCCGAGGTGCGCGCGGCGCTAGAATCCTACTATGGCCTGGATCGCCCCCTGCCGGTCCAGTACGCGCGCTACCTGGCCGGGGCCGTCAGCGGCGACTTGGGCCGCTCCATCCGCCTGAACCAGCCTGTGGGCAAGCTGATCCGCACGCACCTGCCGTGGACGCTGCTCCTCACGGGGACGGCGCTGACGCTGGCCTCGCTGCTCGGCCTACTGGGCGGCACCGAGGCGGCCTGGCGGCGCGGCACGTGGCGCGACCGCGTCCTGGTGACCGCGGGAGTCGTCGCCGGCAACGCGCCGGTCTATTTTGTGGGCATGATGCTCCTCATCCTCTTTGGCGCGCGGTTGGGCTGGCTGCCGCTGGCCGGCGGGCGCACGCCCTTCGCCCACTACGACACACTGCCGGCCGCCGTCGCCGACGTGGGAAAGCACCTGCTCCTGCCGGCCCTGACCCTGACGCTGACGCTGGTGGGAGGCAAATTCCTCCTGGTGCGCAACAACGTGGTGAGTGTGCTGGGCGAGGACTTTATGCTCGTCGCCCGCGCCAAGGGGCTGCCGGAGCGGCGGCTCAAGTGGGCGCACGCCCTGCGCAACGCGCTCCTGCCCTTCGTGGCCCACCTGGCCGCCCACGCCGGGCAGGCCATCACCGGGGCGGTGTTCATCGAGACGCTGTTCAACTATCCCGGCATGGGGCGGTTGATCTTTGAGGCAGTGGGGGCGCGCGATTACCCCGTCATCCAGGGCGTGTTCCTGGTCGTCTCGACGGTGGTGCTCACCGCCAATCTGCTGGCCGACGAGCTCAACACCCGCCTGGACCCGCGGCTGAGGGAGGCGTGATGGGACGGCGCGGCCACCTGGGAAGTGATCTCGTCTTTGGGCTGTCGGTGCTGGCCCTGTTTGCGGCGATTGCCCTGCTGGCGGGCGTCATGGCCCCCTACGACCCGCACGCCTTCAGCGGGCAGTCGTTGGAGCAGCCCAGCCCTGCCCATCCCCTGGGCACCAACGACGCCGGCCAGGATATCCTCAGCGAGCTGATCTACGGCGCACGCATCTCTCTGGCCGTGGCGGTGGGGGCGGCGGTGGGAACCGTGGCCCTGGGCACGCTGGTCGGCGGGGTAGCGGGCACCGTCGGCGGGTGGCTCGACGGCCTGCTGATGCGCCTGGTGGACGTGTTGATGACGCTGCCGCGCCTGCCACTGCTGATCCTGCTGACTGCCTTCCTGGGCGCCGGCCTGGCCCAGACGACCGCCGTCATCGCGCTGCTCTTCTGGCCAGCCACTGCCCGCGTCGTCCGCGCCCAGGTGCAGAGCGTGCGCCGACGCGGGTACGTCAGAATGGCGCGCAACTTTGGCGGCGGCCCCGGCTACGTGCTGCGCCGCCACATCCTGCCGCAGATCGGGCCGCTGCTCGTCTCCGGGCTGGTGACCGCCGCCGGGCGGGCCGTGGCGATGGAGGCGGGGCTGGCTTTCCTGGGCCTGGGTGACCCGACAGCCAAGAGCTGGGGGTTGATGATGCGCTTCGCGCTCAACCTGCCCGGCCTGCTGCTGACCGACCGCTGGCTGTGGTGGCTGCTGCCGCCAGGGCTGTGTGTCACCCTGCTGATCCTGGCCCTGACGTTCACCGGGATGGGGCTGGAGGAACACCTGAATCCGAGGTTGAGGCGATTGTGATGATAGAAGCGATAGTCAAGACGGAAACGAAGGCGAACCCGACCGTGCTCCTGCTCTCCGTGCGCGACCTGCGCGTCCACTTTCCGTCCGACGGACGGCAGGACGGGGCGGTTCGCGCCGTGGACTCGGTCTCGTTCGATCTGGCGGACGGCGAGGCCCTGGGCATCGTCGGGGAGACCGGCTCGGGCAAGACGAGCGTCGCGCGGGCGCTGCTGGGACTCCACCCGCCGGGCACGACGCAGGGCTCCATCCGCCTGGCGGGGCAGGAGCTGGTCGGTCTGCCGGAGCAGGCGTGGCAGCCCATCCGCTGGCAGCGCGTCGCCCTGGCCGTGCAGTCGGCGGGCACGGCCTTTGACCCGGTCTACCGCGTCGGGGAGCAGATCGGCGAGCCGATGCGCGTCCACCTGGGTCTCCCGCCCGACGAGGCCCAAGGGCGGGTCGAGGCGTTGAGCCACCGCGTGGGGCTGAAACCTCGCCACCTGCGCGCCTATCCTCACCAGCTCAGCGGCGGCGAGAAGCAGCGCGCCATGCTGGCCATGGCGCTCAGTTGCGACCCCGACCTGCTGATCCTCGACGAGCCGACCAGCGGGCAGGACATGCTCGCCCGCGCGCGGCTCGTGGCCCTGCTGCGCCGCGTGCGCCAGGAGAGCGGCGCGGGGCTGCTGCTCATCTCCCACGATCTGGCCGCCGTAGCCCGCCTGACCGAGCGCGTGGCCGTGCTCTACGCCGGCAAACTGATCGAGGTCGGCCCGACGGCCGAGGTGCTGGAGCGCCCGCGCCATCCCTACACCTGGGGGCTGCTCAACGCCTACCCCAACATGACCACGGCTCGCGACCTGCGGGGCATTCGCGGCGGCCTGCCGGACCCGACGGACCCGCCGTCGGGCTGCCGTTTCCACCCCCGCTGCACCCAGGCCGTCGAGCGCTGCCGGCGGGAGGAGCCGTCGCTAAAGCGGGCAGGGGTGGGGGAAAGATGGATCGCCTGCCACCTGGGGGGCCTGCAGACGCTGCTGCGGGCCGACGGTCTGCGCAAGGTCTTTGCCATAAACGGAGGCACCCGTCCTGCATCAGAGGAAGAGCAGGTAGAGGCGGTGCGCGAGGCCAGCCTGGAGGTGCTCGAGGGCGAGGTCGTGGCCCTGGTCGGCGAGACCGGCAGCGGCAAAACGACGCTGGGCCGATTGCTGGTCGGGCTGCTGGAGGCCGACGGCGGGCACGTCGTCTTCGAGGGGCAGGACCTGGCCACGGCAAGCGGAGGGGAGCGTAAAGCGCTGCGGCGGCGCATCCAGCTCGTCGCCCAGGACCCCTTCGACGCGATCAGCCCGCGCCTGACGGTGGCCGAGATCGTGCGCGAGCCGCTGGACGTGCAAAAGGTCGGCGCGCCGGCGGAGCGGGAGGAAAAGGCACGCCAGGCGTTGCAGGCCGTGGGCCTGTCGACCGAGCCCGCCTTCCTGGCCCGGCATGCCCACGAACTGAGCGGCGGGCAGTTGCAGCGGGTCGCCATCGCCCGCGCCCTGGTGCTCGATCCCAAGTTGCTCGTGGCCGACGAGCCGGTCTCGATGCTGGACGCCAGCGAGCAGGCCAAGCTGATCAACCTGCTGAAAGAGATCCAGAACGCGCGCGGCATGGGCCTGCTGCTCATCTCGCACGACCTGGCGCTGGTGCGCAAGGTGGCTGACCGCATCGTCGTCATGAGGGATGGGCAGATCGTCGAGGAGGGACCGGCTAGCCGCGTCATCGCCCAACCCCGGCACGCGTACACCCGCTCCCTTTTGCAGGCCGCCCCCGCTTTTGTCTGGGAAAGCGAAGAAGTAGGAGGTGAAAATATCGCACTATTGACCTCGCAGCTCTAGTCCGGTTGACCGACCCGATTCACTGCCTCGAAAACAACAGTGCGGATTCCCCCCCACCTAACCTCCCCACCAGGGGGGGGAGGGACCGACTGCCCCCCTCCCCAGGCGGGAGGGGTTGGGGGAGGGGGAAACATTTTCGTCATTGAGGGTGTCCCAGCAGGACATGGCAACTATTCCATTTATCAGGAGGACCTGTATGTTTAAGCACTATGAGCTTCACAAGGCCCGGTGGGGCCTCTCTTTGATCGCCGTCCTGCTGCTGGCGGCGTGCAACTGCCCGCCTGCCGAGACGCCCGCAGCGGCTATCGATGCAGCGACGTCCGCATCCGCGCCGGCTCACGTGGAGGTGCTGCGCCTGCCGGGCGGCGGCTACTGGGGCCATCCCTCGCCCTTTGGCTTCAACCGGGGGCCGGGCTACACGCGCGCCTCGTTGCTCTTTGACACGTTGGTCTGGCGCGACGCCGGCGGCGAGACCATTCCCTGGCTGGCCACCGACTGGTCGCTTTCCGAAGACGGCCTGACCTGGACCTTTACCCTGCGTGACGACGTGCGCTGGCAGGACGGCGAGCCGCTCACCGCCGCCGACGTCGTCTTTTCCATCGAGTATTACAAGGCCCATCCCGGCACGGGCTGGTTCATGGCCCAGATCAACGAGATCGCGTCCGCAACCCAGGTGGCGGAGAACCAGGTCGCCATCCAGCTCGCCCGGCCGTTCGCGCCGTTCCTGCAGACCACTGCCGAGGCCATGCTCATCTTTCCTCGGCACATCTGGGAGGACGTCGCCGACCCGCAGACGTTTGTCGAGCCGGAGGCCTTCATCGGCAGTGGGGCTTACCGCCTGATCGAGTACAGCCAGGAGGAAGGGACGTACCTGTTCGAGGCCAACCCCGATTTCTTCCTGGGCGCGCCCTACGTCCAACGCATCGAGTTCGTCCCCGTCAGCGATTCCATCCTGGCCCTGTCGAACCGGGAGATCGCCGCCTTTGACAAGTTCGGCGGCGTGACCGAGGAGATGCTGGCACCCTTCCGCCAGGAGCCGTTCGCGGTCTCCGAAGCGCCCGGCGAGTGGGGCATGTTCCTCTACTTCAACCTGGAGCAGGAGACACCCCTGCAGGATGTGCGGGTCCGGCAGGCCATCGCCCACGCCGTGGACCGGCAGGCGCTGGTGGAGCGCGTCCTGTTCGGCTTTGGCGATCCGGGCAATCCCGGCTTCCTGCCGCCGGCCAACCCGTTCCACAACCCCGACGTGCCGGACTATGCTTTCGACCTGGAGCAGGCAAAGGCCTTGCTTGAGGATGCCGGGTACGATGGCACACCGATCCAACTGGCCTATTCGCCTGACTGGATCATGGCCTCGACGCGCGTGGTCGAGATCATCCAGGCCGGAATGGAGGAGATCGGCATTCCGCTGGATCTGGTGACGATGGACCAGGCCACGATTGACGCGGCAGCGACCGAGGGGACCTATGAGATGCTGATCACCGGCTTTGGCGGGCTGGGCGGCGATCCCGACCAATTGCGGCGCAACTTTGCCAGCGCCAGCACGGCGACGGGCTTTAGCCGCGCCCAGGGCTATGCCAACGCCGATTTCGACGCGCTGGCCGAGGCGCAGGTCTCGATGGGGGACGACGCCGAGCGCCGGGAGGCGGTGAATCAGATGCAGGTCATCTCGGCCGAGGACCTGCCCGTGCTGCCGCTGTACTATACCGCCCGCGTGGTCGTGTTCGACGCCGAGGTGTTCGATAACTGGTACTTTACCCCCGGCGGATTTGGCGGCGGCATTCCAATGCCGTATAATAAACACCAGTTTATCATCGGCCTGCCCGAAGGGCTGGCGATTCGCAGCAGGTAGTGGCAGGCTGCGTGCCTGCCTGGGAGTTGAGTTGAACGATCTGCGCGCCTTTTTCGAGGACCTGGCCGAGAGATGGGACGCCCAGCAGCCGCCCGACCGGCAGGATGTGTTACGGCGGCTGCTGGCTCCCTTTACAGCCAAATTGGGCACGGCGCGGGCGATCCTGGAGGTGGGCAGCGGCACCGGGGCGCTCATCCCCTGCCTGCGCGAGCGCGCCCCGGCGGCCCGGTTGGTCTCTATCGACTTGGCGCACGCCATGCTGCGGCGCGCCCGTCGGCGCTGCCCCGATGCCGCGCTCGTCCAGGCCGACGTGCACCGGCCGCCCTTCATCCAACAGGCAGGCGCGTTCGACCTGGCCGTTTGCCACAACAGCTTTCCCCACTTTGCCGATAAACCGTCCGCTCTGCGCGAGCTGGCGCGGGTGCTCGCCCCCGGCGGGCGCCTGCTCATCCTGCACGATCTGAGCCGCGCAGAGGTGAATGCCATCCACGGCGGCACAGGCCCGCCGATCCACCACGACCTGCTGCCGCCGGGCGAGGAGGCGCGGCGAATGCTGCTCGAAGCCGGGTTTAGCGACGTGTGGGTAGAAGATGTGCCCGCGCACTACATGGTCAGCGGACAACGCTCGGCGTGAGGGAGTAAGTCACCGAGGCTCTCAGAAGAGTCGCTGCTGATTCCTAAAAGTCGGTGATTCGCCTCGCCCGGTCTCGGTACTTTTCACGGAACTGGGCGTTGAGGCGAATGACCTCTTGCTCGTCGCCGACGAAGGAGCAGCGCAGACAGTAGTACTCGTCCGCGTCCCGGTCGTAGAGCATGTCCATGTCGATCTCGCGCATCAGGCAGCGCGGACAACGATAGTTCAGCTTGCCTTTTCTACCTTGAGCCATGTGCGCAGCTCCTCTTTTCCTTTGACGGCTTTCTTGATGCCGATGGTGTACATGGGCGAGAAGGCAAACCCCTCGCGGAAATAACCCGCGGCCTTGTCCGTGTTCGCCCGCATGGTGAGGCGGGTATCGACCTGGGGCACCAAGGCATCGGCTCGCGCGATGCCGTCCATCTCTGCCTCGCGGCACCGGTAGGCATAGTCGATGCTTTCGGTTCCCGACGCTCCCTCCAGTGTGAGCCTGACCCCGGTCAAGTCCTCAGGGTACTCGGTGGTGCCGTAGCAGGCGGTGATGTACTCGTTGATCGTCACCTCTGCCTGCGGATCGGTCGTATCGATGATCTTGCGCACAATCTCGATCTCGCCCGTGCCCTCGGCGAAGCGAAAGACCGACTGCACACTGATGGTAAAACTGGCGAACTCAATCTCCACGGGATCGAGGGTCACGACGCGGGTATCCCCCTCCTCCGAGAAAGAGGCCAGCGTGCGGCAGGTACACAGGTCCACCTCTTCTCCTTTGTGAGCGAACTTGCAGCTCTTTACCGCCCCCTCCCCGGCGTAGTGGGTAAAGTAGCCCGCCCGGTAGAACGACTGCACCAGAAAGGGATACGAGGCATCCTGCAAGCACTTTGTTCCCACGCCGCAGGGCCGCACCAGCTTGGCTGCATAAGGCCGCAGGTCGATCATCGCCCCGCCCTGGTTCATGTCCAGGCAGGTGCGCATCCAGGGATCGACGTACCAGAACTGCTGTCGCTTGGAGCCGTACAGGATGTCCTTCCAAAGCGTGCATTCAGGGCGGATGTAGGGGCGATCCCGGCGGTAGATGTCAGCGAACTCGCTCATCGTCACGTCCTTGGCCTTGCCCTCCCGCTTGAGTTGTCCGTAGTAGGCCATCCCGTCTTGATAGCTCTTGAGCAGAAAGGCGTAATCCGATTCCCAACGGCCGGTCTTACTCATCCAGCCGGGGCCCACGAACATCATGTTGTAGGCATAGCCACGGTTGTATTTTACCATCGCGCGGTACTGGTCGACCATGTTCTTGAAATACGGAATCTCGCGCTCCTCATAGACCATCCCGCGCAGGATGTTCTGCGGGTGAGTGCCGTAGTAGGAGCCGGGCCCGTCAAAGACGGCCAGCAGGTCGCGCGAGAGGTGGGGGATGGCCACGATGCCGATGTCGTCCTCCTCGTCCGAGGCCGGGCAGTGGATGTTGCGTTTGGACGGGATCCAGGGGTTCCAGGGGCTGCCATCAAAGATAGTGTACCATGAGTTGTTGGCATTCCAGTAGGCCTTTGGCCCCTCCTCCCAGCAGGTCGCCACCGCGACCTTGATCATCGGATATCTGGACTTGATATAATTGACCAACTCGGCGTCCATGTAGTAGGAGCCAGTCGAGGTGGGGTAAAAGCCAAAGACCTCGTAGAATTTGCCGATCACCTCATCCACGATCCGCCTCTTGTCCTCCATCGAAAAGAGCCAGACGGCCAGTTCCTTGGATTGGAATTTATCGCGGAATTGCTGGCACTGGATGCCGAGGAAGGTCGAGCCGATCTCGTCGCCGTACTTCTCATGATGCTCCTTGGCGATGGCGACCACCTCGGCGTTGAACAGGCTGGCGTACGTCATCTGGATGGTGGTGTGCAGGCCGTTCTCGTGGGCCACTCGTTGCTGGGTGCGAAAGATGTCGAGCGATTCCTGGATAACCCCACTCCTGGTGAGGTCTTCCGCCTTGCCCTCCTCCGCTTCCTTTTGAAGGTATTCCGGCACCATCTCTGGCCGGTGGATGATGGTTACGTAGAATTCGCCCATAGTGTGTTCTTTCTATTGTTCACTTGCCCTAACGTCGATCAATCTGCCAGAATCCGAGCCTGAGAATTCCAAGAAAACATCCAGAGAGCTCAATGCGTGTCCGTCGAAATCGAACAGTGCCTGATTCTCCCACTCGTTGCCCGAGGCTGGATTGTTGGGATCCCATCCACAGCCCGGCAGGCCCAGCCAGGCTGGCTCCCAATAAAACACGCCCTTTCCCAATCCATCTGGCGTGTCCGCCACGACCTGCATCAAGTCTCTGAGCCAAGCCGTCTGTCCTTCCACCGTGGGTGGGTAACCGTCGACGAGCTGGCCCTCCTGACTTATCAGATTGTCAAAGGTATCCTGATTCGCCAGCGTGTACGGATACGCCGTCTCCACCACGATCAGGCCCTTGTTGTATCGGCATGCCAGATCGTTCAGATTGTCGGATAGGTCATCCAGCTCGCCGTGCCAATACACGTAGAACGACAGCCCGACGACATCGAACTCGACGCCCTCCGCGATGATGTCATCGAACCACCACCTATACATATCGTTATCTCCGCCGCTATCCAGTTGCAACATGATCTTGGCGCTGCTTCCGGCGTCCTTTACGCCATCTATGCCGGTCTTCAAGAGACCGGCTAGCCTCGTGAACTGGTCGCTCGATCCGTCCAGCTTGCCGGTATTCCAAAGCAGGCCGTTTGATATCTCGTTACCAATCTGCACGATGTCAGGATCTGTGCCTTGCTCCCTCAGTTCCGCAACGGTTTCCTTCGTGTAACTATACACCGCCTCCGTAAGCTGATCGTAATCCAAATCCTCCCACGCCGCCGGCTTGTATTGCTTACCGGGATCCGCCCACGTATCGGAATAGTGTATGTCCAGAAGAAACCCCATATCGGCGGCCTTGATCCTCTGCGCCGTCGCCTTCACCCGCTCCAGGCTGTTATACCCACTGGCGGGCGTATGCCAGAGCTTGAGCCTGACATAGTTTACGCCGTGATCGGCCAGGATCTGAAAGAGATCCTGCTGTTGCCCCTCGTCGTCGTAGAAAACGCCCCCCTGGTCTTCGACTTTCGGCAGGCTGGAGATATCCACTCCTCTGATTGGCAAGCGGGCACTCGGCTGTTCTTGGATCATGGGTTTTGTCCTCGTGGTAAGATTTGGATAGACAACGACGAAAACAAAGGCGAGGAGAAAAACGAGCAGAGAAAAAAGTGCAATGGTTCTTCCAATCTTGCGTGTGCCAACTTTTGGGCGCATCTCTCACACAGCCGGGCGCTCGACGCCCAAATGAGCCAGGTGGTCGGCCAGGATATCACGGATGGACTGCATCTGCGCGCTCTCCTCAACAAAAACGAGATTGGCCATAGAAGCCAACGACGCCTGGTCTGATGTTGGGACGCACACGAACTGTTTGACGCATCACGTGGGTAATATTAGCCCGCTTTCGGTTCCTTGTCAAACATCCACCTGAACCGCGCACGCGCCGGTCTCACGGCCGGCCAAAGTCTGCGATAAAGTAATAGCCCCACGTGGTCTGCGCCACCCCCGCCCCGATCTCTGTCACCCACGTGCTCAGCAACGTGCGCCTGTGCGCGTCGTCGGGCGGGAATTCGTCCATCCACATCTCCACGGCGTGGTTAGGATCGCGGCTTTGCGCCCAGCACTCGGCCCAGCCGGTGGGCGCGTAGCCCGCGCGGACGATGCGCGTCTTGACGTCGGAGCCGTCCGAGCCGGTGTGACTGCACCAGCCGCGGGCGGCGCAGTCGTCCGCGTGCGCCTGGGCCGCCTGCGCCAGCGCCTCGTCGTAGGCGAAGGGCGGCAGGCCGTGCGCGGCGCGCACGTCGTTGATGATGCGCACCAACTCGCGGGGCCAATCGGCAATGCTGGCAGGCGGGGCGACGGGCGGGAGGGTCGGTGCGGTAGAAGCGGGGGGAATGAGTGTGGGGGTATGGGAGGGAGTGGGAGTAGGCGTCGGCAGGTACGCCGCAGCGGGCGCGTCCAGCGGCAGTACCAACTGGTCGCCGGGCAAAAGCTCGCTGGGATCGGCCAGGCCGTTGACCGCCAGGAGAGCTTCCATCTCCAGATCGTAGGTCTGGGCAATCTGTGCCAGCGTCTCGCCCTGCTGCACCTCGTACACGATCCAAAAGGGGGAGGCCCCCTCCCAGCCAGAGGCAGGCGGGATGACGAGTTCCTGTCCCACGTAGATGACGGTGGAGCTTCCCATCCCGTTCTCGAGCTGGATCGCCGCCATCGGCACGCCGTACGCCATCGCCAGGCCCAGCAGCGTATCGCCGGGCTGGACGGTGTGGATAATGGGGGTGGGTGTGGCAGGCGGGAGTGTCTGGCTGGGAAGAGGGAGTGGCGTATCAGTGAACAGGGGCGTGAGAGAGGGTGTGGAAGTCAATGAATAGACAAATGTGGAAGTGTGGGAGGGCGTGATGGGAGTAGCTGTGGGCGTAAAGACCTGACACGCCGACACGGCGAGCAGGGGACAAAAAACGAGCAGGCCGGTTAAAAGAGCCGCGCGTCTACTCACGTACGGACCTGGCCATCCCCCAAAACGACCCACTTGTACGTCGTCAGCTCGCGCAGCGCCATCGGGCCGCGGGCGTGCAGCCGCTGCGTGCTGATGGCCACCTCGGCCCCCAGGCCAAACTGGCCCCCGTCGGTGAAGCGGGTGCTGGCGTTGACGTACACTGCCGCCGAATCGACCACGTCCACGAAGCGCATCGCGTTGGAATAATCCTCGGTGATGATGGCATCCGAGTGCTGCGTGGAATGCTGGCTGATGTGATCCAGCGCCTCGTCGAGGCTGTCGACCACGCGCACCGCCAGCACGAGCGACAAAAACTCGGTATCAAAGTCGCCGGGGCCGGCGGGACTGACCAGTGGATGGCCTTGCAGGATCGCCAGCGCGCGCGGATCGCAGCGCAGTGTGACCTCCGCCCGCGCCAGGTCGTCGGCGATCTTGGGCAGTAGGTCGCCCGCCACCGCGCTGTGGATCAGCAGCACGTCGAGCGCGTTGCAGACGGTAGGCCGCTGCACCTTGGCGTTATAGACGATGGGCAGCACCTTCGCGGGGTCGGCGCTGGCGTCCACATAGATGTGACAGATGCCGATGCCGCCGGTGATGACGGGGATGGTCGCGTTCTCCAGGGCGAACGTGTGCAGGCCCGGCCCACCACGCGGGATGATCATGTCGATGTAGTCACCCGCGGTCAGCATGTCCTTCACCAGCGCGCGATCCTGAGTCTTGATCAGTTGCACGGCGTCGCCGGGGACCCTGACCTTCCTGCAGCCGGCGGAGACGGCGTCGGCCAGGGCGCGGTTGGAATGGACGGCCTCCTTCCCCCCGCGTAGGATGGCGGCGTTGCCCGACTTGAGGCACAGGACGGCGATATCGACGGTGACGTTGGGACGCGACTCGTAGATGACGCCGATGACGCCGATGGGCACGCGCCGCTTGCTAATGCGCAGGCCGTTGGGCAGCGTGCGGGCGTCGAAGGACTCACCCACGGGGTCGGGCAGTGCAGCGACCGACCGGACGCCATCTGCGATGGACGCCAGGCGCGATTCGGTCAGCAGCAGGCGCTCCAGCATGTGCTCGTCCAGTCCCGCCGCCCGTCCGGCCTCGATGTCCTCGCTGTTGGCGCTGAGGATGTCGAACTCGCTCTCCTCAATCGTTTCGGCGATGGCCCGCAATGCATCATTCTTGACATTCGTGTCAAGCGTCCGCAACGTCCGCGCCACCTGTCGCGCCTGCTTACCCAGTTCCTCTAATTCTGCAAACATCGTGGGCCTCCCATCTGGTCTCGACTGAGCAGATTATACTACAGACAACCCCCTGAAACAATCTCCCTTTTCCGTAACGCTTTGGACACGCTTTAGTAACACCCTGCTCTCAACCCACGTGATACAATGGAACAGAAGGGATTTCGTGATCGAGGAGAAAAACTATGTGCGACGCGAAGGGAAACGAACGATGCGCGCAAGACAGGCCAATTCTAAACCAGACGACGATATATCCTCTCGAAACCAACGGCGTAGGAGAGTCCAGAGTGTCAAGGGTGCAGCAGAGCATCTACGCAAACGGAAGAGAAAACGAATTCGTCAGGCTGTACGGCGAAGGTGAACGGGACTTTCACAAGGCCGATTTGCACGGAGCTAACCTGCAGGGAGCCGGCCTGCGGCATATCAGGTTGATTATGGCCGACTTGCGACAGGCCAATCTGCGGGGAGCTAACCTACGGGAAGCCAAACTCTGTGAAGCCGACCTGCGCGAGGCTGACCTGCGTGAAGCCGACCTGAGGGGCGCCAACCTACAAGGCGCCAAACTGCTTGGCGCCAAACTGGCCGGCGCCAAGCTGGACGACGTGACGCGGATCGACCCGACGTGGCGTTTAATCTGGGAAACCGTCAGCCACGGCGGGAACGGACACGATCCAGGCGATGGAACCTCCGCGTGAGCCTGCGCGATTCCCTATCCCCACAGGCTCCAGCCAAGTGAAAAACCAACAGACGACAGGGCTGGCATCTCTTGGTGCCAGCCCTGTTACCTAACCCCGCCTGGCCTCTAGCTGGGCCTGGAGCAACTCCCGCACCAACTGGGGATTTGCCTTGCCCCGCGTGGCCTTCATCACCTGGCCTATCAGCCAGCCGACGATCTGCTCCTTGCCGTCCAAGTACTTTTGCACCTGCTCCGGGTTCTCGTCCAGCACCTGGGCGACGACGTGCTCCAGCGCCCCCGCGTCCGAAATCTGCGCCAGCCCGCGCTGCTCCACGATCTCGCGAGCGCCGCGGCCGCTGGCAAACATCTCGCCCAGCACCTCCTTGCCCGTGTTGGCGTTGATGGCGCCCTCCTCCACCAGGCCAACCAGCTCCGCCAGCGCCTCGGATGAGACCTGCACCTGGCCGATCTTTTGGCCGCTTTCGTTCATCAGGCTGAACAGCGTGCCCGTGACCCAGTTGGCGACGATCTTGGAAGCGGTCTTATCGGCTACAGCAGTGACAGCAATCTCGTAGTAATCGGCGACCGCTCGGTCTTCGACCAACAGGCTCGCATCGTAGTCGCTCAGCCCGTACTCGCTGATGAAGCGAGCCCTCTTAGCATCGGGCAGCTCCGGCAGCCGGGCGCGCAGCTCCCCCACCCACTCGCGGCCGATCTCCAAGATCGGCAAATCCGGCTCGGGGAAGTAGCGATAGTCGTCGGCGTACTCCTTGCCGCGCTGGGGCACGGTTACGCCCTTCGCCTCGTCCCACCCCATCGTCTGCTGGGCGACGGCGCCGCCCGCTTCCAGCGTCGCGATCTGATTCTCGATCTCGTAGGCCGTCGAGCGGGCCAGGGCGCGGAACGAGTTGAGGTTCTTGATCTCGTGGCGCGGATTCATCTGCTCGGTGCCCACCGGCCGCACGCTGATGTTGGCCTCGAAGCGCATCATGCCCTTCTCCATATCCCCGGCGTTGACACCTAGATAGACCAGGATGGCGTGCAACTTGTTCGCGTAGGCCACCACCTCCTCTACCGTGCGCATATCGGGCTCGCTGACGATCTCCAGCAGCGGCACCCCGGCGCGGTTGAGGTCTACGTGGCTCACGCCAGCCCCCACGTGGTACAGCTTGCCGGTGTCCTCCTCCAGATGGGCGCGGTTGATGCCGATGCGCTTCTTGCCCGCCTCGGTCTCAATCTCCAGGTAGCCGTTCATCGTCAAGGGGGGAAACACCGGAGTGTACTGGGAGATCTGGTAGCCCTTGGGCAGGTCGGGGTAGAAATAGGACTTGCGGGCAAAGCGGCTGAACTCGGGAACCTCGCAATTGAGCGCCAGCCCGGTCTGCACCGCGATCTCGACCGCCCGCCTGTTGATCACCGGCAGCACGCCCGGCATCGCGGTGCAGACCGGGCAGACGTAGGTGTTGGGCGGAAGATCGCCGGTGTCTTCGACCACCGGGCAAGAGCAAAACATCTTGGACTTTGTATGAATCTGGGCGTGGACCTCCAGGCCGATGACGGGTTCGTATTCCATAAGCTCTCCGTAACTATTCAAGTGTTGGGCAGATTCATTATACTCTAAATCCTTCGTTCTGCCACGTGTTTTTGAACATTTTGTCCTCCTGCCCGCTCTGTGTTATCATATCCCTATGCTGCGCAAACTCACCATCCCAATCTGCATCGCTCTTTTGCTGCCAGCGGCCTGCTGCCCGTCCGTGCCGGCTCCGACGCCTGCCTTCACATTCGTTCCCACCGCCACGCCAACCCCCATCCCAACCCAGACGCTGGTGCCGACCGAGACACCCATCCCGCCCTTGGAACTGACCATCCACTGGCCCGCAAAGGTATCGGCGCTCCAGCCGGTGCCGATCGAGGTCGAACTGGTGATACCGCCGGGTATCGGCGCGTCGGCAAAAGTCAGCGCCACAGTGTTCGATCCCGACTTTGTAATCTACCAGAGCTTTACCCTCCTGCCCCAGGATAGAAATCTGCACGTTTCTGAAGATCTGCTCCGGCTTCCCCTCGAGCCGGCCGCCGGCGACTGGTACCTGTTAGTAGACGTCGAGTCTGATTTCGCGGTGCGGGGCAAACGGTACAAGGCTTTCCGCCCAGAGCCCGTTCCCTTTCGCGACCTGACAGAGGTGTTACCCACTGGAACAGACATGCACGTGCCGGAGGATTTTGCGGAGGTGGCTGCCCACGGAGATCGGACGGCCGGGGGGCGCGTGTGGCGCTACGGAGACGGCGATGCCTCACCTTACGGTGAGGTAGCGCTGTGGTGGGCTCCCGGCCCGGTCAAGCCCTTGCGACTCAACACCGCGGTCGTCATGCTAGAGGCCACTTACGGAACGGATGCGCCCATCGTGACGGGCAGCGAGGAGATAGCATGGCAAGGCCAGACGGCGTTCCTGTTCCACGAAACGTGGCCCGGCCCGGAGGGAGGTCCCGCCAAGGCGCTGGTGGTCCAGGGACCTGACTACTGGCTATACGTGGTGCGGGTGCGGGCGCTGGGCAGCGAGTCCATCCCGCCGCTCTTCCATCAGATTTGGGAGACATTCACGCTTGCAGAGGAGTGATAGCTCTACAGGTCGGCCTTTTCAAAAATCTTGATCGGCGTTCCGACCTGGTAGCTACCGGCGACGAAATCGTCCTCGTAGCCACTGATGGGATACGTCCAGCGATAGATCCAACGCGCCGCCTCGCAGGAGACGTTCAGGCAGCCGTGACTGCGCTTCACCCCAAAGTCGTTGTGCCAGTAAGTGCCGTGGATGGCCGTACCGGCCGTGTCGAAAAAGCAATTCCAGGGAATGCCCGGCAGGTCGAAGACCTCCACCATCGGCCATGGGTCCCCCGGTTTCATCGGGCGATTGGTCATGTGGCGCGAGGGCTGCTTGAGTAGTGCCGCCATGTCCCCGGTGGGCGTGCCCAGGTCCACGTTCACGACCTCGACGAATTTTTCGCCGTCCTCACCCTCTCTCTCGACCTCTACCGGCTGGATTCCGATACCTGAGGCGACGAGGGTAATGTACACGAGGCGGTGTCCCTCGTAGCAGTACAGCCGCTGCTTATCCAGATCGACCTCGATGCGCTTCTCCCCGACGAAGGGGTGGATGGGGGCCATCTCGGCGCGCGGGATGCGGCGCACGTCCCGCGCCAGGATCCACTGGTAGGGCGGCTCCTGCATGGGGAACTCGTCAAACGTCTTGTACCAGCCGGTGCCTGCCGCGTCCACAAACGCGTCCACAATGTGGTAGACCGTGCCGCCGTAAAAACGATACACCTTTTCGGCGTCGGTTCTGGGCTCGAGGGTGGCCTCCGTCCAGGGCTGGCTCACCTCCCCCCAAAAGCCCCACTCCCCCACGTCTTCGATGGTGGGCTGCGGCGGATAGACGCGCACCGGCAGCACCCAGGCGGAGTGAACGTAGCCCAGGGGGGTCTCGTACCAGCGGTCGTTGTGGGCGCTGAAGGGCGCGTGCACCTCGCGCGTGATGGGGAAGGATTGGTCGCGGTAGCGGGTGGCCTGCCACCTGGAGCGGGTAGAGGGCTCTTCGTAGAAGGTGAGGCTGTGGATCGCCCGCCCCATCCACACCCACAGATCGCTACCCGCCAGGCGGGCATCCGCTGCGCGGGCATCCTCGCCGCGGGCCGAAGCCTGCGCGGTCGGATAGCGGGTGCGGGCGTGGAAGGCGTGCGAAAGCGCTGCGGCGGCGACGCTGGCAAAGATCATCTTGAGCGCGCGACGGCGCGTGATCCTCTGGGTCATAGGTTTCCTCTACGATCCGCATTATAGCATGCGTGGCGCGCCACCGCCAGGTAGCGACGCATTCCCCAAAAGGCGCTTTGGCGACGAAGGGTGTACGTGAGACAAAGCGTTCTATGCAGTGGGGCACGATTGTAGAAATACGTCGCCCCTACCGATCCCCCGCCCGGAGCGCGGCCGCGATGGCCTCCCAGGCCGCCGGATCCTCGCCGCCCAGCCGCCACACAGCGATGCCGCCCAGGCCATATTTTTGCACCAGCCCCAGCCGCGCCCGGACGCTCTCCCCATCGGCGTACCACACCTTATGGCGCTGCCCCGCCTCGTCGGTGTAGGCGAACCACGGCTCGGCCACCGTCCGCCGCCATCCGGCATCGCCCTGCCACTGGCGGATCGTGACGTGGGCGTCAAAGCGCTGCTGCGCTGTCTCCCACGTCACGCTGGTGCACGTGCCGCCGCCCCAGTCGTGCCCGTATAAGTGGATGCCCACGTAGATTTTGTTGGGCGGGGCGGCGGAGGTAGCAAAGCGCATCACGTCCTCCATCCACCACAGCGGCGCGATGGGACCGGGGCCGGTCGAGCACCCGTTGTAGGCGTAGGTCATCACGCGGAAGCGATCCGCGGCGGCGCCGAGGCGCTTCCAGTCCTGCGCCTGCGGGCCGCTCCAGGAGCCCGGCGCGTACGTCTTGGGATGCACGGTGACGGCGAGCAGCTTGCTGTGTGCGTGCAGCGCCGCCGCCAGCTCCTCGACGAACAGGCTGAAGGGTTCCCGGTCATCCGCACCGTTCAGCGACTCGTAGTCGATATCGATGCCGTCGTAGCCGTAGGCCAGAACCTCGTCCACCAATGCGACGACGTGGGCAGTGCGGCGGGCAGGGTCGTGGATGACCACGCCGACGGGCACAGCGTCCACGCCGACGCCGTCGTAATAATTGTTGATCAGCGGGATGACGAGCGCACCCTGGGCGTGTGCCTGCTCCACAAGGGCGGCGTCCCGCGCGCCGGCGTAGGGGATGATGGAGCCGTCGCCGCTGGCGCCAAACTGGTACCAAACGGGAGAGAGCTCCTGGATGTGCGCGCGGTTCGCATCCCACGAGGCGCGGGCGCGGTCGCTGTCCCACGAACTGGGCATCCAGGCAGCGACCCGGTTGAGCGGCGGGGGCGGCGGGAAAAGCAACTGGTTCTGCGCCAGGTAGAGCAGGAGCAGGGCCAGCGGGCAGGCGAACATGGCGATGAGGAATAGTGTGCGTCTTTGCCGGCGCATCGTCCCGCAGTATAACACGGAGAGAGTGTGGTAGCAAGAGAGTGTGGGAGTATGGAAATGTGAGAGTGTTAGAGTGCGCTACTTTGGCACAATCTCGGCCGTCAGCGTCACCTGTGCCTTGACCACGATCTGGCCCAGGCTGATGCTGCCATCCTCCAAGGTGATCGCCCCCTCGGCGGCCAAATCCTGCACCACGTTCTGGACGTTCGTCCACTGATTTCGACCGCTACCCCACCAGCCAAAGTAGCCCGAGTACCAGGAATCCTCGCGGATGCCGGTCACGTTCCCCACCCGCACGCCGGCGGATTCCGACATCGCCGCGGCCTTTTCCAGCGCGGCCTTGACCGCCAGATCGCGCGCCCGGTCGCGTAACTCGCGCAGGTTGGTGACGGAGAACTCGACCCCGTCCACCGAGGTCGCCCCTGCCTCCAGCGCCGCGACCAGCACCGGCTCCAGCTTTTCCACGTCGCGCAGGGTGACGGCGATGGTGTTTCGCGCCTCGTAGCCGCTGATGACGTTCCAGTCGTAATCCTCGTAGCGCGGCTGGAGTGTGAGGTTGGCGGTGGCGATGTCCTTATCCTTGACATCCTGCGCACGGACCGCCGCGAGGACGGCTTTGCTCAGGCGTGCGTTCGCATCCCGGGATGCACTCGGCGTGCGGGCAAAGGTTTCGATTCCAAGCACGACGACCACGCGGTCGGGCTGCACGCGGATGGCGCTGGAGCCGCTGACGGTGATGGAGCCGGCGGTGTCAGCGTCGGCAGCGCTCGCTGCGGGCGCGGTTGGCCTGGCGCTGTTCCAGTTCAAAAGCAGCAGGCCGGCGACGATGACGAGAAGCACGGTGGTGAGAGTGTTTCGGGTTTTCATAGGGTACCTCCAGTTTGAGTTTGTTAGTTTGCCAGTTGGCTGCCACACGCCGGGCAGTGGCTCAAATCGACGTCCGGCGAGACATAGTGCTCGGCCCCGCAAGCGGGGCAGCGGCGGAAGGGCTTGGCATCGCGCCCACAGGCCGGGCAGAAGGCGAACGCCTCGTCGAGTTCGGCGCCGCAGTGCGGGCAGTAGCGCACCAGAGACGCCGCCTCTTCCAATTCAACCGTCGGTTCATCTCCTGTGTCACTCTCCTCTGTCTCTTTGAGATTTGATATTTGAGATTTGGGATTTGCACCCCGCCGTCGCGCCACGAGCAGCATGAACGCGCCCACCAGCAGCAGTCCACCCGTTGTGAAGAGCAGCCCGCGCAGTTGGCTCATCGCGCCCAGCGAGAACAGGCCAAAAAAGACCGCGCACAGCAAAAGTGCCTGCCACCACGTGCGCCGCCAACCTGCCGCGAACCCCAGAAAAGCGACCAACAGCCCGGTGACGACAACCGAGGCTAGGGCCACGGCCCACGGCAGCTCTAGCGCGCCACTGAGAAAGGTCAGCGCCGGGTAGAAAAGGAAGAAACCCAGCCCAGCCAGCAGGTAGTGTTGAAACGGCAGCCGTACACCGGTCAAATAGTGCACACCGGCCAGACAACCGACGAAGCCGGCGACCAAGAGAGGAGAGGCCAGGGCGATCCGGCGCATCGGCTCTCGCAGTTGTTCCACCCGCTGGAGAAAGCTCATGCGGGTGGGCAGCTCGACCTGCACGTCGCGGTCGGCGATCAAGGCCTCATAGCGCCACGCGAATTTTTCGCGCAGAATTTGCTCGCCATCCTCGGCGTCTTCGAAAGCGGTGGTAGGAAGGGAACCGTCGACCACCTCGCTGCCGCCAAGACCCTGCACGGTGATCTCTACGTCCAAATTCTCCAGACGGCGGTCGTGCTCCAGGGCGTAACGAAAGCTGCCCACGCCCCGCGCCTGGTAGCGCACGATGACCTCCCGTTCGTCGCCGGATGCCATCTCGGTCCACCAGGTGATGTTATTCAGGCTGTACTGAACGTCTGTGGGTTCCTCGCCATCCACCAGAAAGTAGACCTGGTTGAGGGTGTCCAATCCGGCCGGGAAGGGAAAGATCAGCTCGAGGGTCGTGGTAGGGACCGCGCCGGCGTAGCGCAACGTGTACGTGCCCTCAAAGTCGAGATCGTAGACGGTGGTGGTGAACCCCTCGACTTGCTCGTAACGGGCATCCAGCGCGGCCCGCACCCGACAATCGGTCGCGCCCATCGTAGCAGCGATGCCGGGCGCGTCAGCTTCGTTTGCTTCAAGAACAACGAGTTCGTCGCCGACGTAGCCGCTGTAGAAATTAGAGACCGGCGCAGACTGGGTCAGGTTCAGGCGCTCGTGGACGATGAGCGCCTGCTGCTGACCGGGGGTATAGATTTCGGCTGCAAAGTCGGACGTGACGACGACGTAGGCGACGACGAGGACGCCCAGCATCACAAGTAGAACCGCACTCGATAACCATCGCTTGACCATACGCGTGCCTCCTGTGAAGGTGATAGCACAAGTGTAATTGAAAGCGATGGCAGTTGTGTGTCAGAAGCGGGGCAGGTCAGAGGCAAAAGAGTGTGAGAGTAAGTAGTAGGGGGTATGGGGGTATAGGAGTGTGGGGGTGGGGAAATAGAGTGAGGGCTAGACCAGGGAGAGGGTGAAGTGAAACGCCGCACCCTTTCCAGGCTCAGAAGTGACCCGGATTTGACCGCCGTGGGCCTCGACGATAGCCTTGGCGATGGCCAGCCCTAAGCCGGAGCCATCGGCGCCTTTGCGGGCGCGGGAACGGTCGCCGCGGTAAAAGCGCTCAAAGACGTGGGGGAGTTCGTCGGCGGGGATGCCGGGACCGGTGTCGGCGACGGTGACGCATGGATGCCCCCCATGATCGCCCACCGAGATTGTCACACGGCCTTCCGGCGGGGTGAACTTGATTGCGTTATCCAGCAGGTTGACCAGCACCTGGTGGATGCGGTCGGCGTCAGCCCGGACAGATACAGGGCCATCCGGCAGATCGACCGTGACGGCGATCTGCTTCTCACGAGCACGACCCTCCAACTGAGCGACGGCACGCTGAACACAGGCAACCAGGTCAGTTGGAGCCAAACACAGATCGAGCCGCCCGGCGTCGGCGCGGGTGAGCAGCAGCAGGTCGTTGGTCAGGCGTGTGAGCCGCTCCGTCTCCACAGCGATGGTGTTCAGAAAACGGTCGCGTACCGCTGGATCGTCGGCGGCGCCGTCTTGCAGCGTCTCGACGAACCCCTTGATCGCCGTCAGCGGCGTGCGCAGTTCGTGCGACACGTCGGAGACAAAGTTGGTGCGCAGCCGGTCGAGCTGCCGATAGGCGGTCACGTCGTGGCCCACGGCGACGGCCCCGCTGACCTCGCCACCCTCATCGCGCAGGGGGGTGGTCAGCAGCTCAAAGACCTGCGTCTGGGCAACGACCTCTGCCGCCTGTGGCTCGCCACCAGCAAGCGTGCGGCGGATGGCCTCATCCACCGGCTGGGACGCCATGTCCAGCAGCGCAGAGGCCGCCTCGTTGGCCAGGATGATCTCGCCTGAGCCATCGGTGGCCAGGACGGCGTCGGCAAGGCCGTGGAGGATGGCCTCTCGCTGGCGGGCCTGGGCAGCCAGCGCCTCATAGGCCGTCGCCAGGTTAGCGTTCATCGTGTTAAAAGCCGTGCCCAGCCGGTACAACTCGTTGGTAGATGCCGGGGGAATAGCAGGAGCCGGCTCACCGCGCGCCAGTTTCGAGGCTGCGTCTGTGAGCCGACGCAAGGGGCGGGTCAGTCCACGCGCCAGCAACAGGCCCGCCAGTCCGGAAAGTAAAATGGCCAGCGCTACGCCTCCCAGCACTTGCGGGCCAAAGGTGGTCGGCAACAGGGTCAGACTGAAACGCGGCAGGGGACCGGCGACGTAGACGACGCTACGAACGTGGGGGGGGGGG